>ENA-OVGC01000978-OVGC01000978.1-human-gut-metagenome-genome-assembly--contig:-NODE-978-length-24092-cov-12.811208_pt1 | contig 24092 bp, 20 predicted proteins | sample MGYA00237768_ERZ505415 | MGnify/ENA primary metagenome ERZ505415 (study PRJEB26158, sample SAMN06016382) | human gut metagenome | biome: human gut; feature: ankylosing spondylitis patient; material...
ACCCCCACCGTGCTGGACGAACTGATCGACACCGTGCTGGTGCGGTTCCAGAAGCGCTACCCCAAGGTGCCCGTTACCACCTACCTGCCCGACAGCTTCATCGTGATCCCCATGGACTCGATGCTGATCTCGCAGGTGCTGACGAACCTTTTGGAGAATGCCGCCGTCCATGCCGAGGGGATGACCCAGCTGACCCTGCGGGTGTTCACGCTGGGCAGCCGGGCGGTGTTTGAGGTATCGGACAACGGCTGCGGCATTCCGAAGGAGCGCCTGCGTACCCTGTTCACCGGTGTGCTGCCCGCTGATGCCGCGGCCGACAGCGGCAAGCACGGCATGGGCATCGGCCTTTCGGTCTGTGCCGCCATCGTCAAGGCACACGGCGGCGAGATCCAGGCCGAGAGCAAGGTGGGCGAGGGCACCACCATCCGCTTCTGGCTGGAGACTGAATCGATCGAGACGGAGGAAAACGAAGATGAGCAATAACAAATTCAAGGTTCTGGTCGTGGAAGATGAGGCCAACATCTGCAGCTTTATTGAGACGCTGCTGGAGACCAACGGCTATCAGGCCCTTGTTGCCAACACCTGTGCCATGGGCCAGACCCTGTTCACCTCCCACAATCCGGACCTTATCATCCTGGATCTGGGCCTGCCTGACCGGGACGGACTGGAGCTCATCCGTTTTGTGCGGCAGAAGTTCCTGACCCCCATCGTCGTGCTCTCAGCCCGCACCACCGAACAGGACAAGATCGAAGCGCTGGATCTGGGAGCCAACGATTACATCACCAAACCCTTTGGCACCGGCGAGCTGCTGGCCCGGGTGCGCGCCGCCCTGCGCACCAACCGCTTCGGCGTGCTGGGCGGGATGCCCGGCGGCGTGTTCCGGGCACAGGGGCTTGAGATCAACTACGAGCGCCGCAAGGTCTTTGTGGACGGTGCTGAGATCAAGCTGACCCAGACCGAATACAACATCGTGGCCTTCCTCTCGGAACATGCAGGCCGGGTGATGACCTATGCCGCCATCGTGCGGGCCATCTGGGGCGATACCGACTGCGGCAGCACCAAAAAGCTGCAGGTCAACATGGCAAACATCCGCAAAAAGCTGGGCAGCGTGCCTGGCCGCAACACCTATATTCTGAACGAACTGGGCGTGGGATACCGGATGATCGACGAGGACACCGATGCCAGGCCCGAAAGCTGAGGACTGCGTATGCTTCCTGCACTGATCATTTTTCTGCTGACCTATCTTCTGATGCTGGTCCTGCCGCAGTACCGGCCTTTTGCCGCGCTGGGCGGGGCTGCTCTGTTTCTGGCTCTGGGCGCGGCGGGCCTGTGGGACTTTACCCTGATGGATGCCGCCCGGGCCGTGGACTTCAATGTCCTGCTGATGATGGCGGGCACCATGGGCACGGTCTCCCTCTTTATTGAGAGCAGAATGCCCGCCCGGCTGGCCGAGCTGCTCATCGTGCGGGTGCCCAACGTGAAATGGGCCGTGTGTATGCTGGCCCTCTTTGCCGGGGTCATCAGCGCCTTTGTGGACAATGTTGCCACGGTGCTCATGGTAGCCCCTGTGGGCCTTGCCATTGCCCGCAAGCTCAAGATCTCCCCCGTGCCCGTCCTCATCTCCATTGCGGTCTCCTCCAACCTGCAGGGAGCCGCTACCCTTGTAGGCGACACCACCAGCATCCTGCTGGGCGGCTTTGCGGGGATGAACTTCTTCAATTTCTTCTGGATGGAGGGCAGGCCCGGCATCTTCTTCGGGGTGGAGCTGGGGGCGCTGGCCTCTCTGGGCGTGCTGCTGTTCACTTTCCGGCACGAGACCCAGCCCATCTCGGCCACGGTGGAGACCGAGGTCACCGACACGGTTCCCTCCGCCCTGATGCTGCTGACGGTGGGCCTGCTCATCGCGGCCTCCTTCCTGCCCCAGCCGGCGGGCGGGCTGCCGCTGGCGCTCTACGGCCTGCGCAGCGGGCTGATCTGTGCAGGGGTCTGCCTGTTCGGCATCCTGCGCGCCTGCCTGCGCCGCCACTCGTTCGCGCCGTTCCGGCTGGCGGCCCGGGAGCTGGACTGTGACACCCTGCTGCCGGTGGTGCAGGGCATTGCCGGGCTGATGAACGGCGGTGCAGGCTTCCCGCCCGAGCTGTTTTATTTCGGCCTGCTCACGGGCGCAACTCTGGGCGGCAACCTGACCCCCATTGGCGCTTCGGCCAACATTGCAGCCATCGGTATCCTGCGCAAGCAGGGTGAGCAGGTGCGCACCCGTGATTTTCTGCGCATCGGCATCCCGTTCACACTGGCAGCCGTCCTGACAGGCTATGTGTATCTCTGGCTGGTGTGGGGCGCATAAGCGCTGCCGTGCCAGAGCAGCAGCAAAGAAAAACGCGCCGTGTCAAACGACACAGCGCGTTTTTGTTGTTTATTCCAACCCGATCTGCTGGGCGTATTCTTCCAGCAGCTCCCGTTCCAGGAAGGGGGTTTTCACGCCCTCACGGTCGCGGTAGGTCTCGTGGCCCTTGCCGATGACGGCGATCAGGTCGCCCTCCTGGGCGTGATCCACGGCGTAGTGGAGCGCGTCCAGGCGATCGGGGATCTCCACAAACTTGGCATCGGGGTTGCCCTTGTTCATGCCCACCCGGATATCGGCGAGGATGTCCTCGATCTTCTCAAAACGGTTGTTGTCCTCGGTCAGGATGGAGAAATCCGCCATTTTGGCACAGGTCTCGCCCATGCCGTAGCGGCGCAGTTTGGAGCGGTTGCCGCCGCAGCCGAACACCACCACCAGCCGGTGAGGGTGATAGGCCCGCAGGGTGGTGAGCAGGCTCTCGGTGGAGACCTCGTTGTGGGCGTAGTCCAGCAGGATGGTGAACTTTTTGCTGATGGGCACCAGCTCCACGCGGCCCTTGACCACGCACTTGCCCAGACCCTCGTGGATGGCGGCATCGGGCAGGCCCAGCACCTTGCCCACAGCCAGGGCAGCCAGCGCGTTGTAGACGCTGAACTCGCCGGGCATGTTCACCCTGACATCCATATTGTCTCTGCCGGAAACATGGAACGCCACGCCCAGAAAATCGTGGGTGCGCAGCAGCTCACAGCCCTCGGCGCGGTAGTCGGCCTTTTCACTGCGGCCATAGGTCACCAGCTTGCAGGTGTGGCCTTCCAGCAGGGCTTCGGTGTTCTCGTCATCGATGTTCACCACGCCCACATCACACCGCCGGAAGAGCTGACCCTTCCAGCTGCGGTACTCCTCAAAGGTCTTGTGCTCACCGGGGCCGATGTGGTCGGGGGAAAGGTTGGTGAACACGCCGATATCATAGTGCACCCCCGCCACACGATCCATCATCAGGCCCTGGCTGGACACCTCCATCAGGGCCACATCGCAGCCTGCGTCCAGAAACTGGCTGAAGGTCTTTTGCAGCTCGTAGCTCTCAGGGGTGGTGTTGGCGGTCTCCTGATGACGGCCCATGAAATAGATGCCGTTGGTGCCGATCATGCCGACCTTTTTCCCGGCAGCTTCCAGCACGCTCTTGATCATGTGGGTGGTGGTGGTCTTGCCCTTGGTGCCGGTCACGCCGATCATGGTCATCTGGCGGGAGGGGTTGCCAAAGAGGTTGCCGCTCATCAGCGCCATGGCATAGCGGCTGCTCTCCACCTTGACCACGGTCACGCCGGGCATGGCAGAAAGGTCGATGTCGTGCTGGATGACCAGCACGCTCACGCCCTTGGCGGCGCAGTCCGCGGCAAACTCGTGGCTGTCACGCTGGGTGCCCACGATGCAGACAAAGGCAAGGCCCGGGGCCGCCTTCCGGCTGTCGTAGATGATGTTCTGCACTTCGGTATCCAGGCTGCCCTGCACCAGCGTAAAGGGCACGCCTTCCAGTAATTGTTCCAGCTTCATAACATTACACGCTCCTTATTGGGTCGTTTGGGTTGGGTCTGTATCGCCCGCTGCCGGGGTCGTTCCCTCGGCGGGGGTCGGCTGTACAGTCTGTCCGGCTTCAGGTCCTGCCGGGGCTGCGGCGGCATCCGTTGGTGTTTCGGCAGCGGCTTCGCCCTCTGCCGGGGCAGTGCCGTCTGTGGCCGTGCCTTCTGCCGTTTCACCGGTCACACCTTCTTCGGCGGGTGTTTCCTCCACCGGTTCAGGCACGATGTAGCCGGAGGGCAGCTCCGGCTCACCCTGTGCAAAGGTGAACTTGCGGGTGCTGGACATACTGATATGGGTGAAGTCCAGCTTGCCGGTGTCCGTTGCGGCACAGCCCTTGCCGTCCTCATTCAGCAGGACGTGCTTTGCCAGCTTGAGCTTATATTCCAGCTCATTCAGGGTGCCCAGCCAGACGCTGATGCGGTCCTGATAGAGGAAGGCCATCTCGTCCACATCCGCAAACTCGATGCGGGTCACGTCGGCGCTCATGCCTGCGGCATCCAGCGCAGCCAACAGGGTGTTCAGGCTTTCCAGCCGCTGGTCCGCCTCCTCCTCAACAGTGCCGGAGGCGCTGCTGTCGGCGGCGCTGTCCGGGATGCTGTCCGGGGTGCTGTCGGCCTTGGGCTCCGCCGCAAAGGTCAGCTGTTCGCCGGGCTCGGCAGAGACCGGTTCGCCGCCGTACAGGGTGGGCAGACCGGCAGGCTGGGCAGGATCCTTCTCCAGGATCTTCAGGCCGCCCGAGAGGGTCAGCCAGCCGGAGGAGGTCTGCATGGCCCAGGCAGGCTGGGCTTCTGTTACCCGCACCACCACGGTGCCGGGGTAATCCCGCTCCACCCGGATATCCTCCAACATGGGGAACACTTTTTCCAGCGCGGCGGCCTTGCTGCCAGGGTCAAAACTGAAGATATTCTCTTCCGGATGGACATCCAGCGCCTGCAGGATCTGGTCGCTGGTATAGCCGCCGGCCTCCTGCACCACACCGTCCGCTGTCTGCACCTGAATGGAGCTGATCTTGAACAGCATCGTCACGGTGAGGTAGACCCCCGCGCCGATGACGCAGAGCAGCATGACAAGGGCCGTGAGCCGCCGCATGAGCCTGCGCCGCCGGATGGCGGCCCGGGTCAGCTTCCGCTTTTTCCTGCCCTCCCGCCGGACGGGGTCACGCCGGGCGTTCTGCCCCTGCACCGGCCGCATCCGCTGGCCGCTGCGGCTCTGGGCGTTCTGTGGGCGGCGCTGGGCGTTCCGGTTCTGGCCGCCGGACGGGCGGCGGTTCCGCTGATTGCCCCCGGAGATGCGCCGCTGGCCGTTCTGCCCGCTGCGGGGGCGCTGTGCGCCGCTCTGGCTGCTCCGCCCGCCGGTGGGAAAGGTGATGCTGTTATCCGGGTAGGAGCCGTAGTTCACCGTGCGCTCCGTATACCGGCTGGGGCGGGGCGCATCGGGGTCATAATTGGGGTTCGTGATGGGGTGGCCGCCGGAGGAATACCCTGCGTACCCGCTGTACCCCAGGTCACTGCCTGCACCCGCGCTGCTGCGGCGCTGGGTGCTCTGCCCGCCGCGCCGGTCATCCCGGGTCTGATCGTAGGCCCGGCGGCGCTTGCGGTTCCGGCTGTTCCGGTCATTCTGCGGCATCCGGCTGCACCTCCTTTCCTCTGTTTTTTCCTTCCGTTACGGGGTCTTGACCAGCTTGAGCAGGGCATCCGCAATGCGGTCCAGGCTGTCGTCCACCGACAGGCTCCGGGCATTGCGGCCCATCTCAGCCAGCTTGCCGGGCTGGGCCAGCATCCCGGAAACGGTCTGCACCAGCTTTTCGCCGGTCAGGTCTTTTTCCTCAATGACCACAGCAGCGCCGGCCTTCTGCAGCTCCATGGCGTTGTAATACTGGTGATTCTCGGCCACGTTGGGGCTGGGGATGAGCACAGCGGCACGGCCCACAGCCTCCAGCTCAGCCAGTGTCAGGGCACCGGCACGGCTGATGACAAGGTCCGCTGCGGCCAGCAGCTCGGGCATATTGTTGATGTATTCCTTCACCACAAGGCTCTCGCCGGGGGCAAAGCCCTTTTTCTTTTCCAGATCCTGAAACAGCTGCACGCCGTACTGACCGGTGGCATGGAGATGGAGGACGGGCTTGTGGTTTTTCTGCTCCCATGCGCAGAGGTCGGCCACCACCTCATTCACGCGGCGGGCACCCAGACTGCCGCCGAAGGAGAGGATCACGGTGCGGTCGCCCGCGCCCAGTTCGGCACGGATGGCTTCCCGGTTCTTCGCCTGGGTGAACACCTCCGGCCGGACAGGGTTGCCCACCACGATGGTCTTTTCGGGTGCGCCAAGCTTTTCCACGGCGGCGGGCACAGCGGCGAACACGATGTCCACATCCGGGGCCAGCAGCTTGTTGGTCACGCCGGGAAAGGCGTTCTGCTCATGCAGGGCGGTCTTGATGCCCTGTCTGGCGGCGCAGCGCACCACCGGGCCGGACACATAGCCGCCGCAGCCAATGACCAGGTCGGGCTGGATGTCCTTCATCATCTTTTTGGCCTTGGGGCCGGAGAGTGCCAGATTCCACAGGGTAATAATATTCCGCTTGATATTGTTCAGGCTCAGCTTCCGCTGAAAGCCGGTGATCTCGATGTGATGGAAGGGATAGCCCGCCTGTGTGACCAGACGGTACTCCATGCCCTCCTTCCGGCCCGCAAAATGGATCTCGGCGGTGGGGTTGGCCTTTTTGATGGCTCCCGCAATGGCCAGAGCCGGGTTGATATGACCGGCAGTGCCGCCGGCTGCAATGAGTACACGCATCTTGGTTCCTCCTTACTGTTCTGTCTGCGCTCTGCGCGCGGTATCCAGCACAATGGTCTTTGCCTTGCGCTGGCGCTCCCGCTCGGCGTGGGCTTCCTCCCGTTCCAGACGGGCCCGTTCGCCGTTGCGTCCGATATTGACCATAACGCCCATCTCAGCCAGCAGCAGGATCAGACTGGTGCCGCCGGAGGAGAAGAAGGGCAGCGAAATGCCGGTGTTGGGCAGGGTGTTGGTGACAACGGCGATGTTGCAGAACACCTGCCAGGCGATCTGCGCCATGATGCCGATGCCCACCAGCGTGCAGAACCGGTTTTCGGCATGGAAGGCGATCCAGAAGCCCTGCACCAGAAAGAGGACGAACAGCACGATGACGATCACCGCACCGACGAAGCCCAGTTCCTCGCACACGACACTGAAGATAAAGTCGTTGGTGCTCTCCGGCAGCCAGAGCTGCTTTTCGATGCTGTTGCCCAGCCCCAGCCCCGTGGCACCGCCTGAGCCGATGGCATACAGGCTCTGCTTGGTCTGGCTGGTCATCCGGTCAAGATCCTGCGTCCAGCCGTCCAGACGGCTCTGCAGGTAGTCGATGGAGTCCACGTGCTTCAGCAAAGTCTCCAGCAGGAACAGTGCAGCACCGGCACAGCCCCAGGTAATGATGCCGCCGCTGCCGCCCAGCAGCAGGATGGTGCCCACGATGGCTGTGGTCAGCAGGATGCCCGACATGTGGGGCTCCAGCACCAGCAGGATCAGGACAGGCACCAGCCACAGGATGGGCCGGATGAGCTCCACCACGATGCTGTGGTAGACCCACTTGCGCATGGGTACCTCGCCGAATCTGACCTGCGGGGTCCTGGCGGCGATGTCTGCCGTGAGCAGGATCATCTCAAATTTTGCCACCTCGGAGGCCTGCAGGGTCAGGCCGCCGAAGCTGATCCACCGGCGGCAGCCGTTGATGGGGCTGCTGAACAGCACCAGCACCAGCAGGATCAGGCAGACGATATAGCCCAGCTTGACCATTCTGCGCAGGAAGCGGTGGTCAAAATAGGAGAACAGGAACATCATCCCCAGGCCCAGCACTGTGCAGAGCAGCTGGGATTTGATGTAATGGAAGCTGTCCCCAAAGCGGAGATAGCCCGTGGTATAGCTTGCACTGAACAGCATGACCAGCCCGAACACCATGATGATGGCCAGGGTCGCCATCCAGTTGAGCAGGATGGGTGGCCAGGGGCCGGGGTCCCGCTGAAAGACGGAAAACGGCTCTGCTTTTTTTCTGCGGAGTGTTGCCAAACTGCACCCCTCCTTAACTGATTTTTGCCAGCTGAACGGTCAGCGCCACGCCCAGCATGGCAATGACACAAAAGGTATAAAAGATCTGTTCCGCGCTCTGGCCCCGCAGCTCCAGCCAGCGGTGGAGCGGTGCCGAGCGGAACAGCTGCCTGCGGCCCCGGCTGACCTTGCAGACCAGGATCTGCAGGGCCACCATGCCGCCCTCCAGCCAGAAGGGCAGGGCCAGCGGCAGGGTGAGGCCGGGCCAGCCGATGCACAGGGGAACGCACCCCAGCATCCCGGCCAGAAACAGGCTGCCCACGCTGCCCAGCCGCAGCTTTGCGGGCGGGAAGTTCCAGAGCAGGAATGCCATCAGGGAACCGGCCAGTGCGGCGGGCAGAACGCCCAGCGGGAACCAGCCCAGCAGGGTCATCACCCCCATCAGGCCCAGCATGGCCGCAAAGGACGTGCCGCAGACGATGCCGTCCATGCCATCGGCAATGCGGGCGCACTCGGCCAGTGCGACCAGCAGCCCTTCCCACAGCAGCGGGGCGGCAATGCCCAGATCGACATAGCCCACACCCGGCAGGGTGATCCCGGCTGCAAGGCAGCCTTTGGCTCCCAGCAGCACCAGCACCACGGCACCGGCAGCGGCTTCCAGCCCAAGGCGGGTGTGCCGCCGCAGGCCCAGCACGGAACGGCTGCGGATGCGGGCCAGATCCTCCAGCAGACCCACGCCGCCAAAGAGCAAAGCTCCCAGCAGCGCTGTGAGCAGCCGGACCGAGAACAGGCTCTCGGCCCCCAGCAGCTCAGGCTGGGCCACACAGGCGGCTGTCCAGCCCACGCCCACAGCAGCCAGCACCCCCACCATCAGGCAGAGCCCGCCCATGGTGGGAGCCTGCGGCGGGCGCTCCGGCTCGGCATCCGGCGCTTCCTGCCCGGGTGTCTGCCGGGCCTTGGGCTCATCCCAGCGTCCCTGGAACGCCCGCAGCAGCGGCACCATCAGATTCCCGAGCGCCGCCGTGAGGAAGAACCCCAGCGTTGAGGCGGCGATCAAGGCGAAACGAATCATAGCTCGATGTTACTCCTTGTAAAAGATCTCCAGCACTTTTTCCAGTGCCATGCCGCGGCTGGCCTTGACCAGCAGGGCATCGCCGGGCTGCATTTTCTGCAGCAGGGCATCGGCGGCCTGAGCGTAGGTGTCGGCATGGAGGGTGGGCAGCCCCTTGGCGGCCGCCACCACGGCAATGCGCCTGGCCTGCTCGCCATAGGTAACGAGGTAGTCCACCTTGTTCTCCACGGCCTGACGGCCCACCTCCTCGTGGGCGGCGCGGCTGATATCGCCCAGCTCCAGCATATCGCCCAGCAGGGCAAAGCGGCGCTTGCAGGGATATTCCCTGAACATGGCCAGCGCGGCCTTCATGCTGTCGGGGTTGGCGTTGTAGCAATCCTCAATGACATCCACGCCTCTGACGTGCACCACCTTCTGGCGCATTCCGGTCTGCTCAAAGTCGGCCAGACCTGCAATGACCCGGCGGGCATTCAGCCCCAGACGGGTGGCGGCGCAGTAGGCAGCCAGCGCGTTGGCCACGTTGTGCCGGCCCATGGCGGGGATCTTTACGAGGAAAGTGCCCTCCTCGTGATCCTCCAGCACAAAGCTCATGCCCTTTTCATCCTGCTGGATGGACAGGGCACAGACATCAGCGTTCTCATCGCCCAGGCTGAACCAGACCGGGCGGACATGGTCGGGCAGGACGGCCTTGCGCAGGAAGGGATCATCCCCGTTCAGCACCAGCGGAGCACCCTCCGGCAGACCGGCGCAGATCTCCAGCTTTGCCTTGCAGATGTTCTCCTGACTGCCCAGGTTGCCAATGTGGGACACCCCGATGCAGGTGATGATGCCCACATCCGGGCGGGCGCACTTGCTCAGGCGCTCGATCTCTCCGGCGTGGCTCATTCCCATCTCCACCACGGCGTACTGGGTCTCTTTGCCGATGCGGAACATGGTGCGGGGCAGGCCCAGCTCATTGTTCTGGTTGCCCTCGGTCTTGATGGTACTGCCAAAGCCTGCAATGGCGGCATAGGTCATCTGCTTTGTGGTGGTCTTGCCCACGCTGCCGGTCACGCCCACCACTTTGGGATGGAACTGGCTGCGGTAGTTGGCCCCCAGCACCATCATGGCGTGGTAGCTGTCCGGGCAGATCACGCTCTTCTCCTCCGGCACGCCTTCCACGGGGTGATTCAGCACCACGCAGAGCGCACCGTTTTCCAGCGCCTTGGCGGCAAAATCATGGCCGTCAAATTTTTCGCCCGGGAACGCCACAAAGATGCACCCGGGGCAGACCTCACGGCTGTCGGTGGTCACCAGCGTGACCGGGGTCTCGCACTGGGCCAGCGCGTTGACCGCCAGGCCCTCCAACAGGATGTTTGCTGCAATTGCTTCCATACTCTCATTCCCCTTTATCCACAGATCAGATGTACGATGGTTCCCCGCTGGACGCTGGAGCCGGGTGCCTCGCTCTGGCTCTGGACCGTGCCGGAGCCTTCGACTGTGCAGTTGAGCCCTGCGGCGTTCAGCATCTGCCGGGCAAAGTCCGCGCTCTTGCCGGTCACGTCCGGCACCTCGGCGTGTTTGCCCTCATAGGTATCGGTATACAGATAAACGGTGGTGCCGTAGGGCACCTCTGCCCCCGCGCGGGGGTACTGGTAGGTGACAAGGGCGGCTGTCTGGTCGGATTCGCTCTCGGCCAGGTGATGCTTCAAGCCCTTGATGTTCAGCTGCACCTGCGCGTTGCTCCACTCCTTGCCCGTCAGGTTGGGCACCTTGACGGTGGTGCCGCTGCGGCCCACGCCGTCGGTGGCGATGCCCAGATAGGGCGCGATCTCACTGATGATGTTGCCCACCACCGGAGCCGCCAGAATGGAGGAATAGTCGGTGCGGGCATTGTTGGGGTCGTCCAGCATGACATAGACCAGGATCTCCGGGTCGTTGGCGGGCAGGACAGCCGCAAAGGATGCCACCTTCTTGTAGTCGCCATCGGCGCGGCGGTCCATGTTCAGCTGCTCGGAAGTACCGGATTTGCCGCCGATGCGGTAGCCTGCAACGTAAGCGTTGCCGCCGCCGCCCTGGGTACCGTCGCCCACCTCAAACTCCATAATCTGGCGGATGGTCTCGCTGGCGCTCTCGCTGATGACCTGGCGGCGGATGTTGGTGCCGATCTCCTGCACCACATTGCCGTTCTGGTCCGTGATCTTGTCCACCACATGAGGGGTGACCAGATAGCCGCCGTTGACTGCCGCCGAGATGGCGGTGCACACCTGCAGCGGGGTCACGGCCATGGCCTGACCGAAGGCGGAGGAGGCCAGCTCCACCTCGCCCAGACGGCTCTTGCTGTAATACTGCATGAAGCTGGTCTCATTGGGCAGATCCACACCGGTGCGCTCGGTAAAGCCAAAGGCATCAAAGTAATCATAGAACAGGCTGGAACCCACGCGCTGGCCCAGCTGGATGAAGTAGATGTTGCAGCTGTTGCGCAGGGCCTCGGCCAGATTCTGGGCCCCGTGCGCCTTTCTGCCGGCACAGTGGTAGGTCTGCTTTGCCACGCTGTACGCGCCGGAGCAGTTCAGGGTGGTGTAATAGGTCGCCTTGCCGCTGTCCACACCCATGGCGGCGGTGATGACCTTGAACACGCTTCCGGGGTAGTACAGCTCGGTGATGGTCTTGTTCTTCCACTGGATATCCCGGTAGGTGCCGGTGTAGTCGGCTTCCTCATCCGCGATCTTCTGGCCGTTCTCGTCCCGCAGGTAGTTGCCGTTCTCGTCTTTTTTGTAGATGGTGTACAGCTCCGGCTCAGCCTGCACCTGTTCCGTCAGGTAGGCCAGATTGGCGCTGAAATCCTGCGGGTCATTGGGGTCAAAGTCCGGCTTGGAGGCCATGGCAAGGATGGCACCGGTCTTGACATTCATCACAATGGCACAGCCGCGGTTCTCAACGGTGTTGGCCGCCACGGCCTCGTTCAGATAGCGCTCCACCACCTCCTGAATGTTCACATCCAGCGAGAGCACCAGATTGGAGCCGTCCTTGGCGGCGTAGGTGGTGGCGTTTTCATCGGCAATGGCGTTGCCGTAGGCATTGCGCAGGGTGATGGTGCGGCCATTCACACCGGCCAGCGTGGACTCATAGGAGTTTTCCAGACCGTACACGCCCTGACCATCCGCATTGCAGAAGCCCAGCACGGCGGCGGCAAAACGGCCGTAGGGGTAATCCCGCTGGAAGCCCTTGGAGGCCGACACCGACACCCGTCCCTTGCGGACAGTGGGGGTGCCGTCGTCGCTCTCCTGCTGGCCCAGACCCAGCTTGGCCAGGATCTTTTCCAGCGCACCGGCGGATTTTCCGCTCTTGCTGTGGGCCTTGTTGTAGGTCTTGACGTATTCCTCAATGGAGAGCTTGATGGCGTTGTTGACCTTGGTGGCCAGCACCTGATAGGAGCTTTCGTTTTGGGAGAGGGCATCGCAGACCGCCTGATACTGGGTCTGGTACTCTGCCGAAGCGGTGTCCACGCTGTCCAGACTCTCGCCATCGCCCGAAAGCAGGCGGAGGGTGATCTGAGTGCAGACCTCCTTCATGGCGGCCTCATTGATGGTGCGGGTCTCCGCCTTGGTGTCCTGATCGGTGGTGGTGGTATACAGGGCCGTGCTGTAGGAGGGGTCGGCCCAGATGGTCCAGACCACGCTGGTGGAGGCCAGCGTGATGCCGCTGGTGTCGTAGATCTCACCGCGGGTGGCCTGAATGGTGCTGTCCAGCAGCTGCTGCTCGGCGGCGTACTGGCGGTAGGTGGCACCGTCGCGGATCTGGATCTTGTACAGGCTGTAGATCACAGTCAGCGCGGCGGCCACCACAAGAAGCACGGCGGCACCAAAGCTGATATGACGCAGCCGGGCACTGAGCCGTGCGTGCGGGTCCGCACTGCGGCGGCGGGCGCTGTTCTTTTTGGGATTGGAGGATGGTGTTTGCATTGCGTACTCCCGAAGAAAACCGAAAAAGCGTGCGCTGCCGCACGCTTTTCGTTGTTTGGTTTATTTTGCCGTTCTGACAGAGGCAAGAATGGTCATTGCCCCATCGTGGAGCAGATCCGACCACTGCCGCACAGCGGATGCCTTGCGCACCAGAACGCTGCCCTCATCCAGCCGGATGTAGGTGATCTGGCTCTGGTCGATCTTCATCAGCCCCAGGCGGGTGGCGGTCTCCTCAACACTTGTGATGTTGGTGCGGCTGTTCAGGGCACTGTTGTAGTATGTATACTGGCTCTGCTCGCTCACAAGCTCTGCCTTGGCGCTCTGGATCTGAGAATTCAGCTCCACCAGCTGTGCCTCGCTCCACAGCAGGCTCACCGCAAAGCCCACCAGCAAAGCCGCGCCCACCAGCTGCAGCGCGTGCTGCATGGCGGCCCGCACGGGGTTCAGCCGCTTTTTGCCGCCCTTTTCTACCCGCAGCGGGACTTTGGGCTGTGCCTGCGGCGCTCTTCTGCGCCGAACCTCTGTCATATCGTATGCTGCCTGACCCATGGTGATCTCCTCCTCACATCTCCGGGGCTTTGCCGCCCTCAGATCTTTTCCAAAACCCGCAGGTGGGCCGAGCGGCTGCGCCGGTTCTCTTCCAGCTCCTGCGTGTTGGCTTCAATGGGTTTGCGTGTGATCAGCTTTGCCTTGGCTTTGCCGCCGCAGACGCACACCGGGAACTCCGGCGGGCAGGTGCAGGCGGTGGACCAGCGGCGGAACTTGTTTTTGACCAGCCGGTCCTCCAGCGAGTGGAAGGTGATCACGCAAAGTCTTCCACCCGGTGCGAGATGCGCAAAAATGGTATCCAGCCCCTCTTCCAGTGCGTCCAGCTCATGGTTTACCGCAATGCGCAGTGCCTGGAAGGTGCGGCGGGAGGGGTTTTTGTTCTTCCGGCGCTCCGCCGGGGGCATGGCGCTGGCCACGATATCCGCCAGCTGCAAGGTCGTTTCAATGGGGGCAGTTTCCCGGGCTTCCACGATCCTGCCCGCGATCTGCCAGGCGAAGGGCTCCTCGCCGTAATCCCGCAGGATGCGGGCCAGCTCCTCCCGGCTCTCGCTGTTCACGAGATCGGCGGCCGTCTCGCCCTCCTGGCTCATCCGCATGTCCAACGGGGCATCCGCCCGGTAGGAAAAGCCCCGGGCCGCGTCATCCAGCTGATGGCTGGACACCCCCAGATCCAGCAGCGCACCGTTGATCGTTTCAATGCCCAGCTGCTCCAGAGCTTGTCCGGCATAGCGGAAGTTGATCTGCACCACGGTGGCAGGCAGGCCCGCCAGCCGGGCCCGGGCCGTCTGCACGGCATCGGGGTCCTGATCCAGCGAGATGAGCCTGCCGCCCTGCTCGCCGTTCAGCCGCAGGGCGATCTGGCGGGAGTGCCCCGCGCCGCCCGCCGTGCCGTCCAGATAGGTGCCGGCCGGGTCGATCTTCAGGCCGTCCAGGCACTCGTTCAGCAGCACCGGGACATGCTCAAACGAGGCCGGGTCAAAGGGCTGTGCTGTTTTTTCTGTGTCCATGTTCCCAGCCTCCTTTCAAAACTCAGATAAGATCCTGCATCTGCCGCCCTTTTCTGCCCGGAGCTGCTGCCCGGGAAAGCGGCCTGCGGCCTGCCGGGAGTTTGTGGCCCGGTCAGCCCTGAGGATACAATTTTATTGTAACAAAACAGGCCCCTGATTGCAAGAGTTTCCCTTTTGTTTTTTCTCTCAAAATGTACCAAAAAAAGCCCCTGCAAGCCGTCGTTTTTGCTTGCAGGGGCCGGAAGCTCTCACCGGGAAATTTCACATTCCCGCATCAGAGCTGTTTCCGGGGGCTCTGGCGCAGGTTTGCACGGACATTTTTGACCTGTGCGGCGTTTTCCGCCATCGTCTCTTCCGTGGTCTTGAGCATATTATCACAGTAGTCGGTCACAGTCTGGCGGACAGTGCGGGCCTCGGTCTGGGCGGCGGAGACGATCTCTCCGGCGCGCTGCTGGGCCGCCTTGACGATCTCGGCCTCGCTCACCAGCACACGGGCGCGCTCCTCGGCCTTTTTTACAATGGCCTGTGCCTGTGCGTTGGCTGATTCGATGAGCTGGGCACGGTCGCTGACAATGGACTGGGCCTGCCGCAGCTCCACAGGCAGGTTCTGGCGGATCTCGTCCAGATAATCCCGGATCTGCTCCACATCCACGATGCGCTTGCCGCCCGAAAGGGGCATTCCGGCGCTCTCCTCCAGCGTATCCTCAATGGTATCCAAAAGCTCATTTACGTTCATTCCGCATCTCCCTCTCCGGCGCTCTGCCGGGGCTTACCATACTTCCACAGCAGGACTTTGCCGTATTTATACTGTTTTTTCAGGGTCATGCCGCCCACCTCGGCAGGCAGCACCAGGCCGGTCTCACTCTCGCAGATCACAATGCCGCCCGGGGCAAGGCATTTGTCCACGCCGGGCAGGATCTTTTCCAGCGTGCCGGTGTGGAAGGGCGGGTCCAGCAGCACGATGTCGAACTGCTCATGGCAGGCGGAGAGATACCGTGCCGCCTCGCCGATGTTGACCCGGCTGCGGTCAAACACACCGCAGTTCTTGCAGTTCTTCATCACGATGTTCACGGCCTCCCGGTTCTCGTCCAGGAACACGCACCGGGCCGCACCCCGGCTCAGGGCCTCGATGCCCAGCTGGCCGCTGCCTGCGTAGAGGTCGAGCACCCGGGCACCGGGCAGGTCGAACTGAACGATGCTGAACATGGCCTCCTTGACCTGATCCATCGTCGGGCGGGTGATCTCGGTGCCGGGCAGGGCTTCCAGCCTGCGGCCCCGTGCTTCTCCTGCAATAACGCGCATGTATCTGCCTCCTTCTCCCGCTGTCCGGGCCCCCTGCCCGGCCAGCAGCTGTTTCGTGTTTTCGTATCTCCATATTATCGTCAAAACGCAACTCTTTGTCAAGGGCACGCGTTGCACTCAAGGTGCAATTGTGCTAAAATCAGGGCAAAGCGCCCCATGTGGGGCGCGTTTTGCCAAAAAAAGGAGAGTATCTGCTTATGAAAGTCCTGCTCATCAACGGCAGCCCCCACGAGAAGGGCTGCACCTATACCGCCCTGTCCCTGATCGCCGGAGAGCTGAACGCCAGCGGCATCGGGACCGAGATCCTGAACGTCGGCACAAAGCCGGTGGGCGGCTGCATCGGCTGCGGCGGCTGTGCCGCCGGTAAGGGCTGCGTGTTCGGCGGCGTGGTCAACGAGGCCATCGAAAAGGCCAAAACTGCCGATGCCTTTGTGTTCGGCACGCCTGTCCACTATGCGTCCGCCTCCGGCAACATGACCAGCTTCATGGACCGTCTGGCCTACGCGGGCGGCAAGTATCTGGCCTACAAGCCCGCTGCCATCTGCGCTTCGGCCCGCCGCGCCGGCACCACCACCACGCTGGACCAGCTGGTGAAGTACCCCGAGTTCTTCCACATGCCGCTGGTCAGCGGTTCCTACTGGCCCATGGTGCACGGCTCCAAGCCCGAGCAGGTGCTGGAGGATGAAGAGGGCTGCGCCGTGATGCGGGAGCTGGGCCGCAACATGGCCTGGCTGCTCAAGTGCATCGAACTGGGCAAAGCAAACGGCATCACCCACCCTGAGAATCCCCGCCGCCCCATGACCAATTTCATCCGCTGAGTTTCCCCTCGCTCCCGCCTGCCCGGCGGGGGCTTTTTGTTGGCAACTCGCACAATTTCAGCATCCTTTTTCTAGTTTTTCTCCCAATTTTCGTATTTCCTGCGTTCTGGTATAATAGTCTTGGAACCCTTTCCACTATTTTACAGAAAGCAGGTGATTTTGATGAAAAAGCTCTTTTCCGCCCTTCTGGCCGTGGTCTGTCTGACCGTTTTTCTTGCACTGCCCGCCTCGGCCTCAACCGACACCGCAGATTCTGTTTCTGCCGCTTTTGAGACTGCTGTCTGCGATGCCTGCGGCGAAAAGGCCGTGGTCTACTGGTCCCAGACCCAAACCCCGTGGCACATTGAGGAATACGTTCGCTGCATCCACGACTGCCCCTGGTACAACGATGCCGTGCAAAGCTGCTTCGTCATCGACACCTACGTCTGCAACAGCTGCGGCCACAGCTACATCGTGGAGACCTCGCATACCCTGACGGCGCACCCGGGCACCGACTATTCCGGCTTATATGCCCCTGTCATCTGCCGCACCCGGGGCCTGAGCAGCTACCGCCGCGCCCTGCGTCCCGTATGATCTTCTTCCTTGCTCCCGCCTGCCCGGCGGGGGCTTTTTTGATTTTAACAGCTTTTTCTGCAAAAACGGAAAAAATAAGGGACGGAGTGCTTTTTTCGTTCACAACTTTGTGGTAGCATAAGGGTAAGAATTATTTTGTGCAGAGCGATGGAGACAGGCTATGGAACACTACGATTGGAACGACGGCTGGCTGTTTGCCCCCACCTTTGATCCCGCCATCGTCCGCCCCGAATGCACCGGGGTGGAGCTGGAGCCGGTGCGCTTGCCCCACACGGTCAAAACGCTGCCCTACAACTATTGCAACGAGAACGAATACCAGCGGGTGTCCGGCTACCGGCGGGAGTTTTTTGCGCCCAAAGAGTGGCAGGGCCGCACGGTACTGCTGACCTTTGGAGCCGTGGCCCACGATGCCACCGTGTTCTGCAACGGGCGGCGGGTGTTCCACCACGGGTGCGGCTACACCGCCTTTACTGTGGACCTGACCGAATCGCTGCTGCTGGGCCAAAAAAATGTGGTGGCTGTCCGGTGCGACAGCCGGGAGGACCTGAACATTCCTCCCTTCGGCGGGCAGATCGATTTTCTGACCTACGGCGGCATCTACCGGGCCGTCAGTCTGGACGTGAAGGAGCCCGCCTACCTGCGCGACATCTTTATCGAGGCGCAGGCCGAGGGCGATTTCCGCATCTATTCCTCCACAGTGGGCGAGACCATCGGCTGCACCCTGCAGGCCGAGATCCGCAGCCCCGCCGGGAGCAGAGCCCTGTACAGCGGTGAGCTCAGCCTGCCCATTGTGGGCACCCTGAACGGCGTGCATCCCTGGAGCGTGGAGCATCCCTTCCTCTATACCCTGACCGTCCGGCTCATCCGGCCCGGCACCAGCGGCCTGCCCGACCGGGTGCTGGACGAAAAGAGCACCCGGTTCGGCTTCCGCACCATCCAGTTCGTGGCCGGGGGCTTTTATCTGAACGGCCAGCGGGTGGAGCTGCGGGGCCTGAACCGGCATCAGAGCTACTCCTATCAGGGCTATGCCATGCCGGACAGCATTCAACAGCTGGATGCCCAATTGTTGAAAAAGCAGCTGGGCTGCAATGCAGTGCGCACCAGCCACTACCCCCAGAGCCCGGCTTTTCTGGATGCCTGCGATGAGCTGGGCCTGCTGGTGTTCGTGGAGATGCCCGGCTGGCAGCACATCGGGGATGAAGCCTGGCAGGCCCAGGCATTGCAGAACTGCCGCGAGATGGTCTGCCAGTGCCGCAACCACCCCAGCGTGTTCCTGTGGGGCGTGCGGGTGAACGGCAGTTCCGACAACGAGGCCTTTTACAAGCGCACCAACGAGGCTGTCCATCGGCTGGACCCCACCCGCCCCACCGGCGGCGTGCGGATCGCCCGCAAGAGCCAGCTGCTCGAGGATGTTTACGCCTACAACGATTACTCCTATTCCGGCCGCGGCCCGGGTTGCGAGCCCCGGTCTGCCATTACGCCTGACCTGCGCAAGGGTTACCTCATCAGCGAGTTCGGGGGCCAGCAGTTCCCGGCCAAAGCCTTTGACGATGAGCCGCACCGGCTGGCACAGGCCCTGCGCCATGCTGCCGTCCTCAACGATGCCATTGCCCAGCAGGGCGTGGCCGGTGCCCTTGGCTGGTGCATGGCCGATTACAACACCCACCGCGAGTTCGGCAGCGGCGACCGCATCTGCTACCACGGCGTGACAGACCTGTTCCGCAACCCGAAGCTCTCTGCCGCCGTCTACGCAAGCCAGAAAACGCCCCGCTCCCCTTCGGACGTGGTGTTCGAGGTCTCTTCCAGCATGGCACTGGGCGACCACCCCGGCGGCTTTGCCGGGGCCTGCTGGGTGTTCACCAACGCCGAGAGCGTCCGCCTCTACCGGGGCAACGATTTCATTGCCGAGTTCACCCCCGACCGCCGGGGCCGCTTTGCCGCCCTGCCCCACCCGCCCATCGAGATCCAGGATTTCGTCGGCTCCCTGCTGGAAAAGTATGAGGGCCTTGACCAGAGCACGGCCCCGCAGGTGGCGGCCATCCTCAACGAGATGCGCCGGGACGCGCTGAACCTTTCGCCTCTCTCCCGGGCGCGGATGCTCTCCCTGCGGCTGAGCGCAAACGACCTGCTCCGGATGTACTACAAATACATCGGCGTGCTGGGCGGGCCGTCCAGCGTTTACCGGTTTGAGGCAGTCTGGCACGGGCGCACCGTCCGCACCGTGGTCAAGGAGCCGGTGCAGTCGGTTCGGCTGGAATGCGTAGTGCACAATCCCATCCTGACCGACGGCCCCACCTGGGACTGCGCGGCGGTCAGCCTGCGGGCCATCGACCAGAACGGCAACCTGCTGCCCTACTGCGGCGAGGCCGTTCAGCTCAGCGTGGAAGGCCCGGTAAAGATCCTGGGCCCGGCCATCGTCCCCCTGCGGGGCGGCATGGCGGGCACCTACCTTGCCACCACCGGTGAGGCAGGCCGTGCCGTGCTGCACTGCCGAATGGAGGGCGCGCTGGATGTGGAGGCCGCCCTGACCGTGCGCAAGCGCTCCGGTGCAGAGAATGCCAATTAAATTTCGTCCTTTCATGGTAGATTTGCAATCTGTTCAAAGTTTTATCATGGTTGGCTGATATTCTATTGTTGTGAACAATCAAACGCCCTCTCTGTCCATGCGTCCGCGTGGCTGAGAGGGTTATTCTTGAGGACAAAGGACCGGAAATCTATGAGAGAGAAACTTCGTCAGTTTATGATCGGCCGCTATGGCACCGATGGCCTGAACCAATTCCTGAGCATTGCCTCGCTGGCGCTGCTCCTCATCGCCATCATCAGCCGGGTCAACCTGTTCACCTATCTGGGCGCGGCCCTGCTGATCTTCTGCTACTACCGCACCTTCAGCCGGAACATCTCCAAACGCACCGAGGAGAACTACAAGTTCTACACCCTGAAGGACCGGGTGGACAACAAGTTCAAGGGCTGGAAGGAGCAGTGGGCCAACCGCAAGGTCTATCACTACTACCGCTGCCCCCAGTGCCGCCAGAAGCTGCGCGTGCCCCGCGGCCGCGGCCGCATCCAGATCTCCTGCCCCCGCTGCGGCACCCAGTTCATCAAGAAGAGCTGAGCCATGTTCGGATATGTTATCCCGAATCAGGCCGCACTCAGCCCGGAGGCACAGGCGCGGTACCGCTCGGCCTACTGCGGGCTCTGCCGCCGCATCGGCGCGCTGCACGGCACCCGGGGGCGGCTGACCCTGAGCTATGACCTGACCTTTCTGGATCTGCTGCTGTGCAGCCTGTACGAGGGCGAAAGCGCCTGTGCGGCAGGTTGTGACCACTGCCCCATCCACCCCATCCGGAAGGTGGAGTGGCGTTCCAGCGGCCCCACCGATTACTGCGCAGACCTGAGCGTGGCTTTGCACTACTACAACGCGCAGGACAAGTGGAACGACGACCACAGCCTGCTGGGCCTGGGCTTTGAAAAGATGCTTGCTGCCCCCACGCAGCAGGCCGCCGCCCGCTGGCCCCGCCAGTGCAGCGCCATCCGCACCTGTCTGGATCGGCTGGCCCGGTACGAGGCCGAGGGCAGCGAGGATCTGGATGCCGTTTCCGGCTGCTTTGGGGAGCTGATGGCCGAGCTGTTCGATTACAGGCAGGACCACTGGTCCCCGGAACTGCGCAGCATCGGCTTCAATCTGGGCAAGTACATCTACCTGCTGGATGCCTACGACGACCTGGCCCGGGACGAGCGCAAGGGCGCATACAATTCCCTGCGCACCCTGAGCAGAGAACCCGGGTACGAGGAAGAGATGCGGGAGATCTTTGAGCTGCTGCTGGCCAATTGCGCCCGCAGCTTTGAGCGCCTGCCCTGTGTGGAGGACGTTGACCTTCTGCGCAACATCCTGTATTCGGGCGTGTGGCTCAAATATCACTGCAAAAACGCAAAAAAGAAGGACAAAACCGCCTGATCCCGGCGGTTTTCCTTGATTTTTCCGTTCCAGTCCTGTACACTAAAGATTGCTTGTGCGGCACAGTGGCCGCACAGATGGTAATAGAGACGTGAGGAAGTAGACCGATGAGAGACCCCTATGAGGTTCTGGGCATCCAGCGCGGTGCCAGTGAAGACGAGATCAAAAAGGCTTACCGTGCCAAGTGCAAGCGCTGGCACCCTGACCTGAATCCCAACGACCCCACCGCCGAAGAGCACTTCAAGGAGGTGCAGGCGGCATACGATGCCATCACCAAGGGCGAGACCGGCCCCCAGATGGGCGGCGGCTACGGCGGTGCCTACGGCCAGCAGAGCGGCCCCTCCTACGGCGGCTATCAGCAGGGGTACCAGCAGAACGGTTACTCCAACGGGGATTTCGGAGACTTTGGCTTCGGTTATGACCCCTTCGGGTTCGGATTTGGCTTTGGCGGCAATTATCAGCAGCAGCGCGGCCCCGGCTACAACGGTGCGGACACGCCTGAGATGCAGGCCGCCCGCAACTTTATCATCAACCAGCGCTACCCCGAGGCCCGCCGCGTGCTGGACGGCATCACCGTGCGCACCGCCCGGTGGTACTATCTCTCCTCGCTGACCAATCAGGGCCTGGGCAACAGCATCGATGCCCTGCAGGATGCCCGCCGCGCCGCCCAGATGGAGCCTGGCAACACCGAGTACCAGATGAACCTGCGCAATCTGCAGGACCCGGGCCGCACCTACCGCACCCAGACCACCTACGCCCAGCCCGGCGGCCTGATGCGCTGGTGCTGGAGCATGATCCTGCTCAACCTGCTGTGCAACTGCTGCTGTGGCGGCGGCTGGGGCTGGCGGTTCCGGATGTAAGCGCCAATAAGGATGTAAGAACAAACAAAAACCTCCCTGCCGGCGTGGCAGGGAGGTTTTTTGCTGATTCAGTTATCGGATCACGATGGTCCGGCTGATCTCGCTGCTGGAGTAGTTTCCGGCGGCCTTGGCCGTCTGGACATACTCGCCGGGTTCGGTGGGGAACCCGCTCTGGGTCGTGCCCAGGAAATCGAAGAGACCGCTCTTCTTTTTATAGGTGTAGGTCACCTTGCCGCCCTCGACCACCTGGCCGTCGCTTTCGACCACTGCGGTGACGTTGTAGTTCTGGGCCTCTGCCGCAGTCATGCTGGCGGGGAGCTCCTGTGCCCAGTAAACACGCACGCCTGCACTCTTGGGCTTGATGCGGAAGAACGCCATACCGGCGGTGTTCACATCACCGGATTCCAACGCCACGGCACCGCCCACATAGCTGCCGGCTTCCGTAGGCTGCTCGTCCAGATAAATGCGGCTGAACACGCCCTCGGGCAAATATTTGCGGATGAGCTCCAGCGACAGCTTCATGCCGGTGGAGACATCCTTCAGCGTGGGGATGTAGAATTTCAGGACATCCATCACAGAGACCACTTCATCAGCCACCCGCAGCAGCACGCTCACGTCGTTGCCGTCGATCAGCTGCTTGATGTAGGCGTAGATGTTGAACTCCTCTTCCTGCTCAGGGTTCGCCGACATCTTTTTCGGCAGGGGGATCATTTTGAGCAGAGTGCGGATCTTGCCCGAAAGGATCAGGGTCACATAGCCCTGCGCTTCGCCGCTGGTGCCCATCACCACGCCGATATACTGGGTATCTGCCGGGGTGGTCTGGACGCTCAGGGTAAAGGGGGAGCCATAGGTCAGATCCCCGTCTGCGGTCAGGCGGATCGAGACAACGCTGTTGGTCTCATCCACGCCTGCGGTGGTCAGGGCAGGCAGTTCGCTGCCCGCCGAAGCCGCCAGCGCCGGTGTGGCCGCCGCACTCAGGGCGAACACTGCCGCCAGCAGCAATGAGATCAGCCGTTTGGTTTTCATCAGCCAAAGACCTCCTTTTATATAGGTTCTTGTATCATGCAAAAATAAGGGTGCGTGGAACACACAGCACAGTGTTCCCGCACCCTCATTTTACCGCATTGTACCGTACAGGTCAATAACGGGATTCAAGTTAAATTTTGCTCAGCTGCGGGCCCTGGGCGGTATCTTTGACAGCCCAGCCCATCTCGGTGAGCTGCGCACGGATGGCATCCGCAGCGGCCCAGTCCTTGGCCTTCTTGGCGGCGGCGCGCTTTTCCACCAGCTCCGTCACCTCAGCGGGCACCTCGTCCTTCTTGCGGTTGTACATCAGGCCCAGCACGCCGGTGATCTCATCGAACGCCTTGGCGGCAGCCTCCAGCGCAGCCTTGGAGGAGGCAGCGGACAGGGTGTTGATCTCCTTGACCAGATCGAACACGGCAGCCAGCGCATCGGGGGTGTTCAGGTCATCGTCCATGGCCTTGTCAAACTTGGCCTTGGCCTCGGCGGCCTTGGCCAGCAGCACATAGGGAAAGGCCGTGCCGAAGGCGGTCTCAAAGAAGGGGAGCGTCAGCAGCGGGAAGAGGCCCGGCAGCAGCAGCGTCCAGTCGTGCTCCAGCAGGGCCAGCAGCAGGGCGAAAAGGGAAAATCTGCGTTTCATTTTGGGGCTCCTTTCGAGGGATTCTGGGAATATTATACCACAGTTTGGGGCGGCGGTGTGAACAAACCGTAAAACCTGGCGGAGAAAAGTCCCTCCACTAATACGGCAAAAACGACCCTTTTTTGCATATGAGGGGTTAATAATTCACTTTTTTTCACGAAAAGTTTACGAATGAGGGGAAATATGGATGGAATTTGACTAAATGTTGGATTATATTTCCTGCGAAATGGCATAAAAAAAGCTCCCCGATGGGGAGCTTTTTTATGCGGTTTTAGGGATTATTTTTTGCGGAGGACGACAGCGGAACCGAGCAGGGCCACAACAGCAGATCGGAAGAGCGTCGTGTAGGGAAAGAGTGTAGATCTCGGTGGTCG
>ENA-OVGC01000982-OVGC01000982.1-human-gut-metagenome-genome-assembly--contig:-NODE-982-length-24029-cov-6.188204_pt1 | contig 24029 bp, 29 predicted proteins | sample MGYA00237768_ERZ505415 | MGnify/ENA primary metagenome ERZ505415 (study PRJEB26158, sample SAMN06016382) | human gut metagenome | biome: human gut; feature: ankylosing spondylitis patient; material...
GTAGTCCGCAGCATTCCCTATTCGGCAGGGGCGCGAGCTGCAAATATGCCGGAAGGATAAACAATATGAAAACGCCCGAAAGGGCTTTATCATCAAAAACTATGGGCAGCAGTCTACTCAAAAAGGACTGCTGCCTATCCTTTTGCTGATAAGGCAAAAACAAATCTTGTGGAGGTGAGACGGGTGAATACCGCATCAACCATTTCTCAGCGCGATGCCTACAAGCTCATGCTAAAAGACTATCCCGATGTGATGAGCATTGAGCAGATGTGCGAAATACTCAGCATCAGCACAAAGACCGGCTACCGCATCCTGCGGGAAGGCAAAATCTGTTGTCTCAAAGTCGGCAGAGCCTATCGTATTCCGAAGGCTCATCTTTTCACGTTTCTCTGCATCGGTTGCGGAGAAGCAGTCACGGCGTAATGCTTGGACTCAATTTGTTTACAAAAAATGTTCGGCAGAGGTCCTCCAATTCGAACCCGGTTCTGGTATAATAGAAGCACGGTATCAGGTAGGTGTCTCTGCTACAAAGAAGGAGGATAATTATGGTAGCAGGACATCTCCGCGAAAAAAGCGGATATTACTACGCCGTGTTGAACTACACCGATTCCCTCGGAAAAAGAAAGACCAAGTGGATTTCCACCGGGCTTACCGTGAAGGGAAACAAAAAACGCGCCGAAGCGATCCTGATGGACGCACGACGCAATTTCAATCCCGAGGAGCCGAAGGTCATGAACGGAGACATTCTGTTCGCGGACTATATGGAAAAATGGCTCGACATCATCAAAAGCTCGGTTGCAGTCCCGACATTCGCTTCATACTCGACTACGGTTAAGAAGATCGTAGCACCGTACTTCCGCGAAAAGGAAGTGACGCTCAAGAACCTGACCGCAAAAGACATTCAGGAGTTTTACCTAAGTGAGCTTGAGCGTGTCAGCCCGTCCTCGGTCATTCATTATCACGCCAACATTCACAAGGCTCTCAAGTATGCCGTGAAGATTGACCTAATTGATGTAAACCCGGCGGATAAGGTTGAGCGTCCGAAGAAAGACCGCTACGTCGGCAGCTTCTATGATGCCGATGAGGTCAACGCTCTTTTCGAGGCTGCAAAGGGAAGCAAACTTGAACTGCCAATTCTGTTCGGTGCGTTCTACGGTCTACGCCGGAGCGAAGCAATCGGTCTGAAATGGGATGCCATCGACTTTGACCAGAACACCATCACCATCCGTCATACGGTTACTTCCTGTGATCTCGACGGCAAGCGCGTTCTGGTTGCGTCGGACACCACAAAGACCAAATCGAGTATGAGGACACTGCCTCTTGTTCCGTTCATGCGGGAAAGACTTCTTACGCTGAAAGAAGAACAGCAGGAAAACCGCCGCTTGTGCGGACGCAGCTACATCAAGGACTATCTTGAGTATGTATGTGTCAATGAGATTGGCGATCTAATCAAGCCTCACTACGTCACAGAGAGCTTTCCGAAGCTGCTCAAGGCGAAGGGGATGAGGCAGATCAGGTATCACGATCTCCGACATAGCTGCGCCTCGCTACTTCTGGCAAATGGTGTTCCCATGAAGCAGATTCAGGAATGGCTTGGTCACAGCGACTTCTCAACTACGGCGAACATTTACGCACATCTGGATTACAGCTCGAAGCTGACTTCGGCTGACGCAATGCTCAATGGTTTGGGCTTTGCACAGAACTGAAAAAGAAAAGCCAGCAGCCGGGAAAACCGACTACTGGCGTGATTTCTGGAAAAGGTATCGCGTTTTGATAGAATTACACGCAGGGGGGTTCACCGCCCCTCTTGGGGGGTTCAACCGCGCTTTGGGGGGTTCATTTCCCAAAGGGGGTTCATTTTGAACGATAGGGTGCTCGTCAGAAAAACCTTGCCACTCTGATTCCGGTTTCCTTCTCTATGAAATACAGCGTACTTGAGTAGTTTCCATGATCCTCATATTCATACCAATAGCGGGTATAGTCTTTCATTATCGATCTCGGCGCGCCAATCAGCATCGTTAAGGGATCAAAGCCGTTACAGTTTTTCCCTCCGTAAGCCACGCTTAAAAGCAGACCATAAAAGGAGTTTGGTCCCAAATCCGGCCCGTTTACAAACTCGTCGTCAACATAGAACTGGAATACGTTTTCATCGTATTCGCCATCGGAGCCCTCAAAACCGTATCTCGTATTTGGATCGCCGCCGTGTTCGAACAATAGACTTAAGGACTCTGCTGCCGCTGGATTATCCTCATACCGTGTTACGGAGATCAAGGGTATGTGGTAGAAATTCTCCTCTCGATTTTCGCTCGGAAGCTCCTCGGTTACCAGTTCATTAGGGTCCATGCCGTGGTCGAGCATCGCTTTCGTAACGGCAGTCAAATTCTCTGGATCAGTAAGCAAACCGCACCATTCCATAGCGCAGCAGTATATCCAAGCAAGTTCATATGGCGTAAAGTCATTACTCGAAATACAGCGTATCCATTCTTCTGCTGTCATGGGATCAAAATGCCTATCCCTGATATCCATCTGTAGCCCTCCTACCTTCGGTAGCGTTATTGGATGGGACGCGGGTGATGATGGCCTGCTTGTCACTGTATGTGATATAGAGGGCATTCCCATCATCAAAGGATATGGTAATAGAAACAGGGCGATTATCTTCATAGCCCTGTGGCGTGATATTACGTCCGTAATGGTCCGTCCAAGACACCATGTCAGAATTGGCGAAACCGCCGCAGATCTCTCCGGGATTTCTGATGCAACTACATGGCCAACGTACAACTCAACGTACTTATTGTGCAAGCAGAGCGGGAGCCCCTCGCAATCAAAAATGAGAGGCGAAGGCGGACAGTAACTATCCAGCGGATCGGCTTCAAGTGAGTGTTCCGTTGCCGCACAGCACAGTTCTATACCCTGTACCTTCTTCCCGATGCATTGGTAGCAATTGAAAACGGCGTGATAATCTTTTCCTTTGATGGCAGCATCCATGATGTCGTACATAACGCAGAATCGATTGGATGATTCATAATCATCGTTTGCCGCAATCTCACCGCTGCATTTTGTGCCGACCCATGAAATCACGTTTTCACAAAATCCGAATTGCTCCGTCTCCTCTGGATTAGGATCACCTTCGGGGTTAGCCCCTGCATCGAGGAGCAGCTTTGTCCCTTCGAGGATAAAATCGTCATAGGATGCCCATGTAAGATTTTCCAGACATTTTGCGCCAGCAGAGCCATTCTCCTTGTTAACATCAAAACCATGATCCAAACAGAACTGTATTATTTGGGGAAGGTATCGCCCATCCGTCGGGGCATAGAGGCTGCAGCCCTCACAACTATTGTCCTCACAGCTATCACACGCAGTGTCCCGGAGGGAACGACTTTCGGGATACCCCAGTATCAGGCTGGAAAGAATGTTCTGATCATCTTCCTCCGGCGAGACGGCATTGATATCCATGCCTTGGAGCAGGAGCTGCTCGGCCTTAGTGAAATCCGGAGGTATTTCTCGCAGCGCGTCAATAAACAGCTGCGCTATAGGTTTGTTATCCATTTTTGTTCTCCACGTTCAATTCTTTTCGGATCTGCCTCTTAGATTCATTTATGAGGGCTTCTACGTTGCCAGCCGCTTTCATAATCTTATCTACGCTTATTTCGGGTATTTCATCATTGGCATCGAGATAACCGCTGAGATACCTGTCAGAACAGTTTTCAATACCAAGGCGTTGGCATATCAGCCAGTTAACTGTTTCTGCCTCAAATTCCATCTCATTTTCCGCGAGGTGGTATCGTGCGGGGAGCCATTTGGCCTCTGGTTTATACAGATGCCCACAGAACAGATGGCCAAGCTCATGTACGATTGTGGTATAGCGGGACGTCACCGTATGGTTGCCATTTAGGACGATGGCAAACAGAGCCCTAACCTTCTTTCCATCAGGTCTGCAGACTATGCGTGGGGCATCCAGAGTGGTGATGTATCCTCCAAGGTTTGCACCATAATCGCCCGTTTCAAGCACAATCCCCTCTGACAAGAGATTTGAGGTCAGGCGAGACAGCATTTCCTTTGTGATTGCCGTACTTTGAGTAAACGGATGGAGCAGCTCATCAGGCACATCCCGTCCCTCCGTGTCCTCCAGTTCATAGACGAATGAAACGGGGCCAAAAGGCATGAGTATAACAAGTGGACGAGCTCCCAGTTTAGGACGGCGGTCAAATCGCATTATCCAGTCTTCCGCAGAAGCTACATAAACACTACCCGGCTTCTGCATCTCAACAAGCATGGCGTTATATGGCGCAATATCGCGGAATTTGCTGACAAAGGCCAGCAGCTTTTTGAAGTGGTCAGTTGTCCTATAAGAAAGGACCTGCTGATATAGCTTATCAATTTCCGGGGTGCGTTGTTTTTTGCCTTGTTCCATCTCTATCCCTCAAAGCCATTTACGACATAATCCTGTCTTGCTTAAAACTTTACTTTCGCTGGCCCCAAAGAAACCTGCCCCTCTTCGTCAATCTTGAGGCTATATCCACTATATGGTCCAAGATTCGCATCTTCTACCAACACGAGAGCTGTACGATGCAGGGCTCTGAGATAATCTTCGTCCCTGTCATTTGCAAAGCACTCGTTCATAAAATGAATATCTATATCATCGAGGTAGTAATTGCCTTCCCCCAATGAAGGCTCCTCGCCCATTTCCGGCCACGAATTTGCATCAGCGCCGTGTTGAATGAGGAAGTGGGCCATCGGCGCGTCACCTTCGCCAACAGCAAGCATAAGCGCATTGAAACCACCCTGCGGCTCGTCAACGTCATACTCTAAATCCAGTAGCCGCTTCAACGCAGCTCCGATCCCACTCTTCCTATCCTCCACAGGGTGGAGGAATTCATCCGGGAACGGGAGATCTTCATATTCACGCTCGTCATCGGCATCCATCTCATCGATTTTGCCGATAACACATTGATAGTAAATGTCGATTAGTTCGTATACACAGGCAGTTTTGAGCTCATCGCTTTCGATTCTGCCCATAAAAGCTTCAAGTTTAGGATTCATGTTGCTCCTCCCATATCGGGTGCCAATAAAACCGCTCCATTACATCCCTGTTGTATTGCTCAAGGGCTTCCTTGTCTCCAGCCTGAACACGTTTAAGGATTTCGGCATATTCAGCAGCCCCGGTTTTATCTTCGTCCTTATAACGCCACCACATGTCGGGGAATTCGTCTGTGTTTATCATGAGCTCAAGTACTTTGGGGTCAAAGGTTTTCGAGAATCGGATGTTCTCAATCAACGCCAGTGGGACCCTTTCAGTCACATACCTGCTCTTAAATCTATTCAGGCCCATAACGGTAACTTCATCGCCCCATAAGCGGCGGCTGATATAAACTTTTCTCCCGCCCGGAAAAGAGGCGGTCCCGTATAGGGTTTTTCCCTCATCGTTCTGGTGTTCCATGACTATATTACCGATCACGCAGTATTTCATCATTCCCGGCTTAATACCAGTATCCATTCGAGCTACCCTCCCTCATAGAAATCCATTTTCCATTCCCGCTGCCCACTTAAAGAGTATCATATAAGGTGTCCAAAAAAACGGACTCTATTATGAAAAATATGTGTTGCCTTATTATAGCACAGCAGAGGCATCAAGAGAAGAGTAAGAAATGCCCACAAGCCGTGAAGCCTGTGGGCATTACTGTTCTCCGGGGTTATAGCCGGACCTCTTTGCCGTTCTGGAACTTGAAGGTCAGGCCGCTGTCCCGGTGAACGGTCACGCTGTCGATGACTTCAAGCCAGAGCCGCTCGTCGAAATGCTCCAGCGGCTGGTCCAGCTCCCGGAGCCGGAACATGAATGCGCCGATGGCGTCTGCTTTAGCCATCCGCTCGGTGCGCTGCTTCTCCAGCTCCCGGACCCGGCTCTCTGCCTTCTCGTAGCGATCCACCAGCCCGTTGTACCGGACAAGGTACTCGTCCTGATCCAGCGCGGTGCTGCTGTTCTCATCGACGCAGCGTTTGATGAGCTCCGACACCACTTCCAGCTCTTGGAGCTGCTCCTTCGTCTCCCGGTCGATATCGGTCACATCCGTCAGGGCCGCTTGCATGATCCGGCAGTCCTCAATCAGGCGGTCCCGCTCCGGGAGAAGCTGGCTGTAGGCTTCGAGGAACTTGGCCTTGATGACCTCCTCCGTCAGGTGCGGGGTGCCGCACTTGCACTCGCCCTTGAATTTGTAATTGCACTGCCAGATCACGCGGCGGTATTTGCTGGTGCTGTTCCAGACCTTCGAGCCGAGGTAGTGGCCGCAATCGCCGCAGATCAGGCGGCAGGAAAAAATACTCTTGCCGCTGTAGCTCCGGCCCAGCGTCTTTCGCCGCGCCAGCTCCTCCTGCACCCGGTCGAACAGGAGCGGGTCGATGATGGCCTCATGGCTGTTCTCCACATAGTATTGCGGGACCTCACCCTCGTTGACCTTCATTTTCTTCTGCAGGAAATCCACGGTGAAGCGCTTCTGCAGCCGAGCGTCGCCCTTGTACTTCTCGTTGGTCAGAATGCTCTCGACCGTCCTGCCGACCCACTTTTCTTTACGTCCCGGTGTGAGGACGCCCTCGGCAGTGAGCTGCTTGGTAATCGCCGTGATGGTCTTGCCGCTCATGAACAGATCGTAGATGTAGCGGACCGTTTCGGCCTGCTCCGGCACCACCTTCGGGAGCCCGTCCGGGCCTTTCTCATAGCCGAGGAACTGCTTGTAGGGCATGGACACCTTGCCGTCTGCAAAGCGTTTCCGCTGGCCCCATGTGACGTTTTCGGAAATGGAGCGGCTCTCTTCCTGCGCCAGCGAGGACATGATTGTCAGCAGCAGCTCACCCTTCCCGTCAAAGGTCCAGATGTTTTCCTTCTCGAAATAGACCTCTACGCCGTGTTCCTTGAGCTGCCGGATGGTGGTCAGGCTGTCCACGGTGTTCCGTGCAAAGCGGCTCACGCTCTTCGTGACGATCAGGTCCAGCTTCCCGGCCAGCGCATCAGCGATCATCTCATTGAAGCCGTCGCGCTTTTTGGTGTTCAGGCCGGAGATGCCTTCGTCGGTGTACACCTTCACGAACTCCCAATCATCATGGGCCTTGATGTACTGCGTGTAGTAGTCGATCTGCGCCTCGTAGCTGCTGAACTGCTCGTCGCTGTCCGTGGACACTCTGGCGTAGCCTGCGGCCCTGCGCTTCACCGCCGCCACGAAGGACTGCCGCGTCAGCGGATTGATTGTCGGCGGGATCATGGTCACCGACCGTACTGCCTTTGCCATTATGATTTCCTCCTTTGCCGTCTCGTGCGCTCCGCAGCCGCCGCTTTCATCTCCGGGGTCCAGCTTCCGGCGCGGGACGGGGTTTCCCATTTGACCTCGGCGGTGCGGCCATCCCGGAAGCGGAATGTCAGGATGTGGTCAGCCCCGGCGATCACCGAAGCGATGCGGTCCCGGAAAACCTCCTCGTCGTAGGCGGCAAGGCCCAAGGCGTCAGCCGCTGCCTGCTGGAGCACGTCCTCTCGGATCTGCAGGCCAGCGCAGCCTGCCTTGCCTAACTGCGCGTAGGCTCCGCAGTTCCAAGCGTGGTATTTATGATTCTTGATCCGCTTGTAGGTCCCGCCGCACTGACCGCAGGTGATGATCCCGGAAAAGGCGCATCGCGTAGGCCGGGAGCGCTGTGCGGTCATGGCGGCGATTTCGTCCAGCCGGGCCTTTGCCGCTGCGAAGGTGGCGGCGTCAATAATCGCGGGGTGCGTCTCCTCTGCATAGAACATGGGGAGCTCCCCGCGATTGACCGTTTTCTTCTTCTCGATGTGGTTATTGCGGAAGTGCTTCCAGAGCAGCGCGTTCCCGGTGTACTTCTCGTTGGAGAGGAGCTGCCGGAGCTGCTGGGGAGACCAGCGCCCGTCAAAAACACCTGTGACGCCGCGTCCGTTCATGTCGGCGGCAATGGCGTTCATGCTCTCACCGTCGATGAATCGCCGGAAGACCTCGCGGACTATTTCCGCTTCCTCCGGGTTGACCGTGATGCCGTCCCTCGTAATGTTGTAGCCCAGCATGAAACGCCAGTTGAGAAGCTCTCCCTTTTCAAAGCCCTTGCGGACCCGCCACTTCTGATTCTCGCTGGCCGAGCGGCTCTCTTCCTGCGCGTAGGACGCGAGGATCGTCAGCATCAGCTCGCCGTCCGAGCTCATGGTGTGGATGTTCTGCTCCTCGAAGAAAACGTCTACGCCCAGCTCCTTCAGCTCCCGGACCGACTCCAGCAGCGTGACGGTGTTCCGGGCGAAACGGGAAATGCTCTTCGTGATGACCATATCCAGCTCTCCACGGCGGCAGGAGTCAAGCAGGCGCTGGAAATTGTCCCGGCTGTCTTTCGTACCCGTCAGGGCCTCGTCAGCGTAGACGCCGCAGTAGAGCCAGCCGGGGTGCCGCTGGATCAGGCCGCTGTAGTAGCTGACCTGCGCGGAGAGCGAATGCAGCATGGCGTCCTTCCCGGTGGACACTCTGGCGTAGGCCGCGACCCGAAGCACATCAATGCGCCGGCGGGCCAAGAAATCGACCTTTTTAATCGTCCGTTCCACTTGCTTCACCTCCTTCATTGTGTCGCATATTAGCTCTGTTTCGGGACACTATCAACGGATTTCTGCAGCATATACTGGACAAAGATAGGCCGTACTTATTGGCGATTATTCTATCAATTTTGCCGTAGTCTTTCTCGGTGATAATTCCCTCGTGAAGCATACCCTCGGCAAGCGACATCGCGGTCCTGTAAGCGACAAGGCTGGCCCGGTAGTCAGCGTCCATCGCCGTCACCGCCTTTCCGTCTGGCGTTGGCCACACACTCGCGGGAGCAGTATTTTCGGTTGGGATTGCCGAAGCTCTGAAACTCCCGGCCACAATACGGGCAGCGGAAGGTGTAGACGGTCTTGTGGTTGACCTGCTCCCGGTGGCTGTTCCAGAAGCGCAGGCGGCAAGCGTCAGAACAGAACTGACGGGGCTTTGCCTGCGGGATGCGCTTGATCGGCTTTCCGCAGCCACGGCAGAACGCCTGCTCCTCCTTCGGTGCCGCGCCCTCGACCGGGTGCCTGCGGCAGTATGTTTTGACGCTGTTGACGGGCAGGCCCGTGAGCCCTGCTATTTTCTTATACCCCAGCCCCTGCGACTGGAGGTCGTTGATGATCCTGATTTCTTCCGTAGTCATGGCAGACACCTCAAAGCTGTTATTTCATACTACGGAGAAATGGGTGGCGTTTTGATGACCCATTTTGATATAAAAAATTACCCTCCGAGAAAAAATCCCGGAGGGTAGAATGAATCGGTATCAGATTACTGTGGCGTAGTCAAGGCTGATCCAGCCAGCGCCAGACTTCAGACGGCCCCAGCCAGCGGCAGCGCCTTCACCCGGCTGGACGGCCACGATGGTGAATACGCCCTTCCCAGTGAAGTGCCCGGTCGCATCATAGTTGGTGCCGGGGCCTTTGCGGATGTTCAGGTCGCTGACCTTGATCCAAACATGGAAAGGCACAGCGGGAGTCGCTGCTGTGTGCTCGGTCGGGTATACGACCTTGCCGTCAGCATCGAACACAAAGAAGCCCGGATGGGCGTCGGCGCTTTTCTTCGCGTTGGCCAGTACCTTGTAGGCCCCAACCTGCGACTTGGCGTCTGTCCATGCTTTGCGGACCCGGTAGATCTGCGCCTTCGGCTGTTCCGGCTGCACAGGCGTGACGGGCTGCTCCGTTGCACCGCCCAGCGCGGCGGTGACCTTGTCGGCCAGATCGCCCAGCCTGCTGTACAGCCAGTTGCCCGGACAGGATTTGTTGGCAAACCAGCGGTGGACCGTGATGACCATTTCATCAGCGGCGGGGCTGTAAGCCAGCGTTTTATCCTTGTCCGCAAACCACAGGAGCTTGCTCTTGCCGTTTCTGCGGCAGATGTCGGTGCAGAGCTTGATGAGCGTAGCATAGACGGCGCTGTTCATCGTGTACGGCTCTTTGGTATCGCTGGCGTACTCGATGGTGACAGCTCTCTGATCGTTGGCGTTGGAGGAGGTACACCACGAGCGGTTTTTCTCCTCCACGTAAAGACCCACGCGACCGTTGCGGTCAATGCCGTAGTTGGAGGAAGCCTGCGTGGAGGACTTGGCAAACCAGTCGCCAAGCCCCTCCGCAGTACACTGACCCACTACGCAGTGCGGCGAGATGCGGTCGATGGCGCGTGTGCGCTGGCCGGAGTGATTCGGACTCAGCCGCGTATAATCGACCATGCTGCTGTTCGTATAAGCCATTACTTTTCATCCTCCTTCTCTGCGCGGTCATGCAGCTGCTCCAGCACTTCTTTCAGCTTTTCGGGGATCGGCAGGCCCAGGTGCGCGGCGTTTTCCAACAGGCTCACACCCTCATTCGACAGGTAGAAGAAAATAACGGCCGTCCGAAGAACGCCTGTCCCACCGAGCACATAGACATCCAGAATGTTTCCAATGCCCACAAGGGTGAAAATCAGCACCTTCCGGCAGATACCCTTGAAACCCACCGCACTGGAAAGGTTCTTGTCCGAGATGGCACACAGAACGCCGGTGATGTAGTCGATCACCACAAAGGCGATCAGGGCATACAGAAATCCGTCCACGCCGCCGAGAAACCAGCCAAGAAAGCCGCCCAGGGCAGCGAACGCGACCTGAATGCCATTCCAAATCTGTTTCATATTCGTTTCCTCCTTATTCCTCTGTAAAATGAACAAACGGCATCAGCAGTCCGATGTCGTTTGCGGATAACAGCAGGTTTTCCGTGATGGGGATGTCGATAGCTTCCACCTCCGGCGTGACCTCCATTACTAACAGTTCTTCCAGTTCGGCGGCGGCTTTCGGCTCGTTCTCTGCGGAAAAATCAAAGCTTCCATTCTCCTTTGCCGTGCCGTATTTTTCAAAGATTTTCTGCCGCTGTTCGGCAAAGAAATCCGCCTCCTTCTGCAAAGCAGAAATCATGCGCTTGAGCTTGTAGGCCAGACGAAGCTGCAGATCTCCGGCAGACAGCTTGGACAGCGCCGGAACCGCCAGAACGATTTCTTTCAGTTGTACTTTCATGTTCGTTTTCCTCCTTAAGTGCCGATCAGCCCGTATTTCACAAGGATGCCGACCAGGTTGTTCAGAATTTTCAGATAGTTGGATGAGGTCGCCGCCGAATAACTCATATTCTGCGAATAGGTGCTGAGCGTCTGCCGTGCGATGGGCGTTCCGGCGAAGAAACCGATTTTTGAGCTTGTACCCGAGCCGATTTTCACCTGCACAGAACCGAGATAGGCGTAGTGCCAGTAAAGGCTTGCCGTACCGAGGTAAAAGGGGTACGAAGTGCTGCTTGAGGACGGCTTCAGTTCGCGGGAAGTGCTTGCCGTGATGTAATAGCTGGTGCTGCCGCCCATCTTGACTTCTGCTCCGGCCATGTTGGGGTCAGAACCACCGCCAATGGCTGTGCCATTGACGCACAGCTTTCCTGCACTGGCGGAAAGATAGCAGTTGGAACTGAGGTATAGCTTTTCAATGTAGCCCGTGTCCCAGTAATAGGTGGACGAACCGAGACGGTTGACCGCCGCTCCGGAGAACAGGCACTCAAAGGTGCCGCTGTTGAATCCAAACCGTGCAACTGTGTTCGAGCCGGAGCGGATTTGAATGTTCTCGCACCAAAGGTTGCCGAAGGGATAGGAGATGTTCCCCAAATCCCAGTCCACAATCGTTGCGGGTCGGATGCAGTGGTTCGTGGTTTCCACAATGAGCGCGTGTGTACCAACGCCGTCCCATGAAGCAAATTTGATCTGCGTCCCGGCAAATACATAGGTATAATCGTAGTTCCATGTTCCGTCGCCGCCGATGTACATGGTTGTGCCGGTATATTCCTTCAAGCTGACCTTGCCGGACTGAGAGTAGATGGTCTTGACCTTCAGCGTGGAGGTGTCGATACGGTCGGCATGAATGGTGCCGGTCGTGATATTCGCGCCGTTGATGGTGGTTTTGCCCGCCGTGCCGAGAGCAGAGATGGTCACATAGCCGGAGAGATCGATTTTGTCCGCCACCAGCTTGACTGCCCGGTCGGTCATGGTGAAATCAGAGGCAGATGTGCCGGACTTCACCAGCCAGTTGATCTTGTTCGCCGTCTGCGTGACCGAGGTGATGTTGCCCTCTGCCGTCTCGATGCGGGTCTTAAAGCTGTTTACGGTCTGCGTCAGGGTGGAAACGGAGCCTTCCGCATTTTCAATTCGCGCATTAAAGCCGCCGACCGTCTGGGACAACGTGGATACCGCGCCCTCAGCGTTTTCAATACGCGTATTGAAGCCACTCACGGTCTGCGAAAGCGTGGAGAGATTACCGTCTACAGTCTGGATGCTGGAAAACAGTTTCCCGTCCGCAGCCTTAAACTCCTGCCGCACACGGTCGATCTGGGTCGCGGTGGATGCAAGCAGGTTCGGTACATAATCGCCGACCTCCACCCGCACGGTGTAGCGGTAGAAGGGGTCATACTCGATGCTGATGATGCGTGTATCCACATTCACGCCCATCGGCGTATAGGTGATGTTCACCTCGTCGCCCGCCTGCAGGTCTGCCATTTTGAAAAGCGAAATCTCGTAAGACTGTGTATTCTCCCGGCTGTCAATGGTCACGGCCAGGTCGGTCACGTTTTCACCGTCCATCAAGTGCTTGCGGACGGTGCTCCCGCGATGCTTACGCAGGTTGATTTTGTACCCGTCATATTCCACCTCGCAGCCGCAGGCGTCAATAAAGCGCATGAGCGCACTGCGGCGGCTGAGTGGGCTTTGGTCTGTGAACGCGCATTCCACACGCCCGGTCGCTTCGATTACGCCGACGGAGAACGGTGCTCCGGAGAGTAGCTGCGTCATACCGTCTGCCGGAGTACCTTCGAAAACAAAGGTCACGAGGTTGTATTGCTCCTCGTTCAGCAGATAGGTGATGTGTTCGCACTGTGCCGTCGTGACCGGAAAGCCACCCGTGATCTTCTTGGATACACGGACGATGTTGTAAAACTGACCGTCCAGCTTCGCGGTCATGCCGACAGACAGCGGCTGCGACCGGGAAGCGAGGACGGAGAACGAAAGCGTCCGCTCCCCGGACAGCTTGTCACAGAGGGACGCCGAGAGCACACGCGGGAAGCTGCATTGCAGCACCCCGGCACTGTTATAAATTTCAATCATGTTGTTTCACTCCTTATGCCATTCCGAGATTGCGCACATAAGCGGCATTCTGCGTCCACTGAATCTCCGCCAGAATCCGTGCCAGCGTCGTGCCGTCGATGGTGAGCGGAATGGTGACATTGAACGCTTGTCCGCTGCTTGTCCGCCCGACGTCCGAAAGCCCAGAAAGCGTCGTATCCATGTTGATGTGAGACGGGATAGCAGTCTGCATATCTGCCGTCATGTCCTGCATGACAGAGGAAATGTCGTCTGCCAGATGCTCTGCCGAACGCACCGCCGTCTTACCGTTTTTGTCAAGAGACCCAGCAAGACCCTCCACCAGCATTTCTCCGATCCAACCCATTTCTTTCGAGGGCGAATGGATTCCAAAGAAGTCGCAAATGCCGTCCCAGATAGACGAGATCCATCCGCTGACCTTATCCCAGAGCCACGAAGCGAGGGACTGAATGCCCTCCCACAGCCCACGCACAAGGTTCGCGCCGACCTCTACGATTTTCGGAATAGACTCCGTAAAGGCGGTGACAATCCCCGCAATGATCTGTGGGACTGCTTTGACGATCTCCAGAATAATGGTCGGAAGGTTTTCAATGAGGGAGATAAACAGTGTCACACCCGCCTCCACCAGCTGTGGGATGGATGCCAGCAATGCGTCCACAATGGCGGTGATGATCTGGGGTAGTGCTTCCACAATGGTCAGAATGATTTCCGGGAGGTTCTGCACCAGAGCTACCAACAGGTCGACGCCTGCCTGCACGATCAGCGGCAATCCTTCCAACAATGCCTTGACGATGCCGTCAATGATCTGCGGCAGAACCTCCACAATTGCCGCAATGATGTCCGGCAGCGCTTCCACCAGCGCGGTCAGAAGCTGGATGCCCGCCTCCATGATCTGCGGAATCCCTGAAATGAGGAAATCCACAATGCCCGTAATGATGGCAGGAAGGGATTCGATCAGCTGCGGCAGGGCATCCAGAAGTCCCTGCGCCAAACCGAGGATGAGTTGCAGCGCCGCATCCAGCAGGAGCGGAAGGTTGTCGATGAGTCCCTGCACGATGGTCGTAATTGCTTCCACGGCAGCGGGAATGAGCTGCGGCAGCGCGTCCGCAAGCCCCTGCACCAGTGACACGATCATCTGGGTTGCTGCGTCAATGAGCAGCGGCAGATTGTCGATGATTGCCTGCGTGATGGTCATGACCGCCTGCACCGCTGCGGGAATCAGCTGGGGCAGCAGTTCCAGAATGGTGGTCAGAAGCTGCGAAAAAAGCTGCGTCACGGTATCCAGCAGCGTGGGAAGCAGTTCTGCAATCGCTTCCAATAACGCCTTTGTCGCCGTGGGCAGCGCCTTTACGATATTCTCAATGACAGGTGTGATGTTGGAGATCACATTTTTCAGAGCGTCTGCCATGTTTCCGCAAAGCTGTTCCATATCCGCGTCCGCGTTGCCGAAGCCGACCAGCAGATTCTTTCCCGCCGCCTGCAAAGCGTTGATGGAGCCGGAAATAGTGTGTTCCGCTTCCTTTGCGGTCGTGCCGGTGATGTCCATGCTCGTCTGAATGACATGGATGGCATCTACCACATCGGCATAGGATTCGAGGTTATAGTGGATGCCGGAGATCGCCTCGGCATCGGCCAGCAGCCGCTCCATTTCGGATTTCGTGCCGCCGTAGCCGAGCTTCAGATTGTCCAGCATCGTATAGTTCTGCTTGGCAAAGCCCTGATATGCCGACTGGATCATGGACATATCCGTGCCCATCTTGTTGGCGTTGTCGGACACATCCGTAATTGCCATGTCGGCATACTTGACCGCCTTTTCAGTGTCGCCGCCGAGGGACTGGATCAGACTTGCGGAGAACGAGGTGACCGTCTCCATGTATTCGTTTGCAGACAAACCGGCTGTTTTATAGGCGTTTGCAGCGTAGCTTTGCAGCTCCTTGGAGTTGTCCTTAAACAGCGTATCCACGCCGCCCACCAGCTGCTCATAGTCAGCATAGGCGGAGACGACTTCCTTGCCCAGCTTGACGGCAGCGGCCCCGGCAGCAGCAGCGACCGCGCCCATTGCCGTGCCGATACCCTTGAGGACGCTGCCCAGCTTTTCAAACTTGTCACCGGATTTTTCCGCTTTCTCTCCGGCATCGTCGATTTGACCGCCCATGTCTCCGGCGTTTTTCGCAGCGTCGTCCATCTCATCCGCCATCTTGGACACGGATTTTTCTGCGTCCGTATAGCCGTCGCTGGCTTCGGAGAGCGCGTCGTTGTTGGCTTTCAATTCGCGCTCCATGTCGTTGAGGGCGGCTTCCGCATTATTCAGCTGGATCTGCCAGCTTTGGGTGCGGCGGTCGTTTTCCTCAAAGGACTCCGACGCATTTTTCAGTGCCTGCCGCAACACCTCGATCTTCTGCTTCTGCGCATCGATCTGCTTGTTCAAAACCTCCGACCGGGCGGCGACGGCCTGCATGGAGGTATCGTTTTTACCGAACTCGGAGGACACCAGTTTCATCTCCGAGCCGAGGACCTTGAAGGACTGGTTGATGTCCGCAATGGCCTTTTTGAACTCCTTTTCGCCCTCAAGTCCGATTTTTAAACCGAAATTGTCTGCCATACTGCCGCCTCCTTTTCGCGCAGGTTATACGATGGGGTTTACAGTGATATACACCGTGCATGGGGTTCCAGTGATTTTTAGGTAAGCGCCCGATGCGGAGCTGCTGATGACCTTGCCGGGCATCGCGGCATAAGAAAGATTTTTCCGCAGACAGGAAAGATGGATCATTCCTCCAACCACAGAGGTCATTTCCACATCCGACTCTCCCGGAACGGAAACAGAGCCGTCCGGCCCGTATGCGGTAAAAGCCGTGGTTGTATGGTTGGAAACCGTAATGTCGGCGGGTTCGCTTTCTCCGCCTGCGGGCACACGTGCCAATAGATCGACCATGTTTGGTAAAAGAGCATCCTTGGGAACGCTCACGCCCTTGGCGGTAAGCCAGCTTTTGAAGGCTGCTTTTGCGTCAACAAGCCGTGTAATTTCTTGCTCAATGCTCATATTCACCTCAGATCGCCGCCAGGGCTTCTTCAATATCCGCAGTCAGCGACACCGTACCGCCTGCGGTGTAGCCTGCCGGAATGGTCACGCTGGTCGTGGTCAGGCCGTCCATTGTGGCGGTGGCGCTGCCGTTGTCCGGCATGGAGCCGGTGACCTTTACGCCGTTCACAAAGGCCGTCTTTCCGTCGAGGATATTCGCCGCCACCGCATCCGCTCCGGAGGTGTCTGCGAACGCATCCGGAATTGCCGCCACGCTGACCTTGGTGAGAACTTTGCCCGTAGACGGCACAATGTCCTGCGCCGCTTTTGTCGGCGTGACCGTTTTTGTTTCCACTGCGATGGACACCTTGCCCGCACCGCTGTGATACCCCTTCGGGATGGTATAGGACGGCGTACTCGCGTCCAGCGCCTTGGATACCGCGCCGTTATTCGGCATGGTGCCGGTCGCGACCTTACCGTCCGCCGTGACGATCACCTTGCCGGTCAGCGTATCCGCCGCGCCCGCCGTAACGGAGGACACATCCTGATACGCATCGGGGATCTGCGAAACGGTGACGTCGGACAGACCATAGTAGCCGCTGTCCGGGGTGATCGCCTGCTGTGCTTTCGTGGGCGCGACTGTTTTGCTTTGCAGTTTGTAGTTGCCGCCGCCCGCCACACCGGAAACCGTACCGCTGCCGTTGTGGTAGCCTGCGGGAATGGTGTAGGTATCGCCCTCCTGCACAGTCGCGGAGACCGCGCCCTGATTGGAAATGCCGTCCACCGCTGTGGCGCAATCGTCCAACTTGGCCGCCGCGGTCACAAGCCCCAGTGCCACCAGCTTGGTACGGATCTTGTTTCTCGCCGTCTGGAGCTTGGCGAGTTCTGTTGCAATGCTCATAAAACCTCCTATATCGTGCTGAGCAGCACTTCAATGTTGCCGAGTTCCGTATATACCGCCGCTGCGGTAATGGGGAGCGTATTGTCCGCTTCGGCTTCCTCCGCCACCTGCACGGCAAGCCGTCCCTGCTTGTCCCACATGAGCGCGTGACCCAGCGAGAGGTCGCCGCCGACCTGAACGGTCGCATGAAAGTCGGCATGAAGCCGTTCATCCTCGGTATGCAGCTTTGCACTAATTTGCATCGGCGATCAACTCCTCTCGATGCAGTAGTTCTTTCGTTGGGACCGGAATACTGTCTGTTGCAAATACCGCGCCGCCGAGCATGATCCGTAGCTGTACCTTTGCGATCTGGTTGTCCGGCAGCATCAGCGTTTCGTTCTGCGTCAGGCGAAGGCTGACCTCCGTGCCGTCTGCGGACAAAGACAGTTCTGAGAGCGGACGCAAGATCCGGACCGTTCCACAGGCGAGGCAGAACTCCGCAGCCGCGCAGCCGGTGATGCTTTTGTCAAGAGACAGCGTCAGGGTCGGTGTTGTGCCGGGGATAATGCTCATCTGCTTCGCCTCCTTACAGTCCGGGCGGGATAATATCGTCGATGGAAAGCTCCCGCTTCGGCTTTGCCATGCCGAGGAACTGCCTGTGACATTCCCACAGGTCGAGGAGAAAACCGAACGGCGTCAGCCAGACCTCCTCGGACGGAAGATGCAGCTGCGCCGTTCCGTAATAAAAAAGCCGGGTGAACAGTTCCTCGTCTGTTACCCGACTGGTGCGTTTTTTGAATTGTTCTCACTTTCCACATTCCGCTTCGTTCCCTTGAACATGGCCTCCATGATGGCGGATTTGTACTCTGCCAGTTCCAGAGGGCTGGTAAGCAGCTCAACCGTCTCCTGCGTGAGCAGCTCCTGCTTGTCTTCCGGAGTACGGAGATTGTGGATGAGCACGGACTGGTTTGCCAGCAATGTAATGAGCCATACCAACTCGTCCAGAGCTATCTCGAAATTCTCGGACTTCATGAGCTTCTCGCCCAGATTTTCCAGACCGCCGTAGCGACCTGCGATCTCCTTGGTGGCGCGGGTGGTGAGAATGAGTTCAAACTCCCGACCGCAGATATTGATTTTTGCGCTTCTGTCGTCCATAAAAACGTCTCCTTACTGTGTGAATGTCGGCTCATACACCTCGGTGTACCAACCGCTGATGACCGATGCCGAGACTCCGGTGGAATCCTCGGAAACCTCGGCTTTCCACGGGTGCTTGCCCTGACCGTCCAGCTTGTTGCGTCGCAGAACGGTGCCCTCGATGGTGGGTGTGGAGAACTCAATGCTCTCACCCTTAGTGGTGAGGTTCGTCGCAGGGATGCCGAACTTGACCTTGTACAGCCAGAAGTAGCGGTACTTGCCGTTGGACTTCTTCGCCCGGAAGCCGATGGCCACAGGTTCGCCGCCGTCCTCGGACGCGGAAATGAGCACCTTGTTGTCGTCGATTTTTGCACCGGTCAGGTCCTGTGCCACCTGCACGCCAATATCGTCGATGCCCAGCGTCAGGGTGCCGCTCTGGAACTCCTTCACGACCTCTGCCGCGCCATCGTCGGCATAGAGCGTCGCCTCGGCCAGTTCCACGGAAAGCTCCGCTGTCATGGCCTTGGCAAGCTGCGTCGGGGTGCTGTAGGTTTCTTCACCGTTGTCTCCCTCGGTGATTTTTGCGTAATAAAGTTTATCCAGACCAATGGTCGCCATTGTCATTCCTCCCAAACATAAGATTTCGCCACATCAATGGCATAGTGGTGATAGCCGGTGTCGGTTTCAAAGCCGATGTACCGGCGATCCGTGATATAGAAATCCGCACCAAAAAGTGTGCGGACAAGTCTGTTTTTCAGCTTGGTATAGCTGCCCTTTGTAAAGAGGGACAGCCGAACCTCCTGAATATCAACGCATGGTTGATTATCCGCATGGAGGTCAAAGGTATCCGACAGCGGCGTCAGCACAAGGTATGTGTCCGGTGCAGCATCGGAGAAGATGCCGGTCTCCACCGACACACCGCAGCTTTCCGCGATGGCATTCAGTTCCGACAGCAAACTCATAGCTTTTCGACCTCCTCCTTGAGCGTCTGCTCCATGACGCGGATACACTCCGCTTTTGATGCGGATTTGGCAGGCTTCAGAAAGGGTTTTGCAGGCTGTCCGTGCTTGCCGTATTCCAGAATGTTGGCAAGTTTTGCGTTGCTGCCGCCATCTGAGCGCGGTTCGGAAAAGCCGATCTTGATGTCGTGGTTGCCCTCACGGTTCAGCTTGACGGGAGATAAGCCGAGCGACTGCACCAACTCTCCTGTGGAGCGCGAGTCGTACTTTGTCCCGCTGCCGATTACAGAGGACAGATTACTTTTGACCTTTGCCAAAACCACCTTGCCGCCAGCTTCCAGAACTTTCTCTGCAACCGCATCGGTGTCCTTTCCCAGACGGGAAAGCTTTGTCAGAAACTCGTCCGGGAGTTTGAAATCAGCCTTTGCCAACAGTAGATTCACTCCTTTTCGCTAAAACCTCGATATACATTCCGCGACCCTTTACATTCTCGACAGAGGTGATATTAAATCGCTCTCCATCGCAGATGAGAAAATGTTCGGTAGTAATTGTCAGACCCGGAATACACCGAAAGCGGAACAGGTCGGTGGCTTCGCTGAATGCCGCGAAGTTCGCCCACCGCTCAGAGCCGTGCCGACCTTCCCGGTAGACGCGGATGGACGCAAGGACTTCATCCTCGGAGTGGGTGAAGCCCTCGCTGTCCTTGACCTGCTTTGTTTTCACGATGTCGGCAAAACTGTTCATTTTTCCGAAGCTCATACCTGCCACCGCCTGTCCAAGCGGAGCAGCAGATTGACCGTGTTCCACACCTGCTGTGCCGCGCCCGTGTTATCCGCAAAGAAGCCGCCCGTGCTGCCATCCCGCGACTCATAGAAGTGGGACGCCAGCATGATAACGGCCTGCTCCGTGGTGGGCGGCATAGGTGCGTTCTGATACGTTCCCTCCGGGATGTGCTGATAACTCTCCGCATACGAAACAGCGGCGGTGATGTAGCTCTGAATGAGCGCATCATCCGCTGTGTGTTCCAGAATGAGGTTTGCTTTCACTTTGGTGAGCAGTTCGTCCATCACCGCCGCCTCCTTTCATCAGGCTGCCTTCATTTTCAGAAGCTGGATGCCCTCCGGCAGAATGATCTTGCCGTCCACACGCTCGGTAGCGACAAAGCCGACCTGACCGTTGGTGGAATACAGCTCGTTCAGCCGCTGAACGGTCCTGCCGGTGCGGTCAGCGATCCAGTAGCTCTGGAAGTCGCCGAAGGCAATGGAGAGCGCACCCGCCGCCAGCGTAGGAGCATAGGGGCTGGTGTAGATCTCATAGCCCAGCAGCCGGTCCGGCTGACCCGCCTGCAGGGAGGGCTGCCACAGATACTGCCCGTTGGAGTCCTTCAGCTTGCGCAGTGCGGAAACGGTGGCATCGTTCATCAGGAACTTGGCGTTCTTGCGGTACGGGGCTTTCAGCGCATAGATGAGGGAGATCACCTCATCGGTGGTAACCGCGGTCGCACTGGCTGCGGTAACACCGACCGTGCCGCCGTTGGCGGTGAACAGACCGGTGGGCTGACCCGTGCCGGTGCCAACGCAGAAAGCCTGCTCCTCGGCAGCGCCGAAGGCATAGGCAAACTCACGGGCGATGTACTCCTCCAGATCGAAGGCACTATCGTCCAGAAGCTCAATGCTTACCTTCACAAGGTCGGTCAGCTTGTAAGCGTCAATGGTCTTCTGTGCGAAGGTGGGATTGCTCTCTGTGTAGGCCGCGTTCTCGGCTGTCCAAGCGGCGGTGGAATGGGTCGCCGCAACGGGAATCTTGCGCTCGTTATCGGTGGTGATGACCTTGCACAGACGGCGCATCACATTTTCTTCCTTGAGCGTGTCCAAGATGAACTTCTCAAACTCGGTGGGAACAAGATAGCCGCCGTTGGCATCCACTCCCTCGGAGAGCACATTGTGGAGCATACGCTTGCCGCGCAGATGCAGGCCAAAGTCCTCGCGGTAAGCACCCGACGCTCTGCCGGTCTTGGCTTCGCCGGTCGCTTTCTGGGGCTGCTCGGTGATAGGAGAGGATACGGGCTTTGCAAGCTCTGCGGCAATGGCGTCGCGGCGCTCCATGCGTCGGACCTCATTGGTCAGGTCGTTCAGTTCCTTCTCCATATTGGCGTAAACGGCATCGTCCTCGGCGGACAGAATGCCTTTTCGGTCGCGGTGGGTGTCGAGGAAACCCTCCATCGTAGCCCACAGCTTGGCGCGCTTTTCGCGCAGTTCAACGATCGTCATATTGAAATACCTCCATTTTAAATGTAGTTTTTGATGGTGTTCAGCTTGGCTCTGAGTTCGTCCACAGAGCGACCCGTGCGCTCCGGCACGGCGGGTTTGGGGTCAATGGCGCACTTTGCGGCAATTTTCTCCATGAGAGAGTTCACCACGTTCGCCTTGGAATACAGCATGGAAACGGTGGGGGCGACCACATCCTCGGTTTCCATGGAGCGCGTCATGATCTCGTCCGCAAAGCCGAGTTCCACAGCCTTATTGGCATCCATCCATGTTTCCGCATCCATGAGGTGCGAGAGCTTGGCACGGGAAAGTCCCGTCTTGATCTCATAGGCGTTGATGATGGAATCTTTCACGCTGCTGAGCATTTCAATGGCTCTCTGCATCTCGTCCGAATTGCCGAACGCAGCCGTCATGGGGTTGTGGATCATGAGCATGGACACCGGAGACACCAGTACCTTCGTGCCTGCCATAGCAATAACGGATGCGGCAGAAGCGGCAATGCCATCAATTTTTACGGTCACATCGCCCTTGTAATCCATCAGCATATTGTAGATTTGCGCTGCCGCCACGCAGTCGCCACCGGGGCTGTTGATCCAGACGGTGATGTTTCCGCTGCCGGACATGAGCTCATCCTTGAAAAGCTGCGGCGTGATTTCATCGTCAAACCAGCTTTCCTCGGCGATGGTTCCGTTCAGGAACAGGGTTCTTTCCTGTGTCTGTTCCTGTGTCTCCTCGTTGGTCACCGCTCGGCTCTTCCAATTCCAGAATTTCTTCATCGGTTTTTTCCTCCTTTCCGTCATCGGTAGGTGTATTTGCAAAAGCACCCGCATTTTTCAGTGGGAGCATATTGCCGTTAATGAGGTACAGATCGCCGCCGTCCTTCTCCGGGATACGGTCGAGGTTTTCAAGCTCCCGGATGTCATTTGCGGACATCCAGCCGTTCTGGCGGCCGATGGCGTACCCGTTCATGCGGCTCTGGTAATCGCCGCGAAGCAAGCCTTCCAGATTGAACTTCACAAAATACACAGCTTTTTCGTCCTTGGACAAAAGCGACCGCTGGATTGATTGCTCCCAGCGGATGACCCAGGGGTCAAGGGTGTATTTCACAAACTCAAGGGACTGCTGCTCAATATTAGAAAAGCTCGATTTTTCCAGGTCGCCGACCATGTGGGGCGGAACTCGGAAAATTCGAGCAATCTCATTAATTTGGAATTTGCGTGTTTCGAGGAACTGCGCCTGCTCCGGCGAGATGCCGATGGGCGTGTATTTCATGCCTTCTTCCAACACGGCGATCTTATTGGCGTTGCCGCTGCCACCGAAGGTGGACTGCCAGCTCTCCCGCACACGCTGTGGGTCTTTGATAGTGCCGGGGTGTTCCAGCACACCGCCCGGAGCGGCACCGTTGGCAAAGAACTTTGCTCCGTATTCCTCGCAGGCAATCGCCATGCCGATGGCATTCTTCGCCATAGCGATGGGGCTGTAGCCAACCAAGCCATCGAAGCCGAGTCCGGGGATATGCAGCACATCCGAGGGCTGAAGCGTTACGGCGAACTTCTTGTTCTTGATAGCCTCGTCTGTGCCACGGTAATAGGTGTAGTACAGGCGACCATCCTCGTCTCTGTCCACCGACATCTTGTTCGGCATCAAAGGGTACAGGGCAACGATCTCGTTCTTTCCGTTTCGGATGATCTGCGCATAGGCATTACCCCAGAGGAGCAGATGTGTCATGAGTGTTTCCCGGAACACGAAAGAACTCATCTCCGGGTTCGGCTCATCGTGGAGCAAGCGGTAGAGCGGATGGTCGAGCGCCATTGCCTTGCCGCCACTGTCCGTGTATTTATATAGGTGTAGTGGCAGTCCTGCGACAGCTTCCGACAGGATGCGAACGCAGGAATACACGGCGGTCATCTGCATGGCGGAGCGTTCCGTCACCGTTTTGCCGGAGGTAGTACCACCCATGAAAAAGGCATAGCCACTTCCTGCCGTGCGGTTTTGAGGCTTGTCCCTGGATTTGAACAGCCCTGAAAATACTGACATAAATCCTCCTTCTGTCCTGTTTATTGGACACCATTTTTGCTATAATTAAATCATAAAGAAAGGGGCAATAATTAATGATGAATATGAAAGAGTACATGAAAAAAGTTGGCGTGACGAAAGCTAAATATGTGGAACAATGGATAGAGCGTGATTTGATACCTGGCATCATTAGAGGCGAATCACTATCTGACACAGTGTTCCCCGATTCAGCACGACGTCCATATTGTGAAGGGTCTTTGAAACCTGAACTCTCGGCGGACAAAATTCGTGCTCACATCGTCAAAGCGTGTATTCAACGAAGGCATATCACCAAAGATACGTGTTACGCCAGTCAGGGTGAATTTGATGGTTACATTTGTGACCTTGAACAAGCTGGTCTGATTACCAAACGGCTGGAGGACGGTATCATGTACTATGATTCAACATTAAAAAGTGATACATATACCGGCAAAAGCCTGCAGGTAATTCGCCAGTTTGTATGCGATGCAATTGAAGATCGGAAGAGCACACGTCTGAACTCCAGTCACACTTGAATCTCGTATG
>ENA-OVGC01000993-OVGC01000993.1-human-gut-metagenome-genome-assembly--contig:-NODE-993-length-23936-cov-12.786315_pt1 | contig 23936 bp, 15 predicted proteins | sample MGYA00237768_ERZ505415 | MGnify/ENA primary metagenome ERZ505415 (study PRJEB26158, sample SAMN06016382) | human gut metagenome | biome: human gut; feature: ankylosing spondylitis patient; material...
TATGAAAGTTTCAATTATCACTTCCTGCTACAACCGGGAAGCCACCATTCGTGGAGCAATAGAAAGTGTGCTGGAACAGGATTATCCCGACATAGAATACATTGTGGTGGACGGAGCGTCGAAAGATAACTCGCTGGCTGTCATCAATGAATATAAAAACGGGATAGATACAATTATTTCCGAACCGGATAAAGGTATGTATGAAGCGATTAACAAAGGAATACGTGCAGCAACAGGAGATATTATCGGTCTGATTCACTCCGATGATTTCCTGTTCTCATCTCACACCATCTCCGACATAGTGAAAACATTCGAGGAACAAGATGCGGATATGATATACGGCAACGGAATCTTTGTAGATTATGACGACACCAACCAGATGATACGAAACTGGATAAGCGGACGGTACAGTAAAGAGAATGTGAAAAACGGATGGCTCCCACTCCACCCCACTGTCTATATAAAGAAGGAGTGCATGGATAAATGGGGACTTTACGACGAAAGTTATAAGATAGCCGCCGACTCGGATTTGCTGGTGCGCTATCTGTATGAAGCCAACCTGAAAGTATATTACCTGAACAAATACATCGTGAAAATGAGAATGGGGGGACTTTCTACTGATGCAGGAAAAAGCAAACTGAAATGGGCGGAGGACTTGAGAATGTATAAAAGTCACGGCATAAAACCCATCTCGGCACTGAAAGGCAAAATTCTTTCAAAGATTCCACAGTTCATTGAAGCCAGACTGCCGTGGAGTGAAATACCGGAAGCAGAGGAAGAAAGCCTGATACAACCTGCCGCCGCAAATAAAAAAGAATGAAAATACGTTTACTAGTTCTAACCTTGCTGATTATCGGAGTTCATCAGCATATACAAGCACAATATATGCTGGGAACTACCGGTATGATGAATATTCCTACCGCCGACAGGCAGAAGCCGGGAACAGTGATGTTGGGAGGAAATTATCTGCCCAAACAGATGATGCCTGCACGATTCGACTACAACACAGGAAATTACTTTGTGAGCATCAGTTTCTTTTCCTTTCTGGAGCTTGCCTATCGGGAAACTTTAATAAAAGGGGACTATATATCATCCAAGCCTAAATACAATCAGCAGGATCGTTCCTACTCCATCCGGCTGTGTGTGTGGAAAGAAGGAAAGTTTCTGCCGGGAATAGCACTGGGAGCCAATGATCCGATAGCGGATAAAGGAGCCAACACTTTTCAATCTTACTATGGAGTGATAACGAAAGGATTCCATCTGGGAGGAGAGCATTATCTCTCAGCTTCTTTGGGATATTATCTGGAAGGCGGGAAGAACAGTAATACCAAATGGTTCGGCAATAAATACAAAGGTGTATTCGGAGGGATAAGCTATATACCCGCTTTCTGCAAAGAGTTGAAGATGATGGCCGAATATGACTCGGACGGGGTGAATGTGGGAGCAGCTGTCAGGCTGTGGAAACATTTGTCCATGCATGCTTTTACCCACGATTTTACTTGCGTATCGGGTGGTATACGCTATGAGTGTACCCTAATACATTGACGCAATGAGTAAATATTTAATAGCAATCCTCCTTTCGGCATGGAGCATCTCCCTCCGGGCACAAGTGGCCGAGAAACTACAGCAACTGGGAATGGAGAATATACAAACGGTAACGGAGGTGAACGGCAACACAACGATTGCTTTTGAAGACAATGTATATAGAGGTACTTACCGGGGAATAGGCAAAGCCATCGAAGCAGCCATGGAAGGAATGTACGGGGGAAATCTGCAAATGGTGGTGTTGGAGCACAGTATCCCCCAGCTATGCATTACACTGAGCGATAAGGTGATAACCGAATATAAAGAGAAACAGATTACCATAGGGGAAGTGTACCGACAGATGGGAATCAGTTATGATACCGATGAAGCGATGGAGGTACTGAAAAAGACACACCGGACACTCAATTCATCGGCAGGGAAAGTAGACATTGTGGTCTATCCGGAAGTAAAACTGGAAAACTCCAGCTTTGACCGACTTTATACTTACTATGTCAACCTGGCTCCAGCCGTAGAAATGGCTTTATGGAAAGGGGCGGAACTGACAGCGCAAGTGGTATTCCCGGTAGCGACCAACCTAAAAGGACAATATAAGAAGATACGTCCCGGAGTGATTGCACTGTCGCAAGAGTTTTGCTTCGGCAAAGGATTTTTGGGACGAGTAACTGCAGGAAACTTTACCAACAACCGCATGGGGGCACAAGCGGAGATGAAATACCGCACAGCGAATGGCAGACTGGAACTGGGAGCTGTGGCAGGAGCTACCGTGCAATCAGTGCTGACCGATGACGAAGGATGGTATATCAGCCGGAAACTGCGGATAAACGCCGCACTGAAAGCATCTGTGTATGAACCTCGCTTCAATTTGCAATTTGATTTGCAAGCTGCACGTTATCTATATGGAGATTATGGAGTAAGAGGCGACTGCACCCGCCATTTCGGAGAATATGCCATCGGCGTGTATGGAATGTATACCGATGGGGAAATAAACGGAGGATTCCATTTTGCCATCCCTCTGCCCGGCAAGAAGTGGAGCCGTAACCGGGGGGTGCGTGTCAGGCAAGCGGATTATTTTGCCATGGAATACAGTATGGAATCCTGGGGCAGATATGCGGATGAAAAAATGGGGGAAACTTATCGCACCCGACCTGATGAGAACCGGAGTAACCGGTTTTTCCAACCGGAATATATACGCTATTTCCTGATAAAGGAAGCAAATAAATAGATTACTAATTTTTAAAAACGAAGAAAAATGAGAACAAGCAAGTTTTTTAAAACAGGTTTGCTGCTGTTTGTAGCAAGTTTGGGGTTAATAAGCTGCGGGGATGACGACAAAGAACCGGAAATTGTAGTTGACCCTGTAAGCGAAAATGTGGAATATTACATTGAAGGTAAAGTAGTAGCGGATAATGCCGCACTGGACGGAGTCAGCGTAACAGCGGGAGAGGCTACCGCAACCACAGACGAAAACGGTCAATATTCACTGACGGTAAAAGATAAGAAAACTTATACGGTGAGCTTTGCCAAGAAGGGATATAGAACTGTTTCTGACGCATCAGTAGAAATAGCTAACAACGCTACCAACAGAAGTCTAGTAACACTGAACGTGACTATGAGCAAGGAAGGCGTGGCTGTAGCTGTTGATCCTGAAAGTGATAAAGTGATTACAGAAAAAGGAGAAGGGGAAACAGAAGATGCCCAGACCGTCTTGACTATTCCCGCCGGTGCCGTATCAACCGCTACCGATGTAACTCTTACTCCGTATCTGGAAGCTGTTGCAACCGATGTGACTCCGGGCAGCAAAGAAGAAGCGATTCCCATGACTAATATTGCTATCAGTTCCAGCCAGGATGCAGCCCTAAATCAGGATGTTACCTTGTCTGTAGCCAATGCTAGTTCCAGCGATTATTATTTTGACGAAGTAGAGGTATACGAAAAGACTAACGCACGTGCTATCGGTGACTGGAAGAAATATGCCGACGCCGCTTTTGATAAAGCGACCAACAGCTACATAGCTGCCATCAAAAAGGGAAGTTCACTGAATAAGGATTATTCTATCCGTGTAAAGAGTGAAAAGAATGTCAGCGAAACCAAGAACGATGAAATATTGAAAGAAGACAGCTACAGTAACGCAGGAAATATGAGCGCTACTACTTATGATATTCCTTATACTGCCAAATTAGGATGGGAAATCTCTGCATCCGGACTGGATGAAGGCGCTCTTTCATTGGTGAAAGCTGCCATAGCCGCACAAGAAGGTGGATCGGAAGGTGTATACACCGTAAACAAAACCTTTACAGCCCACGTAAGCGGTGACTATATTCTGTATTTCTCTTGCAAAGCCAAATATGTAGAAAAAGAGTACACTTTCTCTATTGCCGGTAAAAAGGTTACTGTAAAAGTTAAACATTATCTGGGAGTGGAATTTGTTTATACCAACCAAAGTTCAAGTATGCATGGTGGTGGCTCTATAGGCTAAAACAGTCTTTTCAATTAATACAAAATATGAGTAAAAAAGTAGCATTGATTTCAGGTATCACAGGTCAGGACGGTTCGTTCCTGGCCGAGTTCCTGATAGAAAAAGGATACGAAGTACATGGTATTCTGAGACGTTCTTCTTCATTCAACACCGCACGTATAGAACATCTGTATCTGGACGAATGGGTGCGGGATATGAAGCAGAACCGACTGGTGAACCTGCATTGGGGGGATATGACGGACAGTAGCTCACTGATACGTATCATACAGTCCGTACAACCTGACGAGATTTATAATCTGGCCGCACAAAGCCATGTAAAAGTAAGCTTCGATGTGCCCGAATACACAGCGGAAGCGGATGCGGTAGGTACGCTGCGTATGCTGGAGGCGGTACGTATATTGGGACTGGAAAAGAAAACCAAGATTTATCAGGCATCTACTTCGGAACTTTTCGGACTGGTACAGGAAGTTCCTCAGAAAGAGACAACTCCTTTCTATCCCCGTTCTCCATACGGAGTAGCCAAGCAATATGGTTTCTGGATAACCAAGAATTACCGCGAAAGCTATGGTATGTTTGCCGTAAACGGCATTTTGTTCAATCACGAAAGTGAACGCCGGGGCGAAACTTTTGTTACCCGGAAAATTACCCTGGCGGCGGCACGCATCGCACAAGGATTCCAAGATAAACTGTACTTGGGAAATCTGAATTCCCTGCGCGACTGGGGATACGCCAAAGACTATGTGGAATGTATGTGGCTGATTCTGCAACACGATACGCCCGAAGACTTTGTTATAGCCACCGGAGAATATCACACTGTACGCGAATTTGCCACCCTTGCTTTCAAGGAAGCGGGCATCGACTTGCGCTGGGAAGGTGAAGGTGTGAACGAGAAAGGTATTGACACAGCTACAGGCAAGGTGCTGGTAGAGGTGGATCCCAAATATTTCCGCCCGGCAGAGGTGGAACAATTACTGGGAGATCCTACCAAAGCCAAAACGTTACTGGGATGGAATCCCCGCAAGACTTCATTCGAGGAACTGGTGAAAATCATGGTGAAACACGATATGAAATTCGTGAAGAAACTTCATCTCAAAGCAAGCTGTTAAATCATTAGTCAAGAATTTCAATGGAGAAATCAGCCAAAATTTATATAGCAGGGCACCACGGACTCGTGGGCTCCGCTATTTGGCGTAACCTGCAAGAAAAGGGCTACACCAACCTGACCGGCAGAAGCCACAAGGAACTGGACTTGCTGGACGGAGTTGCCGTAAAGGACTTCTTTGACCAAGAAAGACCGGAATATGTAATCCTTGCCGCCGCCCACGTGGGAGGTATCATGGCAAACAGCACATACAGGGCGGACTTTATCTACAAGAACCTGCAAATACAACAGAACGTGATAGGGGAAAGCTTCCGTCACGGAGTGAAGAAATTATTGTTTCTGGGAAGTACCTGCATTTATCCCAGAGATGCACAGCAGCCGATGAAGGAGGATGCTCTCCTCACCTCCCCGCTGGAATATACGAATGAGCCATACGCCATCGCCAAAATAGCGGGTCTGAAAATGTGCGAGAGTTTCAACTTGCAATATGGTACTAACTATATCGCTGTTATGCCTACGAACCTGTACGGTCCCAATGATAATTTCAATCTGGAACGCAGCCATGTGCTGCCTGCCATGATCCGGAAAATACATCTTGCCAAATGCTTGAACGAAGATAACTGGGAGAACATACGCTATGATCTGGACATGCGTCCGGTGGAAGGTATAAACGGAGAGAGCAGAACAGAGGAGATACTGGCTGTCCTGAAAAACTACGGCATCAGCAAGGACGGGGTGGAACTGTGGGGAACAGGCACGCCGCTGCGCGAATTCTTATGGAGTGAGGAGATGGCGGATGCCAGTGTTTTCATCATGGAGCATGTGGACTTTAAAGATACTTACCGTCCCGGCACAAAAGAGATACGCAACTGCCACATCAACATCGGTACGGGAAAAGAAATCTCCATCGCCGGCCTGGCTCATCTGATAGTAAAGGAGACGGGATATAAAGGCAACATTACATTCAATCCGGAGAAACCGGACGGCACCATGCGCAAACTGACTGATGTGACCAAATTGCACGAATTGGGATGGCATCACAAAATAGACATAGAGGAAGGGGTGCACAAGATGTACCAATGGTATCTGGAATATAAAAAGAAATAAAGAGCATACGTGTTATGGAAACTCATATCGTTATCATGGCAGGCGGCATAGGAAGCCGCTTCTGGCCCATGAGTACGCCGGAATGTCCCAAACAGTTCATTGATGTGACGGGATGTGGCAAAAGCCTGATACAACTGACAGTGGAACGCTTTAAAGGGTTGTGCATTCCGGATAATATATGGATAGTGACTTCGGAAAAGTATAAGGAGACAGTAAGGAAACAATTGCCATCTGTGCCGCCTCATCATATACTGACGGAGCCGGTTGCACGTAACACGGCACCCTGCATCACATACGCTTGCTGGAAAATCAAAAAACACCACCCTGACGCCAATATTGTAGTGACTCCTGCGGATGCATTGGTTATCAATACGGATGAATTCCGCCGGGCGATAGCCAAGGCACTGCTGATGACAGATCAAAGCAAGGCCATTGTAACCATAGGTATCAGACCTTGCCGCCCGGAAACGGGATACGGATATATAGCCGCGGGAGAAGAGGTGGATCAGGATATACGGAAAGTGGATGAATTCAAAGAGAAACCGGACTTGAAAACGGCACGGCACTATGTGGACGCCGGGAATTATTTCTGGAATGCAGGGATCTTTGTATGGAATGTAAAGACCATAGAAGAGGCTATACGCCGTTATGCACCGGGCATTGCCGAGGTGTTCGACAGGATTTATCCGGAGTTCTATACCGAAAGAGAGAAAGAAACCATAGAAGAGCTGTTCCCTGCTTGTGAAAGTATATCCATAGATTATGCCGTAATGGAAAAAGCGGAACGGATTTATGTATTGCCGGCAGAGTTCGGATGGTCTGATCTGGGTAGCTGGGGCTCATTGCATTCCTTGCTGCCCAAAGATGAACGGAACAATGCCGTTGTAGGCGAGAATGTCCGATTGTATGAATGCAATAACTGCATTGTACACACACCGCATTTGAAACAGGCGGTAATACAAGGACTGGACGGGTATATCATAGCCGAGAAAGAGGGAACCCTGCTGATATGCAAACTGGCAGAGGAGCAGCGTATTAAAGAATTTTCGAAAGCATAAGGAATGATTATAGCAGTTGATTTTGACGGCACAATAGTGGAGCATAAATATCCCGAAATAGGCAGGGAACTACCCTTTGCCATAGAAACGCTGAAAAAACTACAACAGGAACGGCACCGCCTTATTCTGTGGAGTGTGCGGGAAGGTGAATTATTACAGGAGGCCGTGGATTTCTGCCGGGAGCGTGGACTGGAGTTTTATGCCGTAAACAGCAATTATGCGGAAGAAACCCTGGAAAGTAATCATTACTCCAGAAAACTGAAGGCGGATTTGTTTATTGATGACCGCAATCTGGGAGGACTGCCCGAATGGGGGATGATTTACAGAATGATCCATGACAAATGGGGATACGAAGATATTTATCAAAGTTCAGATAATAAAGAAGAGAATAAAAAGCGAAGCTTTTGGAAGATACTTTTTTCCAAGATGTAGAATCTCCGCTTCCGAATGTAGTGATACAGGCGGAAGCCCATAAGAAAACTAATGTTAGATCAGAGGTAAGTACTGTTATCAGCGGATAACGGAAACTTACGAAGTAGTGTTGGTGATACCCGCCTGGGAAGGTAGGTATCACCTTTTTTTGATCTATACCATTAGTATTTGAATACTTGTTCTTTTCCGGGTTCTATGGTCATGGCTTTCATTCCTTTCCGGGTTGGAATGTTCAGTATTCCCTTTCCGCCGTCGGACTTGATACGGATTACTTTCTTATCCATATAGATATGGATATTGCCGTATGGAGTAGGTACTGTTCCTTCCATCCATTTCAACCCGCCCAGACAAGGGGTGACGGAGTATTCCTCGTAACCGGGTTTGGTGGGTTTTACTCCCAGATAGTATTTGCCCAACAAATAGATGGGGCTGGCTCCCCATGCATGGCAGAGGCTCTTGCCGTATGGACGTCCATACATGGCCAAATGCTGGGTACCTGTTTCTTCGGGATTGTATTTCTCCCAAAAACTGGTAGCTCCTTCTTTCAACATACCGCCCCAATAGGCTTTCATTTCTTTCATTACCGATTCTTGTTCGCCCAAGGCGCACAGCGCTTCCAGTTCATAGAAACGCATATAAGGAGTGGTGATTTTCAAAATACTGTCATTCTGCAATACGGAGTGTTTGATGGCCTGCTGTTTATCGGCATTCAGATAATTGAAGAAGACAGAGAACATATTGGCGTAACGGGTAACGGACTCACTCTGCTTTCCCTGAATACGGTTGTGTACCATCGCTTGTTTCTGCTCATTCCAGAAAGCGGGTTCCAGCTTGGAACGTAAAGCGGAAGCCAGTTTCTCATACTTGGTTTTGTCTGCCGTATTGCCGGCCAGACCGGCACAAAGCGCCATGGTTTCCAAACTTTTGCAGAACAAGACTTGCTCAAAGGAGAGTTCGCCTTTCTTGTCCAGATAACCGTCTGCCCAGTCTACGAATACCCAGTCACCGGTCATACCTTCCACCATACCGTTGGCGTTGGTACGTCCCAATACATAGTCCATCATGCTTTGCATACGCGGATAGAGTTGGGTTACAAAGTCTTTGTCACCAGAATACATATAATAATCGTAAATACTGAGAAACCAATAGAAGGTGTAGTCCATAATGGTATTGCTGTGGCTGGTCACAGGGTCTTTTCCACGAAGCAGCCAAATGGTACGTTTCACGGTTTCATTATCGAAGAACAGATAGTAGTTCATCAGATAACTCTGGATGGCATCGCCACTCCATACCCAACGGTCGCGCTTGATGCCGTCGATAAAGAATTCACGGGTAGTAAGGTGCATGGTGTACGCTCCTACTTCCCAAATGCGGTTCAGCTCTTCGTCATTACATTTGAATGAGCCCCGGTACTCTTCGGGCAGGTATTCGTATTGCATGGAAACGTCCTGTATCGTTACTCCCGGATCGCAAGTGACATAGACATAACGGAAGGCCTTGCTGTTGTCCAACGTGTATTCATCGTATAGTTTCCGTGTATTCCGGATGGCCAGATCGGTTATCTGCCCCGGCTCTGCCAGCAATTTGTCCAATGTTTCGCAATATTCCGTATCCAAGGCTTCTTCAGGACTTTCACCGTAATAGATATGGATCGTTCCTTTTCCCTTTACATCTTTCAGAGTGATATAACCAAAGGTTTCTTTTCCGAAGTCGTACAATACCCCTTCTTTCCGGGGAGTGGAGGAAACTGCTTTCATCGGTTTTCTGGCCAATGAAAACTTGGAAGGCAGTTGGGTGGCTCCGTCAAAGTTCCAACACCCTGCATCCATATAAACGGTAGCAGAAGTATCACTGGCTTTTCCGCTTTCGTCTATCCATTCTTTATCCTCGTAGGTTACTTTCCAAGTTTTGTCCGTATTTACGGTTTTTCCTTTCACATAAATAGTGGGGGGAGTGGACTGATTCCACACTTTGATGTTCAGACTGTGTTTTCCTGCGGGGAGTTTCAAGGTGGAGGGCATACCGAATTGCAGTTTGCCATCCAATTTCACATTGTATTTTCCTTCGGCGGCAATGAAGATCTCTTCAGGTTCCGCCAGGTCCAATTTCTTGCTGAATTCCACTACCACATAATGGCTGTCCGTTTTCCAGAAGGGAGGGAAAAAAGCACCGCGTTCCGTACGGCGGTTGTTCATCTGGTTGCCCAGCCATATTTCATAATCACCCGGATACCAGATCCAGGTCTGGGCGGAGGCGGCAGCACTCAATGCAAGTGCTCCGACTAAAGTGGCAAGTCTGTTTTTCATAATGGTATCACGTTTTATTTTTCCTTCAAATAGCTATATTCCTTTGTCAGTCCGGCATTTGCCTTGATACTGTCGTTCACCATCGGACCATTGTTTTCCCATGTATTACCCGGACCATTGGCGTTCTTCAGAAACTTCTCTCCTTCCGTCCAGTTGTCCTTGACGGTGATAAATGAAGATCCTTCGTCGGTGTAAAGATAGAACCAATGATTGGGATCGTGTGCATAACCGGGTGAAAAAATGTTAGAAACGCAATTTTCCGTAATCCAGCTATGAGGTTGTGAACCTAATGTATAAATACCGGCTACATCATACATGTGCTTGGCATAGTGATGAATCAGATTGGCGTGCACGCGGTTATTGCGCATACAGTTTACTGTACGTGTCCATCCCCATCCCAGACTGATGCCTGAATAGGATACATCACTGATTTCATTGTGCTCGATATTGATATCACTGACATAACCGGCGCAAATACCCAAGGTGCCCCAGTCTTCATTGGTCACATCGTTGATGTAGTTGTTGGAAATGGTCAGTCCGGTACAGACCTCACGACGGTCGGCAGGATCGTATGGAAGATGTGTTTCGTGAGCGGCAGGACTGAAACTACCCGCCACAATACCGTTTCCGGCAATATCACGGAAAAGACAACCGTTTATACGTCCTCCACCGGTGGCCCATTCATAATCAATACCTGTAGAGCCCAAATGCTGGAAACGGCACTTCTCGAAATCAATATCCCAGGCAGCCTTGACTACGACTGCCGATGCCGGACGGCCCAACCAACCTTGATTATCCAGCTTATGATTGTTCTTACGAATCATAGAAGGACGGATTTTATACCCGTCTGTCATGTACATACCTGCCTGAAGAGGAACATGACCTTGCAAAGAGGGACGCATCCAGGTGGTATATTGGAAAGCAATATTGTCAAAACGGATGTGCTTTACCGGACGGTCTATCGTTCCTTCCACCCATACCAACGTTTCGATGCCGGGAACTACGGCTTTGCTTATCTTCTCTCCTTTCCGAGGATAATAATATATTTTACGGCTTTCAATGTCATGATACCACTCGCCGGGTTCATCCAGCAATTCCATGGCATTGGTCAGATAGAAAGCCGAGTTGTGACCATCCTTAGTCACCATAGGACGCGGCCACGGATGTTCAAACTGGATGCGGCTTTCAGGATTATGGAAACGCACGGCGGCACTGTCTCCCTGTATTTCGACCGACTTGATACGGAGATTTGCCACACACCACATTTCATGAAGGACCATTTCGGCATATCGGGCCTTCTGTATTTTCTTTACAGCAGCGGCAGGTACCCACAGTATTTCGTTTTGGGGGTCGTTGTTGATGATGCGGTACATCTTTTCAAAGTCTGCCACATCCCTTGCACGAACAGCCTTTTGCCCATTGATCCACAGTTGCCGGAAATCCAGCGGACGTCCGTTAAACATAGGGACATCGGCTACCCACAACTTTCCTTGCTTCTTCCAGTTTCTGATTTCCACCCCACCATTCAGAATGGCATTTCCATCCGAAGTGATGACTGTAGGTGAAGCTTCCGTCCCGCTGTCCTCGGGACGAATAAAGACGGGTTCGTACAGATGGTAATCACCTGCCTCCATATGAATGGTGATGCCACCTTTTAGACTCTCATCATTAAGACGACGAAGTTCCCTTGCCTGACGCAATGCGGCTGTAAGGGTGGCCTTCGGAGAGTCTTTGGTACCCGGATTCCGGTCATTACCTTTCGGAGATACGAACAAATCGGCTGCTGATAGTGTACAAGCTATCAGCAGCGCAGTAGTGGTTATGAATATTTTTTTCATTTGTAACTAATTAGGGGTAAGTGGTTAGTGATTAGTCCGTGCCAAAGGCATCCATACCGTCATTTCAGCCTTTCCGCGGTTTCCCCATGCATAATAAGGAATCAGACGGATATGGACCGGTTTGTCGGCCTTTCCTACCTCGCGGTACAATGTATCTTTCCACGATACCTCATCAACCAGACGGGCAGTACCATCCAACGCGACAATCGGACTGCCTTCAATGATTATTTTTTTCGGGGTCAACCGGATATCGGCAGGTATCAGCACATTATCTATCTTATGTCCGCCTTCTATATCCATACTTTCCAAACAATATACCAACGGGCCACGTTTTACCACTACCTGGTTACGGATTTCTTCGGCCAACGGATTTGCTTCCAGCAATTTTACAGGCATATCCATCACCCATTCCACACAGTCCCCTTTCTTCCAGATGCGGTTTACCTCGGCGTATGTATTCGCTTTCCAGGTTCCTTGCACCGGTTCGCCATTTACCTTCAAAGTTGCCTTCTCGCACCAGTCAGGAACACGGAGGAACAAAGAAAACGCTTTCTTCTTTGACGGTTTCGGAGCTTCGGTAACAGTCAGCTTCACAGCACCTTCCCACGGATACTCCGTTTCTTGCACCAGCCCGATCTTTCCCGTTTCCTTCAAAGTTGTAGCCAGTGTATTCGCTCCATACAAATTGCAATATACCGCATTCGGAGTCACCGTATAAGCATAGTTCTGGGCTTGACAAACGGTGCGCAGCGTATTAGGCGGACAACAGAAGCAGCTGATATACTCGGTACGTTCTTTAGGCCAGCGAAGTGTGTATGGCAAATCCGCACTGATGCGCAACGGGTTGGTATAGAAATATTTCTTTCCATCCAGACTGACACCACTCAACACACTGTTGTAAAGGGCGGTTTCCACAATATCCGCATATTTGGCATCGCCCGTCACTTCCAGCATACGCCAGTTGAAAAGCATATTGCCGATATTGGCACAGGTCTCGTTATGCGCCGTACTATTAGGCAACTGATAAGGACGGCCATAGCTTTGGTGTACTTTCTGAATACTGTCCGGCTCATAGCAGGTACCATCCGGCGAAGTACCGTCATACAGCGCACCGCACGCTCCTGTAACATACATCTTGCGGGTCACAATGTCTTTCCAGATGCTGGTCAGGTTTTTCATCAGTTGGTCTTCTCCTGTTTCGGCATACACATCGGTCACACCGGCATACAGGTAATTGGAACGCACGGCATGTCCCATCGCATTGTATTGCTGACGGAACGGAATACGGTCCTGATTATCATCGGTGCCGTTTTCCACCATTCCACGGATATCAATCAGATTCTTGGAAAGTTCCAGATAACGGGGATTCCCTGTAGCACGGTACATTTCCACCACGCCCATATAATGGGAGGGACAAATAGCATTTCTTGCCAGTTCCGCAGAAGCGGTTTCATAAAAATGACAGAGGAAGTCCGTCGCTTTTACGGCAGCATCGAATAAAGTAGTCTTTCCGGTGGCACGGCGATGAATGATACCTGCCATCATCAGATGCCCCAAATTGTAGGTTTCAAAATTCAGACGATTGGCAAATGCACCTTTCTCGTCCTCACCGCCTACTTTGGTGCCAATTACCGTCTGTTGCTGTTTGTCCGAATGAGTGTCAATCCCCTTATTCTTTTCCTCGATGATGACAGGGGTATGGATGTAACCGTCCGCACGCTGGGCTTTCACCACATGTTCAATGAAGTGGTCCATCAGTTTATCCAATTCGGGATCTTTCGTGACGGCATACACGGAAGCCACTCCCTCCATCCATTTATACATATCACCATCATGAAAGGGAGGTCCCCAATGTTCGCCTTCGCAAACACCGGCAGCTATTTCAAAGTTACGGAAACCATGCGAAACATCGGGATTGTTCCATGTATCCCACATACTTTGCAAGGAGGTATGGCTATATACATTGAAACGGTCGCCCCAAAAGCCATCTGTCCAATGCACAGCACCTAATTCCGTATTGGCCATCTTGGCAAAACGACTTTGGCTCATATCCGTCAGCCCGCCCGACTGGGCAAATGCTCCCGTAGTTACTCCGGAAGCCAGTAAAAGTAGTAGTCTAATGCTCTTCATAATAATCTGTCACTTATTCTTTTCTTTATAAAGGGAGGACGATAATAAGAAACGTTTGTACTCTATTTATAATTATTTCATATTCTGTATCTTTAGAAAGAGCTTTCATTGGCAGATAATGAAAGTCTGTTTTCAAAAAACGGGTTTCTGATTTTTATTTCAGACACCCGTTTTTTTCAAGTTCTCCAATACTTTCTATCAAAGAACTCCTTTATCCACAATCGTATTATTTCAGTTTGCTCAAATCCAACTCTTTATAAGCCACACGCTGACGGCGCCAGGTATATACGGCATGGAGTTTGCCATCCTTGCCCTGAATGATGGACGGATAAGAATATTGGCTGATAGGGCTGTCTTCCAATGTCATTACATTCTTCCAGTGAATACCATCATCCGAAACCGCCACACACAACGGTGTACGCGGCCCTTTCGGAGTGCCCGGCAATGTACTGAAATCATTATAAATCAATACGTGACGACCATCTTTCATTGTTACGGCATCCGTACCCGAATTATTATTGGGAACATCAAGCAAAGTGACTTTGCTCCATGTTTCACCGTTGTCACTGCTCCATGAAGTGGCAATCTGTGCGTTACGTGTACGGCAAAGTACCTGCAAACGCCCATCCTTATGACGCAAAATGCTGGGCTGGATAGCATAAATAGGCTTCTCGCCTTCTCCTTTTATGGCTTCACCGCCTTCCTGATCGTCTACATTGGCTGCATTTGCCTTACGCAAAGCAGTAGGCACACTCATTTCCGCCTCTACAGGACCTACCATCTTCCAAGTCTTTCCTTTATCATCCGAAATTTCAAAATGGATACGCCATCCTCCATCACCTTCTGTACTGGAAGGACAAATAATACGGCCATCCACATACTCCGGCTTATTTTTAATAGGACCTAAGAAACCTTTTGGCAACGGTTCACGTTGGCTCCAAGTTTTTCCACCATCTTTAGAACGTACCAGCCAACCACTCCAATCGGCTACTTTCAATCCTATTTTATAGAACAGGATTAAATCTCCGCCGGGTATTTGGAAAAGCACAGGATTCCAACAAGCCTTGCGGCGTGCCCGGGACTTATCCCCTTTAAACGTAGAAGCCACGGGGCCGGCATCCGCCGGAGTGGATTCTGCTGTAATGCCCGCCAAAACAGCTTGCGGATCATCCAGACTAAACACCCCGTCGGCAGCCAGATAAGGTGCGCTCCATTCCGTCGCACCCTTCGGCTTGCGACATACCCAGATACAACAATCCGGATTACGCTCTTTAGTACCTCCAAAGAAAGAAGCTACCAGGTCTCCGTTCTTCAATTCCACAATAGTAGCGCCATGACATTCGGGAAAAGAAGCTTGCTCGTATAAAAACTGATCTTCCACGATACCTACACGGTTTTTACCTAAAGATGGATCCATACTAACCGAAAAATGATAGTTTCCCGAAGGAACACTCCATACGGTAGAGTTGCCTTCCCGACGTACAAAGGTAACGTCCTTATCCTTTACCGCCTTCTCGTCCAAGGTAGGAAGATAAACCAATGCAGTAGTATTACAAGGAATCGTGATATCCCATTCCAGATGCGTAAGAGTTTTCTTCCAATTACTAATCATCTTACCATATAAAGTGTTGTGCGAAGCTTTGACATAACTCAACTCTTGGATGGAAAAATCCGGTTTAAAGATGATTTGTTTGTAAGCGGGCTGTGCCGGATTAAATCCGGCTAAATCACGGAAATACCAAGTCAATAGATCACCCAATATCATCACATGGTTACAACTGTTCATCCAACGATTGGCGGTATCACCGTTCCACAATTCCCAAATGGCAGTAGCTCCCTTTTCTATCATATAGCCATAACTGGGATAAGTTTTGTTGCTTGCCAACAAGAAAGCAACATCGCCACGCCCCATACGGGTAAGCTCACGCATCATCCAATTCATACCTATCACCCCACTGCTGATGTGACCTTTATTCCGGGTAATAATGCCTGTTATTACATTTTTTTCCACTTCTTCCCTATAGGCTTCAGGCACCATATCGAAAGCCAGTGGCAGGATATTAGCCGTCACTGTATTGTTACCATAGAATATGCTGTCGGGATAAAGAACATGGGGCATTTGTACCGGAGAAGTTCCCTTCTTAACTGTAAGGAAACGGGCATTGAAGCAGTCTTTAATTTTTGCTGCATCCTTCTCGAATTCCTTCGCCTCATCTTCCAAACCTTGCAAACGGGCGAACTTGGCCAGCATTTGCGATACCTTATAATAGTAGGCTGTAGCAATCAGCGCTCCATCCGTCTTGCGGGCAGGGTCCTGACTGTGAATCAATTCCGGTGATTCGGGAGGCATACACCAGTCACCGTATTTATCGGCGTTAATCACTCCATCCTCTGTAGTGAACTCACTGCGTATATGGTGCATCCATTTCTTGATAGCGGCATAATTTTTACGAATAGGTTCGATATTGCCGAACTGTTCATAAACCATATCACAGATTACCGGGAATGTGGACGACCATGTCATTTCCGATGTATAATAATTGTAATAAGCCGGACAAATATCAGGAATACAACCGTCTTCACGCTGCGCTTCACGGATGTCATCCGCCCATTTGGCATAGGTGTTTCCATTATTGAACATGAAACTTTCCCCCCACGTTCCCATAGCATGGTCGCCCAGCCAGGGCTGGCGCTCGTCACGCTGGGGACAATCCAAAGGCACTCCTTTATAATTACTGGAAATCCCCCACCAGGCATTCCGATAAACCCGATTCATGATATCATTGGAACATTCGAAAGTACCGTTATCTTCCAAGTCATCATATACTACTTCAGCAACCAAATCTTCCGCTTTCAGATTTTTATAACCTGTCACTTCTACATATTGGAATCCATGATAAGAAAAACGAGAACTCCAGGAAGTGTTGTTTTCTTTACCGTTGCAGATATAATAATCCGTACTCTGGCTATGGCGGAGATTTTCCACATCCAGTTCCGTACCGTCGTTCTTTACCCGTTCGGCATAACGTATGCAAATCGTATCTCCCGCAGCGGCTTTCGCTATGTTAATACGCACCCATCCTGCCATATTCTGACCGAAATCAATCATATAACGGTCACCATATTGCTTGAAGACAGCCGGCTTCAGCGTTTTCATCACTTTCATGTTGGGAGCGGTATTGCCACGAAGTGTACCGTACGGCAATGAAACACGTTGCGCTTTCAGCCATTTGGAATCATCATAACCGGGCTGTGTCCAGTTTCCCAATTCCATACGGGCATCGTAAATTTCACCATCGTATTCATTATTGCTACGTATAGGCCCTTGAGCCGTCAAACGCCATTTCTCATCACTGTTGATGCGCTGGATACTGCCGTCGGTATATTCTATAATCAGATTCAGACGCAACTTGGGGTAACCAAAAGTAGGAATCTTATAAGGTTTGTAATTTTGACGCATAGTGTAGAAACGTCCGTTGCCCAGGGTCACTCCGATGGCATTGTCGGCATTTCCTCCGGCAACCTGTTTGGTGACATCAAAAGAATTGTAAAGCACAGTACGACGATAATCACTTGGAGCCGGCGCCAATACCTGATCACCTATCCGCTGGCCGTTAATGAACAGTTCGTACATACCCAAACCGCACAAATGAAGGGTAGCATACTTTATCTCCTTGGCTTGCGTTTTAAATTCCGTGCGTAAATAACGAGAGCTCAAACGGCTGTGTGAATCTTCCCGGTCCCATGCAAACGCAGCGTCCCAACCTATCCATCGTCCTTTCCAATGAATCTCACCTAAAGGTCCCATCCCCCATCGGGCAGGCTCGCTCCATTCTGTCTCACCTCGATTGGTATAGCTTCTCACTTTCCAGTAAACACGCTGATTGCTTTTCAAACGCTTCCCTTCATAAGGAATCCATACGGACGCATCGGATTCCACTTTTCCGGAATCCCACAAATCTCCTTTATCCTGTGCTAAAAGTTCGGGAGAAGACGCAACCAAGATCCGGTAGGCGGTCTGCATCACATTTCTTTGAGAAGATTCCAACCGCCAGCTCATACGGGGAGCAGCAGTATCCAACCCCATGGGATCTACCATCTGCTCGGTACGCAGGCCGGTAACCGAAACATCCGCTGCTTTCAACCACAACGGAAGTGCCAAAAGAATGATTAATAATACTTGTTTTTTCATGATATGCATATTTCTTACTTATTCCATTTCTGTATGGCATCCGGCAAGGCTGTCCAAGCTTTCTGCACATAATCCTTCGCAGAATCCACAACAATCAGAACCTGATCATTGCCGCTCAGATAACCGCTATCATGCTGGAAAGGAGTGACTTTACTGTCAAACTCACCGATATATTCCAACTTACCGTCCTTCGCGCTATACCACCATGCATTCTTTTTCGCACCGCTGATTTTGCTCAAATCGATCTGCATAGGACGTCCTGAGTAATTGTAAACCAGCAAATAGTCATTTCCACGGGTAGCGATGGCACGGTCATAGCGTTCGCCGTTAGTTCCTGCAATGACACTCTGATCGGGCACACGTTCAAAGAAAGGAAAAGTCAACATCAAGTTCTTCAGATATTTCATCTGATTGAAGCCGGGATCTTCCAAAGCATCCCACCATGCTTTCTTGCGTCCGTCGGCACCAAAAGAGGCTCCATATCCCGGACGGATAAATTGCATGATATCATTATGACCGTATGAGTGCCCGAATGATCCGGCAAATACCGACCAATAGGCATAACGACGCACATCGTGCTGATTCCAACGGGTTTCATTGGGATCATGCAGTCCCTGTGGAATGTCTTCATAAATAGGTTCATCATCAATTACCGGTTTCAACGGAGTCTTTGCCTGACTGGCTTCCACAAAACGCCAGTTATCTTCTTCCGTATTCTCTTCGATAGGATAGTCACCATCACCATTACGCTGCCCGTAACGACGGTGTCCGCTTTGGAACATATTGAAATCCAGCCATTCGCGGTCATTAAACCAAGTAGCCGACGTGGTACGTCCACGCGGATGGAAAGTCATCAGATGACCTTTGTCTATGCTACGGATACTGTTTGCCAACGCATCCCATACCTCCGTCTTATTATCACCACGGATATCCCCTCCTATCATCCAAATAATATTCGGCTCATCCTTGTAACGTTCCGCAAGAAATTTACCGTATGCCACGGCTTCTTTTTCATTCATCAACCCTTGTTCCACGGGAGTTCCCCAAATACATACCATCCCTATATAGATGCCCCGTGAAGCAGCACTTTTAATAATATAGTCCATGTGGTCCCAATATCCATAAATCCCTTTGCGGTTGATATCCTTGAAATTAAAACCGTCTATCATGGAATACTGACCGTAAATATTCATGGAAGGCACACCGTTCAATACCTGCACCTGCACCATGTTATATCCAGCATCCTTGCACTTATTCAGATAGTAAGAAACCTCGTCACGATTCAAGCGTTGCGGCATCAGCCATCCGGTTTCACCCAACCAGAAGAAAGGTACTCCATTTTCATGCTTCAGGTAGCGTCCCTCCTCGGACACCACCAGTTTGCCATTCTTCCAGGGAATATACGTTTTCGCTTTCTGCGCCGGCAAGGAAGTAGAGTAACATAGCAATAAAGCCAATAAGGAAAGTAATGCGTGTCTGTTCATCATTGTATTTTCAAATTCGTTTATTAATTAATTGACAATCTCCAAACAAGAGCTTTTATCAAAACAACAAGGTGTTAAAAAAAGGTCCTTATGTTTTTTAAAAAAGGCGGTTATCTTTTTTAAAAAGCTCTTGATCTTATGAGAAAAGATGAAGACTTTTTTGACAAATGTCCTCATCTTTCTCAGATTATTCCTACTACTTCATTTTCTCATATTCAATAGCCGCCAAAATAAAGGAACCTACTGACTTCGGATCATTCTCTATTACCGGCTCACCTATATAATAAGCAAAACTTCCATCCCGGTTTCCTTTACCGCCTAATCCGGCAACAGCACAACAGTTGGTAATAGTGTACGAACCATCAGGTTCTTCTTTAATGAATTGTTTGATCAGGCCATTAAAACCACGTTCTGCAGCCATCTTATATTCCGAAGAAATATATCCTTTATTCACTGCTTTACACAAGAAATACACAAAAAGCGATGAAGCAGAAGATTCCAAATAGTTTCCTTTACGGTTATTTTGGTCAGTCACCTGCCACCATACCCCTGTTTCAGGATCTTGATATTTTACAATACCTTCGGCCAACATATTTATGATCGTCATTATACTGTCACGTCCTTCGAACTGCGCCGGCATATAATCCAATACATCCACCACGGCAGCGGCATACCAGCCTATACTGCGGCTCCAGAAATTGGGTGAGCATCCGGTTTCCTTATTTGCCCAATTTTGTGTCTTGCTCTCATCCCAGCCATGATAGAACAAACCGGTTTTAGGATCATACGTTTTACGGGCAATCAGCTTTATTTGATTCACAATATCGGCATTGACCGTAGTATCCTTGAATACGTTACCATATTGAGCCAAATAAGGAGAAGCCATGAATATACCATCCAGCCACATTTGATGCGGATATATCAGTTTGTGCCAGAAGCCACCTTCACTGGTACGGGGCTGTTCGGTCAGTTGTTTACGAAGAGTATCCATCGCCACCTTATAACGCCCGTCTCCCGTCTTTTCATAAAAATCGAATAAAATCTTTCCGGCATTGATATTATCAATATTAAAAGAAAGATATTTCATGGTCTTTATCTTACCGTCGGTGTCTATCAGACTGTCTGCATATATTTTTGCATAATTATAATAGGCTGTGTCACCGGTGTGTTTCCATTCCTCCAACATGGATTTCACCACCAGTCCGTGCGTATAGCCCCAACGAGGCTTTTTCGCTTTTTCTATCATCCAAGGCTCAGGGAAACGTTGCATTTCCGACTGAGCCATACGTTCGCTCCATTTGATTTCTTCGGTCTGTTTAGGAGTGGCAGTACATGCACACATTCCACCAGCCAGCAACAATGAGCAAATAATGTTTAATCCTGTTCTTTTCATATTTCTTCTTTTTACTATTTTTCATCCTTACAATCAATGCAAGAATCATCACTTACCTAAGAATATATACTCTTCACCTGCTTTGGTTTCCAGATCATAAAGATAAGTTTTTTTCAACTCAACTTTATTCAATTTCGCTTCTTTATTTATAATCGGTTGCAAGATTTCGGGTATGGCATACAATTTATTCGGATTCTCTCCTTTCGCCTTTCTCAGCCCTTTGCCTGCCAGCGGATTTAAAGAACGCAAACGACAGTTCCCCCCATTACGGGATTTCACCACCAACCGGCTCACTTTACCATTCTTCCAACTCAAATCCAATTCAAAACCTCCACGGGCTATAATCCCGTTCACGCTTCCCTCTTTCCATTGCGCCGGCAATGCGGGAAGTAAATAAATAAAACCATCGTGGCTCTGCATCAGCATTTCTACGATACCCGCTGTACAACCAAAATTACCGTCAATCTGAAAAGGTGGATGGGCATCAAACAAATTAGGATAAGTTCCTCCTTTTTTCTTCTCGTTACGTACGAGAGTCAACTGATCGGTTATCAGTTTATAAGCATGATCACCATCCAACAGACGAGCCCACAAACATACCTTCCATCCCATACTCCATCCGGTAGACGGATCGCCACGATGAATCAGCGAAGTACGTGCCGCATCAAACAATTCGGGAGTACGGTAAGGAGAAATCTGATTACTGGGGAACAAACCATAAAGGTGTGACACATGACGGTGCACATCCTGCGGATTGTCCCAATCTGTCATCCATTCCTGCAATTGCCCCCAACGTCCTATCTGCATGGGTGCCATTTCCTTTAAACGCTGTTCCAAATGGGTGGCAAATTCAGCATCCGTACCCAATAATCGGGCGGTAGTGATTATCTGATTCCATAAATCGAATATCAGTTGGTTATCCAAAGTACACCCGGCAGCCGTAGTCGCTTTCCCGTTACTGCCTGCATGAGTATTCTCCGGAGAATTGCTCGGACATACCACCAACCAGTTATGCAACGGTTCCTTCACCATGATTTCATCAAAAAACTTACCGGCTTCTTTCATGATAGGATAAGCCGAACGGAGAAACTCCATATCGCCTGTATAAAGATAACGTTCCCACAAATGACGGCACAGCCAAGCTCCACCCGTAGGCCATAATCCCGACGGAGCCTTGTCTATAGCTCCGGTAACACGCCATATATCCGTATTGTGATGCAATACCCAGCCATCCGCCCCATACATAATCTTGGCCGACTCACGCCCTGTTTCACTCACTTCACGGATCAGTTGTATCAAAGGCTCGTGCAATTCGCTGAGATTCGTCACTTCGGCCGGCCAATAGTTCATTTCAACATTGATATTACAAGTATATTTACTATCCCAGGAAGGAAATAATTTATCATTCCAAATGCCTTGCAAATTAGCAGGCTGCCCACCCGGCTGTGAAGAACAAATCAACAGATAGCGGCCGAAACGGAAATAAGTGGCCACCAGAAAATCATCCTTCGTTTCCTTGAAATTCTGTACACGCATATCAGTGGTTACCCCTGCATATTTGTCTATGCCTAAATCCAAAGAGACACGGTCCATATATTGCTTGAAAAAATCGACGTGTGCCTTACGTGATGTCATATAATCTTTACTTACAGCCCGGCGCAGATAGTTCTTCGCACGCTCCACTTGGTTACCTGTTATATCCTTGTAATTAGTAAAGTTGGTAGCAATGGAAATATAAATCACAGCCTCGTCCGCCCCTTCTATACTCAAGACTCCGTCACGACAAGATCGGGTTCCTCCCTGAGTACGTGCAGTCATACGTCCCTGAAATTCAACCTTCCCTTTGAGTCCTTCATGCCAGGAAGATACGCCCGAAAGGGTAACCTCCTCCCCTTCCGTCGCAACCATCACATCCTGATGCGGAGTAGTAAGATTGGCGTTACAAGTAATCTTTCCGGGTTGGCTGGCAGTAAGACGCACCATAACTACCTGATCAGCAAACGAAGTCAGTGTTTCACGCTGATAAGTCACCCCGTCCACCTTATAACGTACAATGGTACGAGCTGAGTCCAGGCTCAGTTCCCTATAGTAATCGGAATAACGTGTATGCCCCGGAAAAGAAATATGCAGATCGCCAAACGATTGATAGGGCATACCGCTATTGGTCTTCGCCATTACTTTCTCGGTAGCCAACGTTTGTGCTTCAAGATATTTTCCTTCGAACACCAACTGGCGCACTTTGGGAATATATTCCAACGCATTGGGATTAGCATTATTATTGGGACGTCCTGCCCAAATAGTTTCTTCATTCAACTGGATATGCTCCACACCGGGATTGCCGAATACCATCGCTCCCAACCGCCCGTTACCCAGCGGAAGTGCTTCAGTCCAAACTTGAGCGGGTTCATCATACCACAGTTTATATTCTTGTGCGGCAGCCTGCAAGTAAGAACTTGCCCATAACAGCCCCCCCACTATCCATTTTATTTTCATATTGATCTCTAGCTTTTATTAAAGGGAGACGAAAAAAGAAGACGGATGTACTCTGTGGAAAGAAATAAAAAAGTAAATATCATGAAAAAACTTTCCCTAGTACCTCAACAAATCCGGCTTCTCTATTGTTATTAAAATAAAACCATCTTATAAAATTAGAACTATATGAAAATAGCAGAGATTAAAGGAAGAGAGATTTTGGATTCACGTGGTAATCCCACTGTGGAAGTGGATGTTATATTGGAATCAGGGATTATGGGCCGTGCCTCTGTCCCATCGGGTGCGTCAACCGGTGAACATGAGGCTTTGGAATTACGTGATGGCGACAAGACCCGTTACGGAGGCAAAGGCGTATTAAAAGCTGTAGAAAATATAAATAC
>ENA-OVGC01000997-OVGC01000997.1-human-gut-metagenome-genome-assembly--contig:-NODE-997-length-23869-cov-7.607962_pt1 | contig 23869 bp, 19 predicted proteins | sample MGYA00237768_ERZ505415 | MGnify/ENA primary metagenome ERZ505415 (study PRJEB26158, sample SAMN06016382) | human gut metagenome | biome: human gut; feature: ankylosing spondylitis patient; material...
GATCTGGTCGACCGTCTGGCGGCGGATCTCCTTGCCGCACTTCGGGCAGTGCGGCGTGCCGCAGCGCGCCCACAAAAGGCGCAGATAGTCATAAATTTCCGTGACCGTACCGACCGTCGAGCGGGGATTCCGGCTGGTGGTCTTCTGGTCGATGGAGATGGCGGGAGAAAGGCCGTCGATGGAGTCAACATCCGGCTTGTCCATCTGGCCGAGGAACATCCGCGCGTAGCTCGACAGCGACTCGACATACCGCCGCTGGCCCTCGGCAAAGATCGTGTCAAAGGCCAGAGACGACTTGCCGGAACCAGACAGACCGGTCAGGACGACCAGCTTGTCGCGCGGAATCTCAACGGAGATATTCTTCAGATTATTGACGCGCGCACCCTGCACGCGGATACAGTTTTCCATGGTTCGCTCCTGTGTAGAAAAATCGAATAATTCAGTCTGCTTATTATACCAGATTCGTTTGAAAACTACAACAGGATTTTCAAACAAAAGTTTTTAAATTTCAAAAAGCAGAGACTTGCGGCTTCTGATGGAACATGCTATAGTATAGAAAATTCAAGCAGCGGGGAGGCAAGCGTATGCGAAACCTGTTAAAGCTGGTGTTTCAGCGGGTCGTGGCGGTGTCGTTCGGCATTGCGCTGCAGATCATATTTCTGATCGTGATGGCGACGTATCTGCGGACCGACTTTTTCTGGATCCGGATCGCCATGAACGTGCTGAGCTGGGCAGTCGTTATTTATATCATCTCGTGCGGTGTCAATCCCAGCTATAAGATCGCGTGGATCGTGCTGATTCTGGCCTTCCCCGTGGCGGGACTGACGATCTATCTGCTCTTCGGCGGCAACAAAATTTCCAGCTACGAGCACCGGAAGATGCAGTCGATCGAGGCCGTCACCATGCAGCAGCTGCGGCAGGACGAAGCGCCCTTATGGGAGCTGGCCGCCGCTGAAACGCCCGCGTTCAACCACGCGCGCTATCTGCTCTCGGCCTCCGGCTATCCCATCTACGACGACGCGGACGCGGAGTATTTCTCGAGCGGCGAAAGCTGCTACGCTGCGATGCTGGAGGAGATCAAAAAGGCGGAGCGCTATATTTTCATCGAGTTTTTCATCATCGCCACCGGCAAGATGTGGGACCCCATGCTGGAGCTTCTGCGCCAAAAGGCGGCGGCAGGCGTCGACGTGCGCGTCGTATACGATGATTTCGGCTGCATCACGCGGCTTCCCATGGGCTACGCGAAAAAGCTGCGCGAGATGGGCATCCGCGCCCACGCGTTCAACCCCTATATCCCGATCCTTTCCGCCCGCCTCAATAACCGCGACCACCGCAAGCTTCTGATCATCGACGGCAAGGCCGCGTTTACCGGCGGCGTCAATCTGGCCGACGAATATATCAACGAATACAAGCGCTTCGGTCACTGGAAGGACTGCGGTATTCTCGTGCGCGGCAAGGCCGTGTGGTCAATGACGGTCATGTTTTTGTCCCTCTGGGGCTACGTTGACCGGTCGGAGGAGGATGTGAGCCGCTTCCGCGCAGACTATCCGGAAAAGCGGGGCGGCACGGGCTTTCTCCAGCCGTTTGCCGACAGTCCGCTCGACAACGAGGACGTCGGCGCGACGATTTTGCAGTCCGTCATTTCCTCTGCGCAGGAGCGGATGTGGATCATGACGCCGTATCTGATCCTGGACGATAAAATGACCACGGCGCTGTGCGTCGCGGCAAAAACAGGCGTCGACGTGCGCATCATCACGCCCGGCATCCCGGACAAATGGTATGTCCACGCGGTCACGCGCGCAAACTATGAGGAGCTGACGCGCGCAGGCGTGCGTATCTTCGAATATACGCCGGGCTTCATCCACTCCAAGGTCTATCTGGCCGACACGAAGCAGGCTGTTGTCGGCACGGTCAATCTGGACTTCCGCAGCCTGTATCTGCATTTTGAAGACGCCGTGTATCTCTATGACACCACTGTGAACGCACAGGTGCAGGCGGATTTTGAAGAAACGTTTCCCCAGTGCAGAGAGATCACAGCCGAGCAGTGCCGCCATACGCACCTGACGCAGCGTGTGCTGCGGGCGCTGCTGCGGCTGCTCGCGCCGCTGATGTGAGCGGAAGCGGAAAGGAGACGCCCATGTCCATTCACGACGGCCACCGCGACCGGATGCGCAGGCAGCTCAAAACCAGCGGCATGGACTCCCTTTCGGACGTGCAGGTGCTGGAGGTGCTGCTGTATTACGCCGCGCCGCGCGGCGATACGAACCCGACAGCGCACGCGCTTTTAAGCCGCTTCGGGACGCTCGACAGCGTGTTTTCCGCGCCGGAATCCGAGCTGAAAAAAGTAAACGGCGTCGGAGACGCCGCCGCGCAGCTGATCCGGCTCGTGCCGCAGGTGGCGCGGCGCTGCCTCATGAGCCGCAGCGCGCAGATTGAGATTCTGGACACTACGTCCAAATGCGGTCAATACCTGCTGCCGTACTTCCACGGCGAAAGCGAGGAGGTCGTGTATCTTCTCTGCCTCGACGCGAAGTGCAAGGCGCTCGACTGCGTGCTCATCCACCGTGGCGGCGTGAACGTCGCGTCCATCGCCGCGCGCAAGGTCGTCAAGGCTGCGCTGGACGCGAACGCGACCTCCGTCGTGCTTGCGCACAACCACCCCAGCGGCCTTGCGCTGCCCAGTCCCGAGGACCGGCAGACCACGCTGGTATTAAAGGCGGCGCTGGAGGCAGTCGGGATCGTGCTGGCCGACCATATCATTGTCGCGGACGACGATTTTGTCTCCCTGCGCGACGACGGCATTCTGGAGGACCCGTATGAACTTTAAGCTGCACTCCCAATTCAAGCCCACCGGCGACCAGCCGCAGGCCATCGAGAAGCTGACGCAGGGCCTCAACATGGGCCTGAGCGATCAGGTCCTGCTCGGCGTGACCGGCTCCGGCAAGACGTTCACCATGGCGAATATCATCGCCAACGTCAACCGGCCCACGCTGGTCCTCGCGCACAACAAGACGCTGGCTGCGCAGCTGTGCTCGGAATTCCGCGAGTTTTTCCCGGAAAACGCCGTGGAATACTTCATTTCCTACTACGACTATTACCAGCCTGAGGCGTATATCGCCCAGACGGACACCTACATTGAAAAGGATTCCGCCATCAACGACGAGATCGAGCGCCTGCGCCACAGCGCGACGAGCGCGCTGTCCGAGCGCCGGGACGTGATCGTCGTCTCGTCCGTGTCGTGTATCTACGGCCTGGGCGACCCGATCGACTATAAAAACATGGTTATTTCGCTTCGCCCCGGCATGGAATACGACCGGGACGAGCTTATGCGCAAGCTGACCGAGATCCGCTATGAGCGCAACGACCTCAACTTCGTCCGCAACGCCTACCGCGTGCGCGGCGATACGCTGGAGGTTTATCCCGCCTACTGGTCTGGCCGGGCCATCCGCATTGAGTTTTTCGGCGATGAAATTGACCGCATTTCCGAGGTCAACGCCGTCACCGGCGTACCGGAACGCATTCTGAACCACGTCGCCATCTACCCCGCGTCGCATTACGTCGCATCGAGAGAGAAAATGGCCCGCGCCATGAAGGACATCGAGGCCGAAATGTGGGAGCAGGTGCGCTTTTTCGAGGAGCACGACAAGCTGCTTGAGGCGCAGCGCATCCGCCAGCGGACGCAGTACGATCTGGAAATGCTGCAGGAGATCGGTTTCTGCTCCGGCATCGAGAATTATTCCCGCGTCATTGCCGGCCGCGCCCCCGGCACCCCGCCGACGACGCTGCTGGACTACTTCCCCGACGATTTCATCCTCTTCGTCGACGAGAGCCACGTCACGCTGCCGCAGGTGCGCGCCATGTATAACGGCGACCACGCACGCAAGAAAAGCCTCGTCGACTACGGCTTCCGCCTGCCGTCGGCGTATGATAACCGCCCCCTGACCTTCGACGAGTTTACAGACCGCATCCATCAGGCCATCTACGTCTCCGCCACGCCTGCCGAGTATGAGCGTTCCCGCGCCGGACAGATCGCCGAGCAGGTCATCCGGCCCACGGGCCTTCTTGACCCGGAGGTCTTCGTGCGCCCCATCGAGGGGCAGATCGATGATCTGATCGGCGAGATCAACGCCACGACGGACAAGGGCGAGCGCACGCTCGTCACGACGCTGACGAAGAAAATGGCAGAGGACTTGACGAAATACCTGACTGAAAACGGCATCCGCGTGCGCTATATGCACTCGGACATCGGGGCTATGGAGCGCATGGAGATCATCCGCGACCTGCGCATGGCGAAATTTGACGTGCTCGTCGGCATCAACCTGCTGCGCGAAGGACTTGATCTGCCGGAGGTATCGCTGATCGCAATTCTGGACGCCGATAAGGAGGGCTTCCTGCGCTCGGAAACGAGCCTTATCCAGACGATTGGACGCGCGGCGCGAAACGCGCAGGGCCGCGTGCTGCTCTACGCGGATAAGATCACGCCCGCCATGCGGGCCGCCATAGACGAGACGGCAAGACGACGCCAGATTCAGGACGACTATAACAAGGCGCACGGCATCGTGCCGAAAACCATCGTGAAATCCATCCGGGATCTGATCGAAATCTCCGCCTCGCCCACACCGGAACACAAGGGCAAGGGCGGCGTAAAGATGACGCGGCAGGAACTTACGCGTGAGATTGAAAAGCTCGAAGCGCAGATGCGCAAGGCCGCGCACATGATGGAATACGAATATGCCGCCGTCCTGCGCGACGAGATCATCCGCCTGCGCACGGAGGCAGACAAGAAATAACATGACGACAAGAAAAGAGCTCCTGCCGGACGTGTTCCTCACGTCTATCCAGGACGGGCGGTTCAAGACCGCCTGCCTCAGCCTCAGCTTCCTCAGGCCGCTTCGCGCAGGCGAGGCGGCCATGAACGCGCTGCTGCCGAGCGTACTCCTGCGCGGCAGTGAAAAAACGCCCTCCATCCGCGCCATCGCCGACCGGCTGGACGAACTGCACGGCGCGTCCATCGGTGCGCTGGTGCGCAAAAAGGGAGAAATTCAGCTCACGGGCCTGTTTGCCGACTGTCTGGAAGACCAATATGCGGGCGAGGCCGTTTTTTCGCACCTGCTGGACTTTGTCTCCGAGCTGCTGTTCTGCCCGCGAACGGAACACGGCGCGTTCGTGCCGGAGCTTGTCTCGCAGGAATGCCGGAATCTGCAAAACGCCATGCAGAGCGTACTGGACGACAAGAGCGCGTACTGTGAGCGGCAGCTGCTCCGGGCCATGTGCCGGGGCGAACGCTACGCCTGCGGCCGTCTCGGAGAGCCGGAAGAGCTTGATAAAATCGACGTGCGCACGCTCTGGGCGCACGATAAGTCGGTGCTGGCCTCGTCGCGCGCGGAGCTTTTCTATCTCGGCAGCAAATCCGTCGGAGAAGCGGAGGCGCTGCTGCAGCCGCTTCTGGCGCATCTGCCGCGCACGGCCTGCGTCCCGGTCGGAACAACCCCCAGCCCGCTGCCGCAGGAGCTTCGGAGGTTTTCTGAAGTTATGCCGCTTGCGCAGAGCCGGATCTCGCTGGGCTTCCGCACAGATGTGACGCTGCGAAGCGCGCAGTATCCCGCGATGCTGCTTCTGAACGCGATGCTCGGCGGAGGTGAACAGAACCGGCTCTATACCGTCGTGCGCGGGCGGATGGCATTGTGCTACGAGGCCGGGAGCTGGTACGACGGACACAAGGGCATTCTCGCTGCGTCCGCAGGCTGCGGACGCACGGATCTGCCCGCTGTCGAGCAGGAAATTCTGCATCAGCTTGCGGAGCTGGCCGCGGGCCGCTTTTCACAGTCTGAGCTGGAAATGGCCCGCACGGGGCTGCTTTCCGATCTGCGGCTGCTGTGCGACAGCCCCGGCAGGCTCGATGAATTTTACACAGGCCGGGCAGCGGAGGGCATTTCGCAAAGCCCCGCCGAACTGGCCGCAGCGCTCTGCGCCGTCACGGCGGAGGACGTCTGCGCCGCTGCGCGGCGCGTGCGGCCCGATGCGGTCTATACGCTGGAGGAAGCATGAGCTGGAAGGACTATCCCGCGCTCGGTGAGCGCTGTTATCTGGAAACGCTGCCGAACGGCCTGCGTCTGCGCGTCGTGCCGAAGCCGGGCTTTGCCGGGAAATTCGCGTTTCTGGGCGTGAATTTTGGCTCATGCGACACACAGCTTCCGCAAAACGGCGGCTGGCAGACCGTGCCGGACGGCACGGCGCATTTTCTCGAGCACCGGATGTTCTGCCTCCCGGACTGCGACCCGGAGACGGAATTTTCCCGCCTCGGCGCGGAGGCGAACGCCTTTACCGACTATGCCATGACCGGCTATTATTTCACCTGCACCGACCGCTTTGACGACTGCCTGCGCCTGCTTCTGCGCATGGTATCGACGCCACATTTCCCGCAGGAGGCAATGGCGGCCGAGCGCGCCGTCATTGCCGATGAGATCGCGCTCTATGATGATTCGCCCGAGGACTGCGTGCAGGAGCGGCTGTGCCGCGCGCTCTACCGCCGCCACCCCATCCGCATCCCCATCGCAGGCTCCCGCCGCTCCATCCGCGCGGTCACGCCGGAGCTGCTGCGGCGCTGCTTTGACGCGTTTTACGTCCCGTCCAACATGGCGTTCACCGTCATGGGCGACGTGGACGCGGAGGCCGTCTCGCGCCTTGCGCGGGAGGTCCTGCCGCCGGACTTCTCGCCGCCTCCCGCGCGTCCCTGCGGTGAAGCGGAGCCTGCTCGCGCGTTCCGGCACAGAACGCGCCGGACGCTCCCGGTCAGCCAGCCGGTGTTTGCCATCGGCTTCAAGACCGCGCCGTCCGCCGACCCGCTCCGGCAGGAGCTGACCGGACAGCTTGCCGCAGAGCTGCTGCTGGGCGAAAGCTCCGCGCTGTACGAAGACCTTTATACGCGCGGACTGATCGACGCGGACTTTTCCTCCGGCTTCACACGCGTACCCGGCGCGGCGTTTTTGCAGGCCGGCGGCGCGGGCCGTGACCCGGAGGCGGTGCTGGAGGCCATTTTGCAGGCGCCGAAGACCAGCTTTTCGCCGGAGCGCTTTGCACGGCTGAAAAAATCCGTGCGCGGCAGACTCCTGCGGGAGCTTGACGGATTCGAATCGACCTGCTATCGTATATGCGAGGCCATATTCGCAGGCGGAGACTGCTTCTGCGAGTTTGATCTGCTGGATTCCATTACGCTTTCCGACACAGAAGCGCTGCTGACGCAGACAGTCACACCGGAACGCGCCGCGCTCAGCGTTGCTGCGCCGGAAGAAGCGTAGATTTTGGACGCACCAATTGCAGGGGCTGATGCCCACATCGGCCCGGCAGAATGCACTATTTTAACGGAAATCTTCGGTGAATCCGTACTGCCCTGCAAATTTCGAATGCAAAGCGTTTTTACCGCAGATATTAAAACGCAGCTGCCTACAAATCTGTTGTACCATAACAGGCGGCGCGTATCACAGCGCACGTAAGGTGACTTGGTGTGTTCGCAGGGACTAAAATTCAGGTCCTCGCCTGAATTGTACCCGCAGCAGGCACCAAACGCGTCCCAGCACTCTTTCTTCCCTGTCTTTTCTCTTGCGAGAGAAAAGACAGGGCCGCCGGAGGCATCCGCCGCTCAATTCATTAGGAGGAATTCATATGTTTCTCGCATCTCCCATCACATTCCCGAATCTCGGCATCGAGATCGATCCAAGCCCCGTGGCCTTTACGGTCTTTGGGAAGGACATCTACTGGTACGGCATCATCATTGCCGCCGGGTTCCTGCTCGCCGTGTTCTATATGCTCGCGCGGGCGAAGGACTTCGGCATCACGCAGGACGACGTGCTGGACATGATCCTCTGGGCCGTACCCATCGGCGTGATCTGCGCCCGGCTGTATTACTGCATTTTCTATTGGGAGCTCTACGCCGACGATCCCATTTCCATTCTCTACATCTGGGAGGGCGGGCTTGCCATCTACGGCGGCATCATCGGCGGCGCGATCACGCTGCTCGTCGTTGCGAAGCGCAAGAAAATTCCGGCTCCCGTCCTGCTCGACGTGGCAGGCATGGGCGTCATCATCGGCCAGCTTATGGGCCGCTGGGGAAACTTTATGAACCGCGAGGCGCACGGCGCTGTCACGGATACGTTTTTGAAGATGGGCCTGCAGGATGCGTCCGGCGTCGTGACGTATTACCACCCGACGTTCCTCTATGAATCCGTCTGGAACCTGATCGGCTTCATCGGCCTGCATTTCCTCTCGAAGAAGCGGAAATTCGACGGCGAGGTGTTCCTTGCCTATGTGGCGTGGTACGGCCTCGGCCGCGTCTGGATTGAGGGGCTGCGCACCGACAGTCTGTATCTGTTCTCTACCGGCATCCGCGTCAGCCAGCTGGTCGCAGCAGTCTCCTTCCTTGCTGCGGCGGGAATCCTCGCGTGGGTGCTCGTCAAAAAGAAGCCCGCGCGCGAATCGCTCTACGTCAACCGCAAACGCGAAGAACCGCAGGCGGATGAAAAACAGGCCGATTAAAAGAAAATTTACAAAATAACTGACATTCCGCATCACTTGCCTATTCCATTTTTTTCGGGCAGGTGGTATACTACAGGAAATAACAAAGCAAATATGCTGCTGAAAGGAGCTTCTCCATGCGTTTTTCTGAAAATTTTGAAGCTGCAAAGAACATGGCCGTAGAGGCCGCCCAGACCGCTGCCGCAAAGGCGAAGGAGCTGGCCGCCGTCGCAAAGGCCAACATTTCCATCTATGCCGAGGAAGACAAGGTCAAGAAGGCCGAGATCGAGCTGGGCAAGCTGTATTACCGCGACTACGCCGTCGGTGAAGAGCTCGACACTGCCGAGTATCTGCCGTGGTGCCAGAAGATCGACGAGTCCAAGAAGGCCATCGCCGAGCTGAAGGACTTCATCGCCTCCCTCCGCGAAGACGAAGCGCCCGCCGAGACCGAGGCTGCTCCCACGGACGACGATTTTGAGATCGTTGTCGCCGACGACGAGCCCAAGGCTGACGAGACGCCCGCCGTCGAGGCTCCGAAGACGGAAGAAGCCCCCGCTGAGGAAGCTCCCGCCGAGGACGCCCCCAAGACAGAAGAATAAGCCTGTCAGAACCGGACGCATTGCTCGCAGTGCGCCCGGTTTTTCTGCTTTTTGAAGGAGACGGCCCATGCGACGGCTCTGCCTGTTCACTGGCGGCTTCGCCGCTGCCGCTGGTTTGTATCTGTTTCTGCTGCACGGTGCGCCAGGCGTGCTGCTCGCCGCGCTTGCAGCGGTCTGTGCGCTGCTGTTTCTGCTCCGGCGTCCGATTTTGCGCCGGGCGGCGGTCTGCGTGCTGGGCCTTTTGGCCGGATTTGCCTGGTGCCGTGGGTACGAGGCGCTTTTTCTGCGCCCGTTTTCCGCTCTTTCCGGCAAAACAGCCGCGTTTTCCGCGCAGGCGCTTGCCACTCCGCAGGAAAGCAGCTACGGGCAGTCCGTCTCCGCCCGGCTGACGCTGGACGGAAAAAGCTGCATGGCGGTCATTTACTTTGACGAGGCCGACGGTGAGATCCTTCCCGGAAGCCTCCTGTCCGGCACGGCAAAGTTCACCACGGCGCAGGAAAAGCATCTGCGCGGCAAGGATTACGATCTGTCGCGCGGCGTATTCCTGACGGCAAGCTGCCGCGAAACGCTGCACGCCGAGCCGGGCCGCGCATCAGTCTGGCTTGCCCCGGCTCTGTTTGCCGAACGCCTCCGCGCGGTGATCCAGTCCGCATTCCCGTCTGACACGGCGGGCTTTGTACAGGCGCTGCTGCTGGGCAATAAAACAGGGCTCCGCTACGAGGATCAGAACGATCTGGCCATCGCGGGCATTTACCATGCCGTCGCCGTGTCCGGTATGCACGTTTCGATCTTGCTCGGCATGATCCTGCTGCTGTGCGGCGGGAACCACCGGCTTGCGGCGGCGCTCGGTCTGCCTGCCGCCGTGTTTTTTATCGTCATGACCGGCGCACCCGCCTCCGCAGTCCGTGCAGGCGTGATGCAGGCGCTGGTCCTGTGCGCGCCGCTCGTGCGCCGGGAAAATGACCCGCCGACGACTATCTGTGCCGCCCTTCTCGTGCTGCTGGCGCAGAACCCGTGGTCGCTTCTGAACGTGGGTCTGCAGCTTTCGTTCGCTTCGACGGCGGGGATCGTCTTCTTTGCGGGCGGACTTTACCGGAGCCTTTCGGAAAACCAGTTCCTTACGCGCCTGCTGCGCCCCAAAACGGTTCTCAGCTCGCTTCTGCGTGCAATGCTGACGGCGCTCTGCTGCACGATCTCGTCCATGGTCTTCGCGCTGCCCATTACGGCGCTTCAATTTGGAACTGTCTCGCTTGCCGCGCCGGTCGTGAATGTGCTGGCGCTTTGGATGCTCTCGATCGTTTTCTGTGCCGGGCTGCTCACGGCGCTGCTTGCGCTGGCCCTTCCGGCGGCGGCAGGCGTCTGCGCATGGGCGCTGAGCTGGCCGGTGCGGCTGGTACTGCTGCTCGTGCGGGGCGCGGCAAAGCTCCCGTTCGCGGCGCTTTATCTTGAAAACGGATATCTGATCGCAGCGGCGGTCTTTCTCTATGGGCTTGCGCTTCTGCTGGCCCTGCGCCCGAGGGCCGTCCAGTTCTGGCAGGCCGCTGCCGCAGCCGTGCTCGTCACGGCGTGCTGCATGGGGCTTTCCTGCGCGGATTACGCGCTGCCGGAGGCCTGCTTTTCCATGCTCGATGTTGGGCAGGGACAGTGCCTCGTCAGCCGCAGCGGAGAAAGCGTCAGCGTGATCGACTGCGGCGGGCAGGAGGACGCCAGCGGCGAGACAGCCGCGCGGTTTTTGCTTGCGCGCGGCGTGACGCAGGTCGACCGGCTCATTCTCACGCACTTTGACGCAGACCACTGCAACGGCGTCCGGCAGCTTCTGCGGCGCGTGCGCGTCAAAACGCTCTATGTGCCGGACGTATCGCCGGAAAATAACCTCCGCACGAAAATCCTGTTCGCCGCCGCGCAGGCGGGCGCTGAAATCCGGTTTGTCACGAACGATCTGACGCTGCCGGACGGCATGCGCATCTTCGCGCCCACCGGAAGCGCGGAGGAAAGCAATACCGGGCTTTGCGTCTTGGCAGCGGGCGAAAAATATGATATTCTAGTGACCGGCGATCTGTCCGAACAGGCGGAGTACCGGCTGCTGTCCACGCATGCGCTGCCGCGTGCCGCCGTGCTCGTCGCAGGGCATCACGGCGCGGCTTCGTCCACGTCTGAGGCGCTTCTGCGCGCCATCCGGCCGGAGGCCGTGCTCATCTCTGTGGGTGCGGACAACCGATTCGGACATCCGGCGGACGAAACGCTCCGCCGCATTGAAAAAGCCGGCGCGGCGGTCTTCCGCACCGATCTGTCCGGCACCATCACCATCAGGGGGTAAGCAAATGGCAAAAAAAAAGCCTGACGACGCCGCTGCCGAGGCTGAGCGCCGCTTCAAAGCGGATCTGAAGGCCGGAACGCTCGGCAGCTTTTATATTATCTGCGGCGAGGAAGCGTTTCTGCGCGGCCATTATGTGGACCTCGTGACAAAGAAGCTGACCGACGGCCCGGCGGGCGAATTCAATTTCCACCGCTTTTCCGCCGACGACTGCACGCCGCAGGCGCTGGCTGACGCGATCGACGCCATGCCCATGATGGCCGAGCGGACGCTCGTGCGCGTGGACGACGTCGACCTGTTCAAGCAGCCGGAGGGCGCGCGGGAGCAATATGCCGCCATTCTGTCCGATATCCCGGATTACTGCTGCGTGCTGTTCGTCTATGACACGGTGGAATTTAAGATCAACAGCACGATGAAAAAGCTGGCGGCCGCCGTCAAGGAGCACGCGCAGATCGTTTCGTTCGGCAAGCAGTCCGAGCGCAGTTTGTGCGCGTGGATCACGCGCCACTTCCGCGCGCACGGCAAGAGCGTCACGGACGAGCTGTGTCAGTATCTGATCTTCCGCACCGACGGGCTGATGACCACGCTCGGCGGGGAGATCGACAAGATCGCCGCCTATCAGGAGGGCGAGGCCATCACGCGCGGGGCCATCGACGCGGTGGTCATCCCGGCGCTCAGCGCACAGACCTTTGACATCAGCGACGCGGTCGTGAACCGGGATTTTGAAAAGGCCCTCTTTAAATTGCAGGAGCTTTACGCCATGCAGACCGACCCCATCGTTGTGCTGGGCGCCATCGGCGCGCAGCTGCGCAGGCTTTATTACGCGCGGGTCATTCTCTCCTCTGGCGGCGGACAGAAGGAGCTGATGGAGCTGACGGGGCTCAAGAGCTATCCCGCGGGTCTGACCATGACGGCGGCCCGCCGTGTGACCGACCGCTTCTGCCAGAGCGCCATCCAGCTGGTTCTGGATACGGACCTCGCCATGAAGACGAGCGCAGGCGAACAGGAGCAGCTTCTGGAGCTGCTGCTCGTCCGGCTTGCGCAGGAGGCGCAGCATGGATAAGCTGAAACTCCGGCAGGCCATCGTCGTTGAGGGAAAATACGATCAGAATACGCTCCGCCAGATCGTTGACACGGCGATTTTTACAACAAACGGCTTCGCCGATATGAAAGACCCGGCGCTTCTGCGCCTGCTGCAGCAGGCCGCACAGACGACCGGGCTTGTCATTCTGACCGATTCGGACGGCGCGGGGTTTCTCATCCGCAACACGCTCAAAAGCGCGCTGCCGGAAACGGGCGTGCTGCACGCGTATATTCCCGATCTTCCCGGCAAAGAAAAACGAAAAGCAGCCCCCGGAAAAGAAGGACTGCTCGGCGTGGAGGGCATGACGCCCGAAATTCTTCTCAAAGCCCTGCGCAACGCAGGCGCTGAATTTGCAGACGGCAGTACGCCTCCGCCCGCAAGGGAGCCGATCACCAAGCAGGATCTGTTCGCCCTTGGCCTTTCCGGCGGCCCTGAAAGCGCAAAAAAGCGCGCCGCGCTTTTAAAGGCGCTCAGCCTGCCCGCGCACATGAGCGCAAACGCGCTGCTGCAGGCGCTCAACGTCCTGTTTTCCCGCGAAGAATTTTTCACGCAGGCCCGCAGGCTTCTGGAACCGTAAAACCAGCCCCCGGCTCTCGCCGAGGGCATCAGTTTGCAAAAAAATGTTACAGTGTCAGTGTGTGATAGACCCCGCCGGAGAGCGTTTTCCATTCGAAAACGCCATCCTCCAGCGTCATATAGCCATGTGCGGAGCCGTTTTTCGGGATGGAGACAGAGCCGGGGTTGAGATAGAGGTTGTTTTCGCCGAACGGCTCCCACGCGGGCACGTGCGTGTGGCCGTGCAGGAGGATATCGCCGGGGCAGAGCGGCGGCAGATGCGCGGTGTTATAGACGTGGCCGTGCGTGGCGTAGATCAGGCGGCTTCCGGCCGGGAAAATGCTGTAATCGGCCAGGATCGGGAAGGTCAGCACCATCTGGTCGACCTCCGTGTCGCAGTTGCCGCGCACGCAGAAGAGGCGTTCGCGCCGCTTGTTGAGCATGGCCAGCACCTGCTTGGGCGCGTATTCGTCCGGCAGATCGTTGCGCGGGCCATGGTAGAGGATGTCGCCCAGCAGGAGCAGGCGGTCCGCCCTCTCCCGGTCAAAGGCGTCGAGCAGCGCGCGGCAGTAGCCGGCCGCGCCGTGGATATCGGATGCGATCATGAGCTTCATGGGATCAGTCCTTTCATGCGGGGTCCGGGACGGACACGTCCTTCTTCGCGCCGTGCGCGCCGAAGATCTGCCAGTCGCCGGGGGTGAGACGGGCGAAGACCGCTTTGCGTTCCGCGGCGCAGAGCGCCGGATCGGTGTCGACCGAGGTCATGAGGATGGGCGCGTACTGGTTGTACGCGCTCTGCGCGGCGGTCATGCCGTGGATGTTGACGTAGATATCACCGGTGAGGGCGATGCGGTGGGCGGCGTCCAGCAGGACGATCTCGCCCGGCAGATGCCCGCCCGCGCCCTCGAGCACTTCAAAGTCCAGATCGCCGAAGGCGAAGCGGCCGATGGGCTCCAGCGGGGAAGCCAGCGGCGTCAGACCGCCCCAGAGCACGCGGAGCCTGTCCGTGTCCGGCGGGCGGTAGCCGGTCAGGCATTTGCAGATCTGGATATAGGGCTTGTGCAGGGGATTGCGCTCGCGGTAGCCGTCCTGCCCGGCGGCCTCGAGCCACAGGCACTCGGCGCTTTTCGCGCTCAGCAGCACCTCGTCGAACTCCGGCAGTAGCCCGCAGTGGTCCACGTCGGCGTGGGTGATGAGGATGGTCTTCTTTCTGGCGTCGAAGTTTGGCACGAGGCGGCGGAACAGCGTGAGCATCTCTGGCCGGTAGCAGGCGTAGCCGCTGTCGATGAACAGCACGTCTTCGCCGTGCGTCAGGATGGCCGTGTTGCTGCCGCAGGGCGGTTCGATGAGGGTGAGGGCGGTCTCGTCCGTCAGACGGCAGTTCGTCACGCGCGGAAGGAAGCGCTCGCCGCGGCTTTGCGACAACAGCTCCGCAAAGCGGCGGATGGAATCGAACGTGCGGTAGGGCGAGAGCCCGCGCTCGTCCAGCGTCTGCATGGCAAGATTCGCGTTGACGAGCAGGGATGGGCGGGCGCTTTCTGGCAGGTCCATGGCCCGGCACAGGCCGGAGACGAAGGAATCGTAGAAAATGCTGTTGTCAAAGGTCTTCTCCGCGCGGTCATAGTCGATCACGCGCACGGGGCAAAGAGCCCTTGCCTCACGCAGGAAGGCGTGGATACGCGCAGGATCCTCCACGAACAGGCCCATCTTGAACAACTGATAGTCTGTGCCGTTTTCCTGCGAGCTGAGGTAGGAGATATTGAAGCCGAAGCGCTCAATGCAGGCAAGGATGTCCGTCACCCCGCCGGGGACATCGCGCAGCTGGAATTCGAGCAGCACGACGCTTTTTTCCGCGCCGCCGCTGCGCAGATAGCCAATCGCCGCGAGCTGCTCGTCCGCCTGGGCCAGCTGCTGCCGCGAGCCCTCGGCCTCGATGAAGATCGTGTGGGAATCGACGGCCTTGTTGTAGCTGACGCGGGTGATGTTGACGTCCAGCGCGGCCAGCAGGCGGCTGGCCGAGAGAAAGGCCCCGATGTGGTTGGGGACGGTGGTCACATAGGTCTTTTTCATGCCCGGGACAGATCCTTCACGACCTCGCCCGCGATGATGAGCCCGGCGACCGACGGCACGAAGGCCGTGCTGCCGGGGATATCGCGCCGCTCGGTGCACTTGTGCTTCGCGCCGGGCGGGCAGATGCAGTGGCTGCGGCAGCTGATGGACATATCCTCGATGGGTCTTGTGGGAATTTCATCGGAATAGACGACCTTCAGATGCTTGACCCCGCGCTTTCTGAGCGCCGTGCGCATCACGCGCGCAAGCGGGCAGCCGCTGGTTTTGTAAATATCGGCCACGCGGAAGCGGGTCGGGTCGAGCTTGTTGCCCGCGCCCATGCAGCTGATGATGGGCACACCCGCCTTCTGCGCCTCGAGAACCAGCGTGACCTTGGCTGTGACGGTGTCAACGGCGTCGACCACGTAGTCATAGTCCGAAAAATTGAATTGATCCGCTGTCTCCGGCAGATAGAAGCACTGGTGCACGCGCACATCGCAGTCCGGGTTGATCTCCAGAATGCGCTCGCGCATGACCTCGACCTTGTACTTGCCGACGGTTTTGCGCGTGGCAATGATCTGCCGGTTGAGGTTCGTCAGGCAGACCTTATCGTCGTCGACGAGATCAAACGCGCCCACGCCGCTGCGCACAAGCGCCTCGCAGACATAGCCGCCCACGCCGCCGATGCCGAACACGGCCACGCGCGCACGCTTCAGCTTCTCCATGGCCTCCGTGCCGAGCAGAAGCTGCGTTCTTGAAAATTGATTGAGCATAGCATCCTCGATTACATATAAAATTTATAGGCTTATCATACGTACAGGGGCGTACCCTGTCAAGGGATTCGCGGCGCTTTTGGGCAGATTCATGAAAATAAACCGTGACATTTTGCCGGTCTTCGTTTAAACTGGGATCAGATCCATACGCGGAAGCATCCGCACATCAAAAAACGAAAAGAGGAGAATCGTTTTGAAGGAAAGCTATAAGCCCTTGCTGACGCCGTGGAAGATCGGCAAGGTCGAGATCAAGAACCGCATCGTGCTCACCAGCATGGGCGGCACGGATCTGTTCGGCTGGATGGAATGGAACCATTTTGACAAGGACGGCGCGCGCTTTATCCTTGAAGTTGCGAAAAACAATGCCGGTCTTGTCCTGCCCGGCTGTCAGCCGGTGTATAATCCGATGTACGGCCAGTGGCTGCACAAGAATAAGAAGATGTACGACGATCTGGCAAAGTGGATGCCGGAGTTCCATAAGACGGGCGCGAAGCTGTTCGTGCAGCTGACGGCGGGCTTCGGCCGGAGCTTTACCGTGTCCGAGATGATGGAAAAGCTCTACAACAATCCCGTGCTGCGCGTGCTGTCGAAGCCGGTCATGGATCTCGACAAGATCACGGCCTCGGCCAGCCCGTCGCCCAACCGGTGGTCGGATAAGCTGCCGTCGCGCGAGATGACGAAGGCGGAAATTCAGGGGTTCATTGACTCGTTCGCCAAAAGCTCGAAGCTCTTGAAGGACGCGGGCGTCGACGGCGTGGAGGTCCATGCCGTGCACGAGGGCTATCTGCTCGACCAGTTTACGCTCCACTACGTCAACAAGCGCACGGATGAGTATGGCGGAAGTCTTGAAAACCGCTACCGCTTCGCCGCCGAGATCGTCAAGGCCATCAAGGCCGCCTGCGGCCCGGATTTCCCAGTGTCGCTGCGCTATTCCGTCGTCTCGAAGACCAAGGGCTTCCGGCAGGGCGCGCTGCCCGGCGAGGAGTATGTCGAGGCGGGCCGCGACATGGCCGAGTCCGAGATCGCCGCGAAGTTTTTGCAGGATGCGGGCTATGATATGCTCAACTGCGACAACGGCACGTATGACGCGTGGTACTGGGCGCACCCGCCGGTGTATATGCCCGAAAACTGCAATCTGGCGGAGGTCGAGCACATCAAAAAGTTCGTCGACATTCCCGTTGTCTGCGCGGGCCGCATGACGCTGGACGCTGCCGCGGAGGCCATTGCCGCAGGCAGGCTGGACGGCGCGGGCTTTGCGCGGAATTTCCTGGCCGACCCGGAGTGGTTCACCAAGGTGCTTGAGGACCGTGAGGACGATATCCGCCCGTGCATCCTCTGTCACAACGGCTGCTTCAATATGTGCCACTACAAGGGCGTGCCGAATGATCAGGATCTGAGCGACTCCCTGCATCTGGCGCGCTGCGCGGTCAACGCCGAAATGATGCAGTGGGACAAGCACTATATCAAAAAGACGAACGATCCGAAGACCGTCCACATCGTCGGCGGCGGCATCGGCGGCATGGAGGCTGCCCGCGTGCTGACGCTGCGCGGCCACAAGCCCATTATTTATGAAAAGTCCGGCGTGCTCGGCGGCACGTTCATCGCGGCCTCATCCGAGAGCTATAAGGGTAAGCTCCGCGACCTTCTGACGTGGTATCGCCGGGAGATGGAAAAGCTCGGCGTGGAGGTCCGTCTGAACACCGAGGTCAAAGAGATCGCGTCCTTCGGCACTGACCCCGTCATCATCGCCACCGGCTCGACCCCGCGCGTACTCAAAAAGGTTCCCGGCCACGAGAAGATGCTCGAGGCCTGTGAATATCTGCTCGGCGCACCCGTGGGTGAAAAGATCGCCGTTGTGGGCGGCGGCCTGACCGGCTGCGAGATCGCGTATGAGCTGGCGCTGCAGGGCAAAGACGTCACGATCGTCGAGATGAAGGACGATCTGGTGTCCCAGAAGGGCGTGTGCCTTGCCAACAGCTCGTATCTGCGCGAGTGGTTCGCGTGGAAGCAGGTGCCCGTCTATCTGGAAACGACGCTCCGCGAGGTCAAAGACGGCTCCATTGTCTGCGCGGCAAAGGACGGCTCCTCCGTCGAGATCCCGTGCGACACCGTCATTTCCTCCGCCGGCTATATCTCCACGCCGCTCGTCGAGGAGAAGGGCCATAAAAACGTCCAGCTCGTCGGCGACTGTCTGCGCGTCGGAAACCTCCGCTCCGTCGTCTGGCGTGCCTATGAGGCTGCCATGAAGATCTGAGTATAACAGCACAAAGAGGCTGTCCCGCACGTATCCGGGACAGCCTCTTTTGATCGGTTCTGCGTTCGGACAGGATCAGTCCGGCCAGAGGCGTTCTTCGTAGACGCCTGCGGCCTTGAGCGCACAGATCGCCTCCTTGACGGAGGCCAGATCCTCTCGGTAGGTCACGCCATGCCAGACCTCCTCGCAGGGCAGCACACGCACACGGGCCGTTCCATCCTCCAGCTGCTGGTTGACGGCGTTCGGAAGATAAAACTCACACTTCATCGGGTTCTGCGGGACCTGCTGCGCGAGGAACGTGCTGAGCCGCGACCAGAGCTCTGACACCATCGGCTGGGTAAAGCCCCAGAGGTTCATGGACACAATGGTGTCGCCCGGCAGGTCGACAAACTGTGTGCCGTCCTCGGTATAGGCGGCATGGTCGCCGCGCTGGTAGATCTGCATCCGCTCGGTAATGCTCGTGAGCATCCCGTTTTCGACCTCGCACACGCCGCGCGCCACAGAGCCGAACTCCGTCACGGTGTTGCGCACCCGGTAGCCGACCATGGCGTAGCAGTGCTCATCGTCGTTCGTGCGCAGAAACTCATAGATCGTGCTGAACGCCGTGCGGCCGTAGAAATCGTCGGAGTTGATGACCGCGAACGGCCCGTGCAGCACGTTCCGGCAGCAGGCAACGGCCTGTCCCGTGCCCCAGGGCTTGACGCGTCCGTCCGGGACAGAATATCCCGCCGGGATATCCGTCAGCTCCTGATAGACGTATTCGACATGGAAAAACCGCTCCATGCGGGTCCCGATGCGCTCCCGGAAGAGTGCCTCGTGCTCACGCTTGATAATAAAGACAAGATCACGGAAGCCTGCGCGTCTTGCGTCGTACATGGAAAAATCGATAATACTGTGTCCTTCCCGGTCGACAGGCTCCATCTGCTTGAGCCCGCCGAACCGGCTGCCCATTCCGGCGGCCATGATGACGAGCTTCGGTGCTTGTTTCTGCATAGGTACGCCTCCTGCAAGTTACTGTCTCTATGGTATCGGTTTCCCCGGGAGATTGCAAGCCCCTTTCACGGGAAATTTTGCGTCCGACACGAATGGCTTGCAGAACGCGCTCCGGTGTGGTACACTGTGTTAAATCTTAAATCCATGTAAAATCGGAGGTGAACGTTACGGGCCTTTCTTCTCTGATCGCCAATACAAGTCCGGTCGCGGGCGTGATCATTTCTGTCGCGCTGATGCTGTTTTCCGGCTTCGCGATGACGCGGCTGACGAAGCTTGCGCGTCTGCCGAATGTGACCGGCTATATCCTCGCCGGGATCCTCATCGGGCCGTATGTGCTGAACCTTGTGCCGCAGCGCATCATTGACGGCACGGACTTTCTTTCCGATATCGCGCTGGCCTTCATCGCGTTCTCAACAGGCGAGTTCTTCAAGCTCTCCGTTCTGAAAAAAAGCGGTATGAAGGTCGTCTGGATCACGATCTTCGAAGCCGTTCTGGCCTCGGTCTTTATTTTTATTCTGACGTTTCTCGTACTCCGGCTCGAGCTGGCGTTTTCCATCGTGCTCTCTGCGCTTGCCTCGGCGACGGCTCCGGCCTCGACAATGATGACCATCCGGCAGACGGGAGCCAAGGGCGATTTCGTCGACACGCTGCTGCAGGTCGTGGCGCTGGACGATGTGGTGGGGCTGGTTCTGTATTCCATCGCCATTTCCGTCGCGCTGGCTTCCTTAAGCGGCGCAAGCGGCTTTTCGTTCGAAACGCTGGGAAAGCCGGTGCTGCTGAATCTGCTGGTGCTGGCGCTGGGCAGTGCGTTCGGGCTGTTCATGAAGCTGCTCATGCCCCAGAAGCGCTCGAAGGACAATAAGCTGATCATCTCCGTCGCGCTCCTGTTCGCGTTCTGCGGCGTGTGCGCGCTGCTGGATATCTCTCCCCTGCTCGGCTGCATGATGATGGGCACGGTCTATACGAATATTGCGGACGACGACAAGCTCTTCAAGCAGCTCAATTATTTCAGTCCGCCGATTTTGCTTCTGTTCTTCGTCCGCTCCGGTATGTCGTTCCAGCTGGACGCGCTGGTGTCCTCGTCCGGGGATCTGAACGGCGTGCCGCTGCTCGTGATCGGCGTGAGCTATTTCCTCGTGCGCATTCTCGGCAAATACGCGGGCGCATGGCTGGGCTGCAGGCTGGTCAAAAAGGATAAGCTGGTGCGCAATTATCTGGGGCTGGCGCTCATCCCGCAGGCAGGCGTAGCCATCGGTCTGGCCGCCCTCGGCGCGCGGACGCTCGGCGGCACGATGGGAAGCGACCTGCAGACCATCATTCTCGCGTCCAGCGTTCTGTATGAGCTGATCGGCCCCGGCTGCGCAAAGCTGGCGCTGTATTTGTCCAGATCGTATTCCACAAGGCTCGAAGACGTTGCCGCCGTGGAGGAGGTCACGGAAACGGGCGAACGGAAGTCCGACGTGCAGCTGCTCATCGAGCGGATCCAGAAGATCCAGTCCGAGCTTCCGGCGCTGGATAACGACATATCGGAGGAGGAAGCCGCCTTTACCGAGGCGGCGGAGGAGCAGCTGGCCCAGACGCAGGCGCAGCGCAGATTTTTCTATCTCAGGAGGTAACGGCATATGAAAACAGACTGGATCGCGGGACTTCTCGGCCCGTGGAGTGCGGAGCTGGCGCCCGGCTCGATTCTTCTCCGGCTGGCGCTCAGCATGGCGCTGGCCGCCATCATCGGCTGCGAACGTTCGAGCAAGCGGCACTCGGCCGGTCTTCGCACGTTCATTCTCGTGAGCCTCGCGGGCACAGCCACGATGCTCATCGATCAGTATCTCATGGAGCTTCTGCCGGTCACGATCCCGGTTTTGTCGGCGGCTGCCGTCATCGGCATCACAACGATCAGCGGCAATTCCATCCTCTTCAGCTCCAAGAACCAGATCAAGGGCCTGACGACCTCCGTCGGCCTCTGGTGCTGCGGCATCGTGGGGCTGGCACTCGGCGCGGGACTGTATACGCTGGCGCTGGTGCTGTTTCTCGCGCTGCTGTGCAGTATGTCGGGCCTTCCGGCGCTCGAAACACATCTGAAGGACCGCTCGAACCATTTTGAGGTGCATCTGGAGCTGAAAAACAAGCTCGATCTGCCGGGCTTCGTCTCGACCGTCCGCGCCCTCGGCATCCGCATCGACGATATCGAGTCGAATCCCGCGTACTTGAATTCCGGCCTCAGCGTGTTCACCGTCTCCTTCACCGTAAGCAGCGCGGAGCTCAAGCAGTATAAAAAGCACGGTGAGATCATCGAGGCGCTGCGGTCGCTGGATTACGTATATTATATCGAAGAAATGAACTGAACCCGGAATTCCTCCGGCTGCGGGCAGTTTTGCCGGAAAAGGGCTTGCAGCACGGCGTTTTTCGTACTATAATAGAAGAAAACGTCGGAAAAGGTGAGCATATGGAGATCAAGCGCGCAGCCGAGCTGCTTCGCGGTCTTGCAGACGGCGTCGACCCCATGACGGGCCGGCCGCTGCCGGACGAGAGCGTCTATAACCGCCCCGAGATCATCCGGGCGCTGCACTGCGTCCTGCGGGAGCTTCAGGAGCGCGCCGACGGCGCGGCCGCCACAAACGCGGGCCGAAGCTGGAGCGCGGAGGAGGAAGCGCGGCTGCTTCAGGAATACGGTGCGGGGCTCACGACCGAGACGATCGCGCGCCGCCATGGGCGGAGCATCGGCGCCATCGAAACGCGCCTGTCCGAGCTTGGCCAGCGTGACCAGATCCAGTTCAGCATGCGATAGGAGCCGCTTATGGAACGAACCAGACTGGAGCTTTTATTCGATCAGGAGCTGCTGCAGAACGCCGAGCAGGCCCGCATTCTGTGCGGCAGTCCCGTGACGCGCTTCGTGCGCAGCGTGCAGACCACCGGCGGCGTTTCCGCCGTGCGGGAGCTTTGCAGGCGGAACCGTCCGTCCGACGCGTTCGATTCGCTTGCACAGGCCGGCCGACTCGACCTGTCCGCGGAGGCCAGCGCCGTCAAGGGCAAATACGGCCCGCTCTTTACCGACGACGAGGTCAACGCCTGCCTTGCGCTGCTTTTAGAAGCCGGATATTTTCAAAAAGCGGGACGGTAAGCACCGTCCCGCTTGGATTTCCGGCCAGCAGCCTTTTATGACAGGCCCAGAAAACAAAGTAGATTTTCACAGACCGATTGTGGTATACTGGACGCAGCAAACATGGGAGGGAACGCCATGTATCCGAAAAAACAACCTAAAAGCGACCGGGAGAAATTCTACGGCGCGTTTCAGAAAAAGGTGGGCTGCAGGCCTGAACAATACCTGCGCCGCAAGCTCGCGGGCGGTATGCCGGAGGCGGAGCTGCGGCGGCTTTATGATATGCTGGCCGTCGAGATCGCCATGAAGGCAAGATGCACCGCCATCCGTTATGACGCGCTGCAGCTGGAGCCCGCGGGCGAAACGGCGGCGGAGCGCCATATCCGCCGCGCGGCCACGCACGAGGTCCCTGTCTGCGCACGCTGCGGCGGACGCATGGTGCTGCGCACCGGGCAGACCGGCGCGCGCAAGGGGCAGAAATTCTGGGGCTGCTCCAACTACCCGGCCTGCCGGTATACGAAGGACTTTGAAGCGCGGTCATGAAAAATTTCAAGTTCATCATCAGCTACGACGGCTCCCGCTATTTCGGCTGGGAGCGCCAGCCGGGCCGCGACACGATCCAGGGCAAGCTGGAAGCCGTTCTGACGCGGATGTGCGGCACGGACGTGCAGGTCATCGGCGCGGGCCGCACGGACGCAGGCGTTCACGCAAGGGCCATGGCGGCCAACGCCTATATGGACACGGAGAAAACGCCGGAGGAGATCCGCGACTACATGAACCGCTATCTCCCGGACGATATCTGCGTGCAGGAGGCGAAGCTCGCCGCCGACCGCTTCCACGCGCGCTACCGCGCCGTCGGCAAACTCTACACCTACACCTGCTACGTGGGCGATACGAAGCCGGTCTTTAACCGCAAATACGTCACCGTGCTCGATTATCAGCCCGATCTTGCCGCCATGCAGCGCGCGGCGGAGTATCTCACCGGCGAGCATGATTACAGAAGCTTCTGCTCGAACCCGCAGATGAAAAAATCCACCGTGCGAATCGTCGATTCCATCGAGATCGTCCGGCGGAAGGAGTATCTTTATTTCAATTACCACGGCACGGGCTTCCTGCAGAATATGGTGCGCATCCTGACCGGAACGCTCCTGGAGGTCGGACAGGGCAAGCGCACGCCGGAGAGCGTCCGGCAGACGCTCGAAGCGAAGGACCGGACGCAGGCCGGGTACACCGCGCCTCCGCAGGGGCTGTGCCTGATGCGGGTGGATTATTGAAGGAGCCTGCTGCAAGGCTGAAAGTCTTCTATAAATTTGCAACTGCGGTACAACTTTTTCTTTTGCTTCTCCGAAAGAAAACCGACTCGGTTTTCTTGAATCTTTCCTGCGAAACCAAGACCAGTTCAAAAATTCCGACACTGTCCTTGAAGGCGTCGTAGGGGCCGATGCCTACATCGGCCCGGCAGAATGCGCCGTTTTTATGGAAATCTTCAGCGAATTCGTAACTTCCTAAACGGGCCGACAGAGTCGTCGGCCTCTACGGCGAGACTTCAATGCACATATACCCAGTAGGGGCGGCCGACTCTGTTCGCCCGCAGAATATACCGATTTTACGGTAATCTTCGGCAAATTCGCAGCTTCCCA
>ENA-OVGC01001019-OVGC01001019.1-human-gut-metagenome-genome-assembly--contig:-NODE-1019-length-23511-cov-7.118903_pt1 | contig 23511 bp, 16 predicted proteins | sample MGYA00237768_ERZ505415 | MGnify/ENA primary metagenome ERZ505415 (study PRJEB26158, sample SAMN06016382) | human gut metagenome | biome: human gut; feature: ankylosing spondylitis patient; material...
ATGGCAAAGGGTAAGTTTGAACGTACCAAGCCCCATGTGAACGTGGGCACCATCGGTCACGTTGACCACGGCAAGACCACGCTGACGGCTGCCATCTGCACGGTTCTCGCTACGAAGTTCGGCGGCGAAGCCAAGGCATATGATCAGATTGACGCGGCTCCCGAAGAAAAGGCCCGCGGCATTACCATCAACACGGCACACGTTGAGTACGAAACGGAGCACCGTCACTACGCACACGTCGACTGCCCGGGGCACGCCGACTACGTGAAGAACATGATTACGGGTGCTGCCCAGATGGACGGTGCCATTCTGGTGGTTTCCGCCGCTGACGGTCCGATGCCGCAGACGCGCGAACACATTCTGTTGGCTCGTCAGGTTGGCGTTCCCTACATCATCGTCTACCTGAACAAGTGCGACATGGTTGACGATCCGGAACTGCTCGAACTGGTGGAAATGGAAGTCCGCGAACTTCTGAGCAACTACAACTTCCCGGGCGACGACATTCCCATCATCAAGGGTTCTGCCAAGCTGGCTCTGGAAGGCGACAAGGGTGAACTCGGCGAACAGTCGATCATGAAGCTGGCCGAAACGCTCGACAGCTACATTCCGACGCCGGAACGTGCGCTTGACCAGCCGTTCCTGATGCCGATCGAAGACGTGTTCTCGATTTCCGGCCGCGGTACCGTGGTGACGGGTCGTGTGGAACGCGGCATCATTCGCGTTGGCGACGAAATCGAAATCGTTGGCATTCGTCCGACGAGCAAGACGACCTGCACGGGCGTTGAAATGTTCCGCAAGCTGCTCGACGAAGGCGAAGCCGGTGACAACATCGGTGTTCTGCTGCGCGGCACGAAGCGTGAAGAAGTTGAACGCGGTCAGGTTCTGGCCAAGCCGGGTTCCATCACGCCGCACACGAAGTTTGCAGCTGAAGTGTACGTGCTGACGAAGGAAGAAGGCGGCCGTCACACGCCGTTCTTCAAGGGCTATCGTCCGCAGTTCTACTTCCGCACGACGGACGTGACCGGCACGATCGAGTTGCCCGAAGGCGTTGAAATGGTGATGCCGGGCGACAACATCTCGATGACGGTTCAGCTGATCTGCCCGATCGCCATGCAGGAAGGTCTGCGCTTCGCAATTCGTGAAGGCGGCCACACCGTCGGCGCCGGCGTCGTTGCCAAGATCATCGAGTAATATCGATTTTCTGAAAGGTTCGTCAATCGGACGGACCTTCAGGACAGGGGTATAGCTCAATTGGCAGAGCGACGGTCTCCAAAACCGTAGGTTGAGGGTTCGATTCCTTCTGCCCCTGCCAACCTGACAGAAGCAAGAAGCCGCGATCATTGACCGCGGCTTTCTGTCTGTAAAAAACTGCGTAAATGGAGGCGCGGAGACGGCTCGAAAGGACAAACAAAGAGCGCCGCGCAACGGATATCAAAGAAATGGCTACTCAGAATGCACAGCCTCAGCAAGGCTCGAGCAACAAGGCTCTGGATGTGATCGTGATGACGCTTGCCGTCCTGATCGCTGCTGCTGGCCTCTTTGCTTTTACCTTTCTGACCGATCAGAGCATGGGCGTGCGCATCGGCGCATTGCTCGGTGGTCTGGTTGTCGCCGTCATCGTGGCGGCCTTCTCGAGCACGGGCAAGCGCTTTATTGCTTTCTGCCGCGAATCTTGGGAAGAACTTCGTCGTGTGGTTTGGCCGACGCGCAAAGAAACGGTCAACACGACGGGCATCGTCATGGCTTTCGTAGTTGCCGTGGCCATCTACCTCTTCCTTGTTGATAAGCTCATTGAATGGGGTCTGTACGACGGACTCCTGCAGCTGAGCTTCTGATCCGAACGAACCGCTTTTAAGCAGACATCGCGCGCACTTGGGACCTGAATTTCCCGACGTGCGCGCAAACGTTTGCACGGAGAATGAAATGAGTACCGAAACCGCACAGGAAACGGGCGCGCAAAAGATGCGCTGGTATACGGTTCACGTCTACTCCTCGATGGAAAAGAGCGTGCAGCGCTCGATCATTGAGCGCATCGGCCGCTCCGAACTCAAGGATTTATTCGGCGAAGTGCTTCTGCCGATTGAGAAGGTCGAGGAAAACCGTAACGGCCGCAAGTTCGAAACGGAACGCCGCATGTATCCCGGCTACGTCTTCGTTGAGATGGTGATGACCGAGGAGACTTGGCACTTGATCAACTCGACGCCGCGCGTGATCGAATTCCTCGGTAATAACCATCCGGTTCCGCTGTCGGATGCGGAAATTGCAGCGATTAAGGACCGTATGTCGATCGGAACGGAAAAGGCTCGCCCGAAGATCATGTTCGAACCCGGCGAAATTGTTCGCATCAAAGAAGGTCCTTTCCAGGACTTCAACGGTCGCGTCGAAGAAATCCTTTACGACAAGAGCCGCTTGCGTTGCTTTGTGTCGATTTTCGGCCGCGAAACGAGCGTCGAGCTTGCTTTCAACGAGGTCGAAAAGATCTAAATTTTCTGTTGGGCGCGTTGATTTTAAAGAAATTTGCACATTTCAAATTTTTTTGGCATAATCGCGCCCTTCGTTTCTCACTTTAACTGGGGAGCACGTCCGTTCGACGGTGCGTTGGAACCCAGGGAGTATTAATCAAATGGCAAAGAAAATCGTCGGCTTTATCAAGCTGCAGGTTCCTGCAGGCAAAGCCAATCCCTCGCCCCCAATCGGCCCGGCTCTCGGTCAGCGCGGCCTGAACATCATGGAATTCTGCAAGGCGTTCAACGCCAAGACCCAGGGCATGGAACCTGGTCTTCCGATTCCGTGCGTGATCACCGCTTATGCCGACAAGTCCTTCACGTTCGTGATGAAGACCCCGCCGGCAACGATCCTGATCAAGAAGGCTGCGAAGATCCAGAAGGGTTCCGCACGTCCGCACACGGACAAGGTCGGCAAGATCACGCGTGCTCAGGCCGAAGAAATCGCCAAGATGAAGGAGCCCGATCTGACGGCTGCCGATCTTGACGCTGCGGTTCGTACGATCGCTGGTTCCGCCCGTTCCATGGGCATCACGGTGGAGGGTCTGTAATCATGGCTAAGATTTCCAAGCGCCGCAAGGAATTCCTCGGCAAGTACGACCTCACTAAGCCCTTCGCTCTGAACGAAGCGCTTGACGCTGTGAAGGCTTGCGCCAACGCCAAGTTTGACGAATCCGTTGACGTAGCTATCCAGCTCGGCATCGATCCCCGCAAGTCCGACCAGGCTATCCGTGGCGCTGTCGTGATGCCGGAAGGCACGGGCAAGACCGTTCGCGTGGCTGTGTTCACGCAGGGTGCCAATGTCGAAGCCGCTAAGGCTGCCGGTGCCGACATCGTCGGTTTCGACGACCTCGCTGCCGAAGTCAAGGCCGGTAAGATGGACTTTGACGTTGTGATCGCCTCGCCCGACGCCATGCGTGTGGTTGGCCAGCTCGGTCAGATTCTCGGCCCGCGCGGCCTGATGCCGAACCCGAAGGTTGGCACGGTGACCCCGAACGTTGCCCAGGCTGTGAAGAACGCCAAGGCCGGTCAGGTTCAGTTCCGCGCCGACAAGGCCGGTATCATTCACGCCCCGGTTGGTCGCGTTTCTTTCGAAACCGAACGTCTGGTGACCAACATCAAGGCGCTCGTTGAGCAGTTGAACAAGCTCAAGCCCGCCAGCCAGAAGGGCATCTATATGCGCAAGCTCTCCGTGAGCTCCACGATGGGTATCGGCGCTCGCGTCGACCTGTCCTCGCTCTAATCGGAAGCGCAAAAAATAAAAAAACACCTGAAGCCGAGGAGTTGACTCCTCGGCTTCAAATGAGGTCGTGAGGCCTCAAGGGCTTTGGGTGGCCTGTTTAACAGGCCGCTGTCAAAGACCGCCGGAGGATGAGGGCAAGTCCCGACGCTTTAATTGTCTTGAGAGAAGAGAGCGCTTCGAATCAAGATGTCCGGCGCAGACGGTGAAACCTCAAAGAGAGATGTATGTTGTGTAAGTTTTTTGCACTGCACGTACTGCTCTCAGAAGGGTTTTCAACCGGTAGTTGAAGAACCGGTGTGCGTTGCGAAAGCGATGCATGCCTCTGAGTGGAGCCAGACCATGGGTCTTAATCGTCAAGACAAGGCGAATGTGATTGCGGAAATGAGCGAACTCGTTGCTCAGTCTTCTGCCATCATCATCGCTGAATACCGTGGGCTGACCGTTGAAGCAATCACCAAGCTTCGCGCTGATGCGCGCAAGCAGGGTGTGCAGTTGCGTGTGGTGAAGAACACGTTGGTTCGCCGCGCCGTTGCCGGCACGCCGTTTGAAGGGCTCTCCGACCAGTTCGTCGGACCGCTCATCTACAGCTTGTCCGCCGACCCGGTCGCTGCTGCCAAGGTTCTTGCTACGTTCGCCAAGACGAACGACAAGCTCATCATCAAGGGTGGCGCGATGGCCAACTACGTCATGGACGTGGCCGCTGTCGAACAGCTCGCCTCGATGCCGAGCCGCGAAGAGCTCCTGGCCAAGTTGATGGCCACCATGAACGAGCCGATCGCCAAGTTCGTCCGCACCCTCAACGAAGTGCCTGCTCGCTTCGTTCGCACTGTGGCTGCTTACCGCGATGCCCAGGAGAAGGCTGCTGCCTAATCCGCTTTAAACAGAAAACAATTTTTAAACATTACACAACGTTACGGAGTCAAAAATGGCCCTGACCAATGAAGAAATCCTCGACGCGATCGCGTCCAAGACCGTTCTCGAAATCAGCGAACTCATCAAGATGATGGAAGAAAAGTTCGGTGTTTCCGCTGCTGCTGCCGCTGTTGCAGTTGCTCCGGCTGCTGGTGGCGCTGCTGCCCCGGCTGCTGAAGAAAAGACCGAATTCGACGTCGTTCTGGCTGACGTTGGTTCCAACAAGATCGCCGTGATTAAGGCTGTTCGCGAAATCACCGGCCTCGGCCTCAAGGAAGCCAAGGACCTCGTCGAAGGCGCTCCCAAGGCTGTTAAGGAAGGCGCTGCCAAGGCTGAAGCTGAAGACCTCAAGAAGAAGCTCGAAGCTGCCGGCGCTAAGGTCGAACTCAAGTAATCTGAGTTTCAGACTTTACAAGCATCACAAAGCCGCCCACGGCGGCTTTGCCGACTGCGCTCCAAGCCCGATTTCCGATCGAAAGAGGGCTTGGGATTTTGAAGTGGATCTGGTAAAATTCCAGATCCAGCTCAAAGTCAAAGCCAGTGATCGAAATAATCAATAAGTCACCGTGACGGCCCCTAGCCGCACGGGCGCACGCATTCGTGCAGCCCGGGCGGCTTTTGGCGTCTTTAAAAAATGGCTGCGATTCTTCGAACCTCTTTGACCCCATAGCATATTTCCTCCCATCGCCTTGAACGGAGTCTTCATGTCGTACTCGTTCACTGAAAAGAAGCGTATTCGGAAGAGTTTTGCCACACGTCCGAGCGTCCTTGAAGTGCCCTCCTTGCTGGAAACGCAGCTTCGCAGCTACGAAGCCTTCCTGCAGGCCGATGTCAAGCCCGAAAGCCGCAAAAATGTCGGGTTGCAGTCGGCATTCACTTCCATTTTCCCGATCACCAGCCACAACGGCTACGCCCGCCTGAAGTTCCTGAGCTACAGACTCGAGCAGCCTGAATTTGATGTGGCCGAGTGCCAATTGCGCGGTCTGACCTACGCGTCCGCGTTGCGTGCTCGTATTCAACTTGAAATTTTTGACCGCGACGCCGCCAAGCCCGGCACGGTCAAGGAAATCCGCGAAAACGAAGTCTACATGGGCGAAATCCCGCTCATGACCGAAAAGGCTTCCTTTATTGTTAACGGCTCCGAACGCGTTATCGTGAGCCAGTTGCATCGTTCGCCCGGTATCTTCTTCGAGCACGACAAGGGCAAGACCCATTCTTCGGGCAAGCTCCTTTTTAGTGCTCGCGTGATTCCTTATCGCGGTTCCTGGCTTGACTTCGAATTCGACCCGAAGGACATCGTGTACTTCCGTGTCGACCGACGCCGCAAGATGCCCGGCACCATTCTTCTGAAGGCCATCGGTCTGACGCCCGAAGAAATTCTCGAGCGCTTCTACGACTTTGACACTTTCCGCCTCAACCAGAAGTCCGCCAATCTGCACTTCACCCCGCAGCGTCTGCAGGGCGAAACGGCTCAGTTTGAAATCAAGGACAAGGAAGGCAATACGATCGTTGCCAAGGACAAGCGCATCACGGCTCGTCACGTCCGTTTGATGGAAAAGGCCGGCATCAAGGAAGTCGCCGTTCCGGATGATTTCCTGATCGGTCGCGTTCTTGCCAAGGCCATCTACAATCAGGAGACCGGCGAAAAGATCGCCGACGCCAACGACGAAATCACTGCAGATACGCTGACCGTTCTGCGTGAGATGCGCGTGCACAAGATCGAAACGCTCTTTACGAACGAACTTGATCGCGGTTCCTACATTTCCGATACGTTGCGTCTTGACGATGTTCCCGACACGATGTCGGCCCGCATCGCCATCTACCGCATGATGCGTCCGGGTGAACCGCCCACGGAAGACGCCGTCGAAGGTCTCTTTAACCGTCTGTTCTTCGATCCCGAAGCCTACGATCTGTCGCGCGTCGGTCGCATGAAGGTCAACGCTCGCTTTGGTCGCGGCACGGCTGAAGGCTCGATGACGCTCACCAACGAAGACATCATCGACACGATGCAGGTGCTCGTTGCTTTGCGTAACGGCGCTGACGAAGTGGTTCTGACTGACGCCGAAGGCAACAAGCGCACCGTGGAAATCCACGGCGTTGACGATATTGACCATTTGGGCAATCGTCGCGTACGCTGCGTGGGCGAACTGACCGAAAACCAGTTCCGCTCCGGTCTTGTGCGCGTTGAGCGTGCCGTTCGCGAACGTCTCGGTTCGGCCGAAAGCGACGGCCTCACGCCGCAGGATCTGATCAATTCCAAGCCCATTTCGGCAGCCATTCGCGAGTTCTTCGGCTCCTCGCAGCTGTCGCAGTTCATGGATCAGACCAACCCGTTGTCCGAAATCACGCACAAGCGCCGTATTTCGGCCCTTGGTCCGGGTGGTTTGACGCGTGAACGCGCCGGCTTTGAAGTCCGCGACGTGCACGCTACGCACTACGGCCGTGTCTGCCCGATTGAGACGCCTGAAGGTCCGAACATTGGTCTGATCAATTCGCTGGCTCTGTACGCTCGCCTCAACGACTACGGCTTCCTCGAAACGCCGTATCGCAAGGTTGAAAACGGCGTTGCTCTGAAGGGCAAGGAAAACATCCACTATCTGTCGGCCATCGAAGAAGGCAACTACGTGATTGCCCAGGCCAACGCAGAAATGGATGAAAATGGCAAACTCATCGGCGAGCTCGTGAGTGCCCGTGAAAATGGCGAATTCATCATGGCTTCGCCCGATCGCATCCAGTACATGGACGTGGCTCCGGCTCAGATCGTGTCCGTGGCCGCCTCGCTGATTCCGTTCTTGGAACACGACGACGCAAACCGTGCTTTGATGGGCTCGAACATGCAGCGTCAGGGCGTGCCTTGCTTGCGTCCGGAAAAACCCGTGGTGGGTACCGGCGTGGAACGTACGGTGGCCGTTGACTCCAAGGCTACCGTGCAGGCTAAGCGCGGCGGTATGATCGAATACGTTGACGCCAACCGTATTGTGGTTCGCGTCAACGACGAAGAAAGCGTGGCCGGTGAAGTCGGTGTGGATATCTACACGCTGCAGAAGTTCACTCGTTCCAACGGTTCGACGACGCTGAACCAGCGTCCGATCGTCAAGAAGGGCGATGTGATTGCCGCCGGCGACGTACTCGCCGACGGTGCTTCGACCGATATGGGCGAACTTGCTCTCGGCCAGAACATGCTTATTGCCTTCATGCCGTGGAACGGCTACAACTACGAAGACTCGGTTTTGATTTCCGAACGCGTAGTTGCCGATGACCGCTACACTTCGATTCACATCGAAGAACTCGACGTAGTGGCCCGTGACACCAAGCTCGGCCCTGAAGACATCACGCGCGACATTTCGAATCTGTCCGAGAACCAGTTGAGCCGTCTCGACGATTCCGGCATCGTGTTCATCGGTGCGGAAGTTTCCGCTGGTGACGTGCTGGTCGGCAAAGTCACTCCGAAGGGTGAAACCCAGCTCACGCCGGAAGAAAAACTCCTGCGCGTGATCTTCGGTGAAAAGGCAAGCGACGTGAAGGATACGTCTCTGCGTGTGCCCTCCGGTATGGCTGGCACCGTGATTGACGTTCAGGTCTTTACGCGTGAAGGCGTAGAGAAGGACAAGCGCGCTCGCTCGATTATCGATGAACAGCTCAAGCGCTACGAAAAAGACTTGAAGGACGCTCTTCGTATTGTGGAAGACGACGTCTTCTCGCGTCTGCGCCGCCAGTTGGTTGGACGTGTTGCTTCGGGCGGTCCTGCCGGCATTCAGTCCGGAACGACCCTTACGTCCGATCAGTTGCACGCTATCACGGGCTACGATCTCTTCGAAATCCGTATGGAAAGCGAAGAAGACCAGAAGATCATTGACCTCGCCCGAAAGGTTGTTGACGACAAGCGCGAAGAAAACAAGGAGCTCTTTGCTCGTAAGAGCGATAAGCTCAACCGCGGCGACGAACTGCCTCCGGGCGTGTTGAAGATGGTCAAGGTCTTTATTGCCGAGAAGCGCCGTCTGCAGCCTGGCGACAAGATGTCCGGCCGTCACGGTAACAAGGGTGTGGTCTCCAAGATCTGCCCGATTGAAGACATGCCGTACATGGCAGACGGTCGTCCCGCCGACATTTGCTTGAACCCGCTCGGCGTGCCGTCCCGTATGAACATCGGTCAGATTCTTGAAGTGCATCTGGGCTGGGCTGCCAAGGGTATTGGCTGGCGCATTGCCGAAATGCTCAAGACCGAGCAGGCCGCTCAGATCCGCGCTTTCCTGAACGAGGTGTACAACCGCACCGGCAAGAAGGAAGATCTCGACAGTCTCAATGACGAAGAGCTGATGGAATTGGCGAAGAATCTCGCCAACGGCATGCCCTTTGCCACGCCCGTGTTCGACGGTGCGAGCGAAGAGCAGATCCGGATGATGCTCGACCTGGCCTTCCCGGATGAAGAAGCCAAGAAGTTGCAGCTGACGCCTGCCAAGACGCAAGCCACGCTGTACGATGGTCGCACGGGTGATGCATTCGATCGTCCGGTGACCGTGGGCTTCATGCACTTCCTGAAGCTGCACCACTTGGTCGACGATAAGATGCACGCTCGCTCAACCGGTCCGTACTCGCTCGTCACGCAGCAGCCCTTGGGCGGTAAGGCTCAGTTTGGCGGCCAGCGTTTCGGCGAAATGGAAGTTTGGGCTCTGGAAGCTTACGGCGCGAGCTACGTGTTGCAGGAAATGCTGACGGTGAAGTCCGACGACGTCAACGGCCGTACCAAGGTCTACGAAAACATCGTCGGCGGCGAACACAAGATCGATGCGGGCATGCCCGAATCGTTCAATGTGCTCGTCAAGGAAATCCGTTCGCTCGGCATTGACATTGATCTCGTGAAAAACGAGGAATCTTCGAAGGAATAAACCAGCATGAATCTGATTCGTGACATGTTCCGTCAGTCGATGGCTGACGAACACTTCGACGCCATTAAGATCGGCATCGCCTCTCCCGAGAAGATCCGTTCGTGGTCTTTCGGCGAGGTCAAGAAGCCGGAGACGATTAACTACCGTACCTTCAAGCCCGAACGCGACGGCCTGTTCTGCGCCAAGATCTTCGGGCCCATCAAGGATTACGAGTGCTTGTGCGGTAAGTACAAGCGCCTGAAGCACCGCGGCGTCGTCTGCGAAAAGTGCGGCGTTGAAGTGACGCTCTCCAAGGTGCGCCGCGAACGCATGGGCCACATCGAACTGGCCAGCCCCGTTGCGCACATTTGGTTCTTAAAGAGCCTGCCCTCTCGTATGGGCATGGTGCTCGACATCCCGTTGCGCGACATCGAACGTGTGCTTTATTTCGAAGCCTACTGCGTGGTCGATCCCGGCCTCACGCCGCTTGAACGCGGCCAGCTGCTTACGGAAGAGGAACTGATCCTCAAGACCGAAGAGTATGGCAACGACTTCAAGGCGATGATGGGTGCCGAGGCAATCCGCGAGCTTCTGCACAACATCGACATTGATCAGGAAGTCGCCAATCTGCGTCAGGAACTTTCGGGCACGACCTCGGAAGCAAAGATCAAGAAGTTTGCCAAGCGCCTGAAGGTGCTTGAAGGCTTCCAGCGCTCCGGCATCAAGCCTGAGTGGATGATCCTGGAGGTGCTTCCGGTGCTTCCGCCCGACCTGCGTCCGTTGGTGCCGCTTGACGGCGGCCGCTTTGCGACCTCCGATCTGAACGATCTGTATCGCCGCGTCATCAACCGCAACAATCGTCTGAAGAAGCTCCTTGAACTCAAGGCGCCGGACATCATCGTGCGTAACGAAAAGCGCATGTTGCAGGAAGCTGTCGACAGTCTGCTCGACAACGGCCGCCGCGGCAAGGCGATGACCGGTCCGTCCAAGCGTCCGCTCAAGTCGCTCGCTGACATGATCAAGGGCAAGTCCGGCCGCTTCCGTCAGAACCTGCTCGGTAAGCGCGTCGACTACTCTGGTCGTTCCGTGATTACGGTGGGTCCGGAATTGCGTCTGCATCAGTGCGGCCTGCCCAAGCTGATGGCGCTTGAACTCTTTAAGCCCTTCATCTTCAACAAGCTCGAACAGCGCGGTCTGGCGACTACGATCAAGAGCGCCAAGAAGATGGTGGACAATCAGGAACCCGTCGTTTGGGACATCCTCGAAGAAGTGATTTACGAGCATCCCGTGATGCTCAACCGTGCGCCGACCTTGCACCGCCTCGGCATTCAGGCTTTTGAGCCGAAGCTCATTGAAGGCAAGGCCATCCAGCTGCACCCGCTTGTTTGCGCGGCCTTCAACGCCGACTTCGACGGTGACCAGATGGCTGTGCACGTGCCGCTGTCGCTTGAAGCTCAGCTCGAAGCCCGTTGCTTGATGCTTTCGTCGAACAACGTGCTCTTCCCGGCTAACGGCGACCCGTCCATCGTGCCGTCTCAGGACATGGTGCTCGGCCTGTACTATGCCACCCGCGAACGCATCAATGCACCGGGTGAAGGCATCTTCTTTGCCGATACGGCTGAAGTGCAGCGTGCTTTGGACGCAGGCCAGGTTGCCCTGCAGACGCGTTGCACGGTTCGCATCCGCGAATTTGAGAAGGTTGAAGGCAGCGACGAGTTCCGACCTGTCGTCAAGCGTTATGAAACGACTGTCGGTCGTGCTCTTCTCTCGGAAATTCTGCCTCAGGGTATGAGTTTTGCCGAACTCAACCGCACGCTCAAGAAGAAGGAAATCGCTCGTCTGATCAACGTGTGCTACCGCCGTTGCGGTCTGCGCGCGACGGTGATCTTCGCCGACAAGCTCAAGGACAACGGCTATCGTCTGGCTACACGCGCCGGCATCTCGATTTGCATCGGCGACATGTCCGTGCCGCAGAAGAAGTTCGAGCTGGTGAGCGCGGCTGAAAACGAAGTCAAGGCGATCGAAGAGCAGTACACCTCCGGTCTTGTGACCAAGGGCGAACGCTACAACAAGGTGATCGACATCTGGGGCCGTACGGCTGACGAAGTCGGCAAGGTGATGATGAAGGAGCTCTCGAGCGAACCTGTCGTCAACCGCCATGGTGAAAAGGTGAGCCAGGAATCGTTCAATTCCATCTACATGATGGCTGACTCCGGTGCTCGCGGTTCGGCAGCTCAGATTCGTCAGGTTGCCGGTATGCGTGGTCTGATGGCCAAGCCCGACGGCTCGATTATTGAAACGCCGATTACCTCGAACTTCCGCGAAGGTCTGAACGTTCTGCAGTACTTCGTGTCGACTCACGGTGCTCGTAAGGGTCTGGCCGATACGGCTCTGAAGACCGCTAACTCCGGTTATCTGACACGTCGTCTCGTTGACGTGACGCAGGATTTGGTGGTGCTCGAAGATGATTGCGGCACGACCAACGGCGTTGAAATGCGCGCTCTCGTGGAAGGCGGTGAAGTCATTCAGGCCTTGCGTGACCGTATCCTTGGCCGCGTGACCGCTGAAGACGTCTTCGACATGCAGCACAACGTGGTTGTGGCTCGCGGTACGCTCATCGACGAAAAGATCTGCGACAAGATCGATGCCGAAGGCATTGATATGGTCAAGGTGCGTACGCCGCTGACTTGCGAAACCCGCTACGGCCTGTGCGCCAAGTGCTACGGCCGCGATCTCGGCCGCGGTACGCTGGTCAACGCCGGCGAAGCTGTCGGTGTGATCGCCGCTCAGTCCATCGGTGAACCGGGTACTCAGCTCACCATGCGTACGTTCCACATCGGTGGCGCCGCTTCGCGTGCCGCCGTGGCAAGCAGCGTGGAAGCCAAGAACTCCGGTTTGGTGGCCTTCACGGATGCCATGCGTTATGTGACCAACGGCAACGGCGAACTTGTCGTGATTTCTCGTTCCGGTGAAATCGTTATCAACGACGCTCAGTCTGGCCGTGAACGCGAACGCCATAAGGTTCCCTACGGCGCCACGCTGCTGTGCAGTCTCGGCAGCGAAGTCAAAGCAGGTCAGCAGCTCGCGACGTTTGATCCGATGACCTTGCCGATCGTGTCCGAATACGCCGGTACCGTTCGCTTCGAAAATGTGGTCGAGAATGTGACCGTGATGAATCAGGTCGACGAAGTCACGGGCTTGAGCTCGATGGTCGTCATCGACCCGAAGCGCACCGCCGCCGGTTCCAAGAGCAAGGGTACGAAGACGACTGCCGCCAACGTGATGCGTCCGGTGGTGCACCTCGTTGACGAAGACGGCAACGACGTCAAGATTCCGGGTACGGATCACACTGTGACGATTCAGTTGCCCGTCAACGCCATTATCGTGGTGCGCGACGGTCAGAAGATCCACGAAGGTGAGATTCTTGCCCGTATCCCGCGCGAAAGCCAGAAGACCCGCGACATTACGGGTGGTCTGCCGCGTGTGGCCGAGCTCTTTGAAGCCCGTAGCCCGAAGGATGCCGGTATGCTCGCCGAGGAAACCGGTACTGTCACGTTCGGTAAGGAAACCAAGGGCAAGCAGCGTCTGATCATTACCGATCTGAACGGCAACGAGCACGAATGCCTGATCTCCAAGGACAAGCAGATTCTCGTGCACGACGGCCAGATGGTTCAGCGCGGTGAAGAAATCGTTGAAGGTCCGGCCGATCCGCACGACATCCTGCGTCTGCTCGGTATCGAAGCTTTGGCTCGTTACATCGTGGACGAAGTTCAGGACGTGTACCGTCTGCAGGGTGTGAAGATCAACGACAAGCACATCGAAGTGATTGTTCGTCAGATGCTTCGCCGTGTGCAGATTGTGGATGCGGGCGATACGCACTTCATCCCGGGCGAACAGGTCGAACGCAGCGAAATGCTCGACGAAAACGATCGCGTCAAGGCCAACGGCGGCACGCCCGCTACGTACCAGAACGTGCTGCTCGGTATCACGAAGGCTTCCTTGTCGACCGACTCCTTCATCTCGGCGGCTTCCTTCCAGGAAACCACTCGCGTGCTCACCGAGGCTGCCATCATGGGCAAGCGCGACGATTTGCGCGGCCTGAAGGAAAACGTCATTGTCGGTCGCTTGATTCCTGCCGGTACCGGCCTTGCCTACCACAAGGCTCGCCGCGAGAAGGAAGTGATGGAACAGCGTCTGGCTCAGGCGCAGGAACCGTCCGACGCACGTCTGGCTGCAGAAGAATTCTTCGAAGGTATGGACACCAAGGCCGAAGCCGAGAAGATCCGCGAAGAATTCGCTTTCGACAGCGAAGCTTCTGCAAACTCTCAGGGTCTGTCGGCTGCCCGTCGTGCTGCGGAAGAACTCTTCACCCGTCGGGATGAAGGCGACTCCGAAGGTAAGAAGGATGAGTAAGCCGTAATCAAGGGAGTCTCTTGACTTCCCGCGCCAGCCGCGCGACAAAGGCTCCTTTCCGAGAACTCAAGTTTCTGACGGAAAGGAGCCTTTTTGTTTGTAACTTCCTAAAAGAACACATTAAAACCAGAGGCTATCTGCTATTCGTTATTCTCTTTGCTCTTATCGAGAGATACCTCTAATGTTTTGGGATCTGCTTTCGACGCGGGACGCGCTAGATCGCAAAAGTACGTTTCTCGTCGTCCGGAGAAGCGGCGGGATCGATAAGCAATCTATAAAGAGGAGAGAGCTGAGATGATCAAAAAGTTGATGACAGCCGCAGCCCTTCTGACCATGGTCGGTACAGCTTCGTCTGCCACGCTCTATACGACGGGCGTGCTGGACTTCAATAAGACGACTAAGGGAAGTTACCTTGGAAAGATCGGTGCCGCTGTTCCCGCGACGGTTCTGAAAAAACAAGGCAGTCTGTCTTACGTTCGCATTTCCGGGTGGACGCTTGCCGAATATCCTTCCATGATCTTTGCCGAACCCGACGCAGCCGAATACTTCGGCAAGAACTGTGAATGGATCGCTCCGAAGCCCGGTACCGATGTGGCCATGATGATCGCAATGGCGCACGAACTCGAAAGCTCCGGCAAGGTGGATCGCGAATTCATCCGTAAGTACACGGTGGGCTACGATAAGTTCATTGCTTACGTGCTCGGCAAAACAGACGGTGTGGCGAAGACACCGGCCTGGGCTGAGAAGATCTGTGGTGTGAAGGCCGATGCCATCAAGCGTCTGGCTCACCTGATGCGTGAAAAGCGCTCCATGCTGATGGGCGGCTGGGGTATTCAGCGCGCTCAACACGGCGAGCAGGTGCATTGGATGATGGTGGTGCTTGCTGCCATGTGCGGCCACATCGGACAGCCCGGCGGCGGCTTCGGCTTCAGCTATCACTACTCCAACGGCGGTGCGGCCACCTCGATGGCTCCCGCTTTGGGCGGCATTTCCGCTAATCCGAAGGGCGGCAGCGAAGGCCTCTCCTGGGTCGGTGAATCCTTGGCGATCATTCCTTTGGCTCGCTTTACCGACTGCTTCCTCAACCCCGGCAAGACGATTGACTACAACGGCAAGAAGATCACCTATCCTGACATCCGTCTGGTCTTCTGGTCGGGTGGCAACCCGTTTGCCCAGCAGGAAGACACCAACGGTCTGATCAAGGCCTGGAAGCGTCCCGAAACAACGATTGTGTGCGACACGGTGTGGACGGCCTCGGCTCGCTTTGCCGATATTGTTCTGCCGGCCTGCACGTCACTCGAGCGCGTGGACATCACGTCAATCGGTTCATACTCGAACCTTGGTTATGTTGCCATGCAGCAGGCGATTGAACCCCAGTACGAATCGCATTCCGACTTCTGGATCTATCGCGAACTCTCCAAGAAGATGGGATTTGAAAAAGAGTTCACCGAAGGTTTGGACGAAATGGGCTGGATCCGTCGCTTTTATGAGAACGCTGCCAAGGAAGCCCGTGTGAACGGCCTGGAAATGCCATCGTTTGAAGAGTTCTGGGCCCGCGGCTACGTTCTCTTCCCGGTCGATCAGGATGCTCGTCGCTACAACTATCTGGGTGACTTCCGTCGTCAATCCGCTCGGTACCGAATCGGGCAAGATCGAAATCTTCTCCAAGAAGATCGAAAGCTACAAGTACGACGACTGCCCGGCACACCCGACTTGGATGGAACCCACGGAATGGCTCGGCGCCAAGATGGCCGAAGAGTATCCGTTTGCATTATTGACGAGCAAGAGCCGCTATCGTTTGCATTCGCAACTCGACAGTACCGCTTCGAACCTGTTTGCGAACGTCGAAGATCGCGAACCGGTGTGGATTCATCCGGATGCCGCCAAGAAGCTCGGCCTGAAGTCGGGTGATGTGGCTAAGGTCACGAGCCGCCGCGGTTCGGTCCTTGCCGGCGTGATTGTCACCGATCGTATCCTTCCTGATACCGTGGTGATCCATCACGGCGGCTGGTACAGCCCGGAAGAACCGGGTGAAGAAGGTTCGCTTGACGTGCACGGCTGCGACAACGTGCTCACCATCGATATTCCTTCGTCGAAACTGTCCTGCGGCAACGTGGCCAATTCGACGCAGGTCAAGATCGAGCGTTGGGACGATGAACTTGAGCCGATCATGGCTCACGTTCAGCCCAAGACGGAGCGCGCTGACGACTAGCGACGAAAGACGCCCGCTTGGTCTGGTGCCGGGCGGGCTGATTAAAATTGAACGCACGTTCTACTGAACTTTGACGGTTCGGGGAGGACGTGCGTTTTTGCTAACTTGTGATTAATTATTCACTAAAAGGTTCTTTAACGCCAAGAACGTCGCCGTGCATCGCGACCTGGCCGCGTGAGACGACTGCAACAATCTGCAGGTTTTGATTGAGAAGCACGGCATTGGCGCAAGCACCGGTTTCTAGACGCCCCTGATTGGCCAACCCCAGACTGTCGGCGGCGTTGCTGGTAATCAGAGATAGGGCGTCCGACAGCGGGAAACTGAAATCGCGCACCAGTTCCACCATGGTTTCGTGATTGCGGGCGACTTCGCCTACGGCCTGCCCGGCGATATTGCCGTCAGCGTCAAAACGCGGCACCACGCCGTGACCGTCAGACGAAAGGGTGATCTGTTCGACTGGAACGCCGCAGGAGACAGCTGCGCTCACGGCTGCAGCCGGATGACCTAGATAACAGGGGCCGTCTGTAGTGATGTCAATGTAGCGATCAGATGCCCCCATGGCGTAGGTACAGGCGCTTTTAAGTAGGAATTCAGTTCTCGCGCAGTGAGTCGGTCTTAAATGCGTACCGATTGGGAATCCGGAGGCGGCGATCTCTTCAAAGATGTCAAACGGATTGGGAATTGAGCCCAGGTGGACATGCAACAGACCTTGTTTGTTGACTGTGACGGCAGCCTGACGAATTTGCGAGAGCATTTCCAAAATGGTCTGAGACGACGGAAAGGACCCGTTGACATCACCCATGGCAAGTTTGGCGCCGAGAACTTCGGAGACAAGCGCGACATCGTCGGCAACGCTTTGAGTAAGCGTAACAGGCGGATAACGGAAGTTTGATGTGTACATCCATGCCGAAACTCCGAGAGCTTTGAGTTCGCGTACTTTGGCAAGCAGATCCGGAAGTTTTCGTGTCATGACATCTGCGCCAAGAACGCCGACGACAGTTGTGATGCCTGCTCGGATGAGCTCACCGGCACTGATGGCCGGCGCTCGGGTATCTGGTCCGTTGACGCCGCCTCCGCCCAGAACGTGGACATGGGCGTCAACGAAACCCGGTGCCAAAATGAAGCCCGTGGCGTCAATGATGCTTAAGCCCGGTAGGCTGGCAGAGAGGTTGGGGGCGACGGCGAGGATTTTTTCGCCGACCATCAATACGTCGGTCACACCGAGTTCTTTCGGCGCGAAAACGTAGGCATTACGGATCAAAATCGCCATGGTGCGTCTCCTGTACACGATGTCTCTAAGGATAGCGCAGCGCATAAAAAAGGCGGCACGCAGCCGCCTTCGCAGTCACAAAAAAGCAAACGAATCAACGACTCAGAACTGATTTGACACTTTCGCGAGCTCGGGTGATCGTCTCTTCAGCGTTCTCGACAACACCGTTTTTCATGACGAACTTGCCGTCGCACAGCACGCTATGGATAGCTCGGCTGTCGGTCGCATAGACCCAGTTGCTCGTGAGACTGAAGTTGGGAACAAGACGTTCGTTTTCGAGGTCTAGGAAAACGGCATCCGCAAGTGCCCCTTCACGAATAACACCGGCGTTAAGACCAGCTGCCTGCGCGCCGTTGCGGGTTGCCCATTGCAAAATTTCGCCGGCGGGCAGTGTCTCGCTTGTGTAACGGACCTTAGCAAGCAGGGCGGCAAACTTCATTTCTTCGCGCATATCAAGATTGTTGTTGGAAGCTGTCCCGTCGGTGCCAAGTGTCAGGCGGCAGCCCTTTTTCATCAGCAAGTCGCTTGCGAAGATGCCCGAAGACAGTTTCATGTTCGAACAAGGGTTGTGAGCGATCCAGACACCGCGTTCTTTGAGGATTTCGGCTTCTTCTTCATCAATGTGCACGACGTGGGCGGCAATGACGTTGTCGCCCAATACGCCGAGATGGTCAAGCCAGCGTACCGGACTCATGCCGTGCGCAGCGATGCAGTCTTGTACCTCTTTTTCCGTTTCGGAAACGTGTAGCGTAAGCGTCTGACCGTTGGTTTTGGCGGCTTCGGCACAGCGCTGCAACAGTTCTCCGCTTACCGTATAGACCGCGTGAGGTGCGACGGCAAGCGAAATACGTCCATTTGTCGGGTCTTTCCAGTTGGCAAGAAAATCGAGCTGCCGTTTGATTTCGTCTTCGCCCAAGTGATCCATGAGCGTGACGCCAACGGTGGCGCGGATGCCGGCTTCAGCGACGGCACGAACTGTTTCTTCAGCCATCCAGTACATGTCGCAGAACCAGGTTGTACCGCTACGGATCATTTCCAATGTAGCGAGCTTGGCGCCGGCATAGATGTCTTCGGCACGCATCTTGCCTTCAAATGGCCAGATGTGATCGTTGAGCCAGGGAAAGAGCGGAAGGTCGTCGGCGTAACCGCGCAGCAGCGTCATTGAGGCATGCGTATGCGTATTGAAAAAACTTGGCACGATCACCAAACCGGAAGCGTCGTACGTTTCATCGGCGACGGCATCGGCAGGAGCGTGAAGGTTCTGGAAACGGTTACCGTTGATCAGAATGTTCGTGACGTTGCCGTCAAGTTGAACGTTACGGATAAGAAGAGAGGACATAGTGAGTTTAAGCGACCAAAAGATATGTAAAAGGAAACAAATGACGACAATAGACAGGAATTAGGTTAAGAAACTGCTAAATGTAGTTAAGCTCGTCGGAAATGGTGCCTTTTTCGCGACAGATAGACAAAAGTCGTTCTTCAGTGAAAGCGTCAGGTTCGATGAGTCCTGCGGGCATTTTTTTCGAGGCTAGGACCACGGCGCCTTCGTTGTGCAAGGCCATGGTGGCGTCAATGTACTTCATAAGTGTCGGATCCTTGAGTATGAAGTTAAGCGGGCGCTTGGCTTCAAGTACGCGGCCGGCAGGAACACCGGCACCGAATTCGTCTTCGACGCCCATATTGGCCAAAAGCGCTTTGGAACGGATGAAAACGTCGGCGAGGCAGGCGGCTGTGGCTGCGCTGGGAACGCCGGTGGCAGTCACAACGGCGTTAGCTTGACTGACCGCTTCGGCAATGGCGATACCGTCGGAGGCGTCAATAACGGCGTCGCACAGGACGCGGATGCGATCGGTAATATCGCCGGGACGCGTGACGACCGTGATGCGACTGCCGTAGCGGTGCGCGTAGGTGATAAGGCCGCTACCAACTTTGCCGCTGCCGAAAATCACGATGGATTTGCCTTGCCACTGGCTATAGCCGAGTTGGGCCATAGCCCGGAAATAACTCTCTCCGGTGCCAAGACACGTTTCAATACGTTTGATCCGACCGGAGTCGGCGACATATACAGGACAGGATTTGTCGGCATATTTTGAGACGCCTGAGCGGGTGAGTTCGACAAAACCGATACGGGGTTTAAGCTCGGCAAAAGCAGCAGCGCAGTCAAGCACGAGATCAAACGCGCGGCTTGTCTTGACTTCCTTCGGTTCAACCACGGGGATGCCGACGGAGTGCAGGTAACGGACAACTTCGTTATTGCGAGGCATCACGTCGTCGATGCCGACGGTTAGTTCAGCGCCGGCCGCCAGGAGGACAGCGTGTTTTGCGAGCGTGTTCTCAAACACGGGAGTTGCGTCAAGAATCCGCAGACCGGCCAAAGGGCGCGTATTTTTCCAAACTTCGAATTGGTTAAGTAAGACCGGGTATTCGTTCGAAGCGTAGGCCTGAGCCACGCGAGAGGCGAGAATGTCGGAAAGCATGACGGCACGTATGTATGAAAAAGAATGGTGCAGAGGCCTGGAGGCGCTCAGCTCGGATTGTAGCGGGCAAAGTGAACGTTGAAGGCGTCGATGAACGTTGGCCGAACGAATGTCCGAAAGAGCTAATCCCTTGACATTATTCAAAAAACAAGAGAAAATCACAGCCTTTTCCGGGAAAGCATTCGTCGGAGGGGGTCGTTTGCGCTTGCAAAGGACGCTTTTTCGTCGTTCGTTTTCATTGTGAAAAGACTTTTATCACCAGCAACAACCGATGGATTTATCCGTCGGTCTTTTTAAGAAGAACGGACAATATGCCCACTATTAACCAGCTTGTGCGCAAGCCTCGTGAGCTTACGCGCGAAAAGAGCAAGAGCCCTGCTCTTAAGAACTGCCCGCAGAAGCGCGGCGTTTGCACCAAGGTCTACACGACCACCCCGAAGAAGCCGAACTCGGCTCTTCGTAAGGTTGCCAAGGTGCGTCTGACCAACGGCTTTGAAGTGATTTCCTACATCGGCGGCGAAGGCCATAACCTGCAGGAACACTCCGTGGTTCTCATCCGCGGCGGCCGTGTGAAGGACTTGCCCGGTGTGCGTTACCACATCGTGCGCGGTTCCCTCGACACCCAGGGCGTCAAGGACCGTAAGCAGGCTCGTTCCAAGTACGGCGCCAAGCGCCCGAAGGCAGCGTAATTCGCGGCGACAGATTGTCAGCCGTGTACGGACGGTCCCGCTGTTAAAAGGACCGAGTAAGTCGCAGCCCGCATGTGTGCTGCATTGTGAAGCGGTCAACGAAGAAACGAAAGACCGCATTTAAATGACTGAAGACAACGAAAGAGGAAAAAAATGCCCCGTCGTCGCGAAGTACCCAAACGTGAAATTTTGCCGGATCCGAAGTTCGGCAGCGTTGAGATCTCCAAGTTCATCAACGTGATTATGCTCGATGGCAAGAAGGCCGTCGCCGAACGCATCGTCTACGGTGCGCTGCAGCAGATTGAAGAAAAGACCGGTAAGAACGCTCTCGAAGTGTTCCAGACCGCACTCAACAACGTCCGTCCGCTCGTGGAAGTGAAGAGCCGCCGTATCGGTGGCGCCAACTACCAGGTGCCCGTTGAAGTGCGTCCGGTTCGCCGTATGGCTTTGGCAATGCGCTGGCTGCGTGAAAGCGCCAAGTCGCGTTCCGAAAAGTCCATGCCCCAACGCTTGGCTGGTGAGCTGTTGGATGCTGCTGAAGGCCGCGGCGGCGCTATGAAGAAGCGTGACGAAGTCCATCGTATGGCTGAAGCCAACAAGGCCTTCTCTCACTTCCGCTTCTAATACATCGATTAACAATGAGGTGCTGCCGATTGTGGCGGCACCTCGCTTACGAAGAGAATAGTCATGGCTCGTACTACCCCGATTTCGCGCTATCGCAATATCGGCATTTCTGCCCACATCGATGCGGGCAAGACCACGACGACCGAACGCATCCTGTTCTTTACCGGCGTCAACCACAAGTTGGGCGAAGTGCACGACGGTGCCGCCACCATGGACTGGATGGAACAGGAACAGGAACGCGGCATCACGATTACCTCCGCCGCTACGACCTGCTTCTGGCGCGGTATGGACATGCAGTTCCAGCCGCATCGTCTGAACATCATCGACACCCCGGGGCACGTGGACTTCACGGTTGAAGTGGAACGCTCCATGCGCGTGCTCGACGGCGCTGTGATGGTTTACTGCGCTGTGGGCGGCGTTCAGCCCCAGTCTGAAACGGTCTGGCGTCAGGCCAACAAGTACAAGGTGCCTCGCATCGCGTTCGTCAACAAGATGGACCGTACCGGTGCCAACTTCTTCAAGGTCGTTGACCAGATGAAGACCCGTCTGAAGGGCAATCCCTGCCCCGTCGTGATCCCGATCGGCGCGGAAGACCAGTTCAAGGGCGTTGTCGATCTGATCAAGATGAAGGGCATCATTTGGGACGAGGCCAGCCAGGGTACCAAGTTTGAATACATCGACATTCCTGCCGATCTCGTCGATACGGCCAACGAATGGCGTGAAAAGCTCGTCGAAACGGCTGCCGAAGCCAGCGAAGAGCTGATGAACAAATACCTCGAAGAAGGCGAACTCACGGAAGCTGAAATCGTCAAGGGCTTGCGCGCCCGCACGATTGCCGGCGAAGTGCAGCCGATGTTCTGCGGTTCGTCCTTCAAGAACAAGGGCGTGCAGCGTATGCTCGACGGCGTTATCGAACTGTTGCCGTCTCCGGTTGACATTCCTCCGGTTCCGGGCTTTGACCTCAACGACAACGAAGTCACCCGCGAAGCCAGCGACGATGCACCGTTCTCCGCGCTCGCCTTTAAGATCATGACCGACCCGTATGTCGGCCAGCTCACCTTCTTGCGCGTTTACTCCGGCATTCTGAAGTCTGGCGAAACCGTTCTGAACTCCGTGAAGAACAAGAAGGAACGTATCGGTCGTTTGCTGCAGATGCATGCCAACGAACGTAAGGAAATCACTGAAGCCGAAGCTGGTGACATCGCCGCTGCTGTCGGTCTGAAGGACGTGACCACGGGTGATACGCTCTGCGACATCGCTCAGCCGATTATCCTTGAACGCATGGAATTCCCGGAACCGGTTATCAGCCAGGCCGTGGAACCCAAGACCAAGGCCGACCAGGAAAAGATGGCTCTCGCTTTGGGTCGTTTGGCTCGCGAAGATCCTTCCTTCCGTGTTCGTACCGACGAGGAATCCGGCCAGACGATTATTTCCGGTATGGGCGAGCTGCACCTCGAAATTCTCGTCGACCGTATGCGTCGTGAATTCAACGTGGAAGCAACCGTTGGTCGTCCGCAGGTGGCCTATCGCGAAACGATTCGTTCCGTGGTCGAAAACGCCGAATGCAAGTTTGCCAAGCAGTCCGGCGGTCGCGGCCAGTACGGTCACGTTGTGCTCAAGCTCGAGCCGATGGAACCGGGTAAGGGCTTCGAATTCGTTGACGCCATTAAGGGCGGCGTGGTTCCGCGTGAATACATCCCGGCCGTTGAAAAGGGTGTGGAAGACACGCTCAAGGCTGGTGTGCTTGCCGGTTACCCGGTTGTGGACGTCAAGGTGACGTTGCACTTCGGTTCCTATCACGAAGTCGACTCGAACGAAAATGCCTTCCGTATGGCTGCTTCCATGGCATTCAAGGACGGCATGCGCAAGGCCAACCCTGTGCTGCTCGAACCGATCATGAAGGTGGAAGTCGAAACACCGGAAGAAAAGATGGGCGACGTGATGGGCGACCTTTCGTCCCGCCGCGGCGTCATCCAGGGTATGGACGATCTCCCCGGTGGCGGCAAGGCTATTCGTTGCGAAGTGCCGCTGGCTGAAATGTTCGGTTACTCCACGACGCTGCGCTCCCTCACCCAGGGTCGTGCAACGTACACGATGGAATTCGATCACTACGCTGAAGCTCCGAAGAACGTGGCCGACGCTGTGATCGCCGAAAAGACCAAGTAATTTGAAAAACGGATCGGGAGTAAAATAAAAAGAGTTTTCTTCCGATCCAACCTTTTATCTAAGAAGGACACAAGACCTAAAATGGCAAAGGGTAAGTTTGAACGTACCAAGCCCCATGTGAACGTGGGCACCATCG
>ENA-OVGC01001025-OVGC01001025.1-human-gut-metagenome-genome-assembly--contig:-NODE-1025-length-23476-cov-6.610691_pt1 | contig 23476 bp, 16 predicted proteins | sample MGYA00237768_ERZ505415 | MGnify/ENA primary metagenome ERZ505415 (study PRJEB26158, sample SAMN06016382) | human gut metagenome | biome: human gut; feature: ankylosing spondylitis patient; material...
ACACGATGATCGGCCAGATCGACGGCGGCAAGCTGAACGCCGTGTTCATTGACAAGAACGTCGCCTATTCCGCCGAGCAGACCCACGCCGACGATGTGGGCGTCGAGATTCCCGGCGACTTCGGCAATATGTACACCCGCGAGATCGAGAGCTTCTCGGACTCCATTCTCAACAATAAGCCCCTCGTCGTGCCTGCGTCCGACGCCGTGCACGTCCAGCGCATCATGGAAAAGGCCTATGCCAGCGGCGAAGAGCTGAAGATCCTGAAAATTTAAGCAACACCCAGCACATCCAGCAGCGCCCGGCACTCGCCGGGCGTCAGGATGCGCTGCGCTGTACGCGGGTCCTCTGCGGACGAAGCCCGGCTCGGGTCCGGGCGGTTTTCCAGCAGCCACTGGCGCGGCGACATTCCGAGGTTTTTCTGGAAGCTCCGGTTCAGATACTTGGGGTCGGAGAAGCCGCAGGCATAGGCTGCGTCGGTCAGCGTCGTGTCGGACTGCCGCAGCAGGAGCATCGCCGCCTCCAGTCGGAGTCTGCCCAGATAATCCTGAAACGGGATATGCAGCTGCTCGCGGAACAGGTGCGACAGATACGTCTGCGTCAGCCCCTCCCGCTCCGCGATCTCGCTGAGGCGGACAGGCTCAGAATAGTGCGTCTCCAGATAGTGCAGAATGCGGTGCATCCGCTCGGCATTGCGCGTCTGCGTCATGTTTTCCGTGTCGCTCAGCACGCGGTATGGCGTTCCGCCCAGCAGGATCGCAAAGATCGCGTTGATCTGCGCCATGCAGGCGAACGGCGCTTCCGGTGTGTCGCGCAGATAATTGGAAAGCGCCAGCAGCATCGCCCGGCGCAGCGCCGGCAGCTGCTCCGGCCCCAGACAGGAGGACAGCCCCCGGCAGCCGAAGCGGATGCTGCGGATCTGCGGATAGAAGCGGGCGCAGAAGCTGTTGGAGATCTGCAGCGTCAGGAGCCTTGCAGGCGCACCGGACGCGCACAGCTCATGGCTGCTGCCCGCGTCGAACAGCAAAATCTCGCCCGGCCCGGCCTCAAAGCTCTGCCGGTCGGTGCTGACACGGCAGCTGCCGCTCAGCACCACGCACAGCTCCAGCTCCTTATGCAGGTGCATGGGGCGGTACACCATGTCGACGATAAACATGGTGCAGTCGGCCAGCTTGGAATGGGAGATCAGCTCATATTCATTGTAAAGTTCCATTTGTTTCACCAAAAACGCATCTTTGTCGGGCGTCAGGCGCATCTTCATCGGTGATAAGCCTGCCCCGTTCCTTCATAATAACAGTAACCGGAACAAAAAACAAGGGAATCCGGGCCGCACGGCCTGAAAACAGGGAGGAAGTATGAAAAAAGGCATTTGCTGCGCAGGCAATATGATCGTAGATATCACCTATCCCATCGAAACATGGCCGAAGCAGAACGAGCTGACGCACATCACCGAGGGCATCACGCGCTCCACCGGCGGCTCGGTCTGCAACACCATTTCCGATCTCGCGCGGCTCGATCCCGCGCTGCCGCTCGTTGCTTCCGGCTTCGCCGGGCACGACGCAGAGGGTGATTTTGTGCTGCAGGAGATGGGCAAGTACAAAAACATCGACCTTTCCATGGTCAAGCGCAGCGGCGACACCTCGTTTACCGCCGTCATGTCGAACAACCAGACAAAAGAGCGCACATTTTTCCAGTACGCGGGCGGCAACGCCTATTACGGTGAGGACGACATCGACTGGGACAGGCTGAACGTCGATATCTTCCACATCGGCTACATTCTGCTGCTGCCGCATCTGGACGAGCCGGACGCGGAATACGGCACAAAGATGGCGAGGCTTCTGCACCGGGCGCAGCAGGCGGGCATGAAGACGTCCATCGACGTTGTTTCCGAGGCGGGCGAGCGCTTCAAGCGGCTCGTGACCCCGGCGCTCAAATACACGGACTACTGCATCATCAACGAGCTTGAGACGCAGCAGACCACGGGGGTCCTGCTGCGCGGAGAGGACGGCACGCTGCACGTGGAAAACATGAAGGCTGCGCTGCAGAAGCTCCACGAGCTGGGCGTGGCAAAATGGGCCGTTATCCACTGCCCGGAACTCGGCTGCGGCATGGACGAGGCCGGAAATTACTGCGAATTTGAAAGTCTCAAGCTCCCCAAGGGCTATATCAAGGGTACGGTCGGCGCAGGCGACGCGTTCTGCGCGGGCGTTCTGTACGCGGCGGAGACAGATATGCCGCTGCGGGAGGCGCTGAAGCTCGGCGCGTGCAGCGCGGCGGCTTCCCTGAGCGAGGTCAGCGCGTCGGACGGCGTGAAAACAAAGGACGAGGTTTTGAAGCTCTATGAGCTTTACGGAAAATAAAGAAAGAGGTCAGAGTATGAAACAGGCAGTTATGTACGGCGGCGGCAACATTGGCCGCGGCTTCATCGGCGCAACGCTCAGTCAGTCCGGCTATAAGGTCACATTCATCGACGTGGCAGAGCCGGTCGTGAAGGCGCTGCAGGAAAAGGAGCAGTATCCCGTCCGCTATGTGTCCAGCGAAGGACATGAGGACGTCGTGATCGAGCACGTGACCGCGGTCAACGGCAACGATCAGGAAGCGGCCTCCGAGGCCATCGCAAACTGCGATATCATGGCGACGGCGGTCGGCGCGAGAATTCTCAAGTTCATCGTCGGCAACATCGTCGCGGGTCTCAGAAAGCGCTGGGCACGGGACGACCGCCCGCTCAACATCATCATCTGCGAAAACCTGATGGACGCAAACAAGGTCATGGAAGGGATGCTGAAGGACCTGCTGACCGACGAGGAAAAGAAGCACTTTGATGAAAAGGTCGGTCTGGTCGAGGCCTCCATTGGCCGCATGGTGCCCGTGCAGACCGAGGAGATGAAGGACGGCGATCCGATGCGCGTCTGTGTCGAGCGCTACGGTTTCCTGCCGGTCGACAAGGCCGCGTTCAAGGGTGAAATTCCGGAGATCACGAACATGGTTCCGTTTGAGCCGTTTGATTTTTATATTAAGCGCAAGCTGTACGTCCACAACATGGGCCACGCGACCTGCGCGTATCTGGGCGGCTACGAGGGCCGGAAATATATTTATCAGTCCATCGACGATCCTGAAATTCTGAACATCGTGCAGAACGCCATGCTGGAAAGCGCGCTGGCGCTGCATAAAAAGTACGGCGTCGAGCTGGATGGCCTGATGCTGCACATCACCGATCTGCTGGGCCGCTTCCGCAATGCCGCCCTGAAGGACACCTGCAAGCGCGTCGGCGGCGACCCGACGCGGAAGCTCGGCGCAGCCGACCGGCTGATCGGTTCGAGCCTGCTGTGCCTCGAGCAGGGCGTGAAGCCCGCGTATATCGCCGTCGGCGCAGCCGGTGCGGTGTACCGCTATCTGAACGAGGCGGGCATTGAGCAGTCGAAGGAAGAAGCGGCAAAGGTTCTGAAGGACGTCTCCGGGCTGGAGGCCGATTCGGAGCTGGCCGGGATGATCCTCGATCTGTACGCATACTTCCTTGAGGGCGAACCCGTCGCGGCCCTCCGCCGCGCCGCGCAGGCCGCAAAGACCGCCAGCCTTGGCAAGATCATCTGATCGCCCCTCTCCCCCGCTGAAATCATGAAAAAAGCCTTCCCCTTTCATCATGCACACGGCATGAGAAGGGGAAGGCTTTTTGATTTGGATCCAAGCCGCTTCTTACGCCTCCGTAGAGAACGACGCGACCTCCTTGCGTTCCTTGTCGATCAGAACGACCGTTTTCTCGCTTGTGACGAAGGCAAGATTCTTTCCGACAGGGATCACGCGGGGCGAATAGGCCGAGGTGGACCGCAGCGTGTATGGCAGCTTGAACTCCTTTGTCACGATCAGCGGGTCGTTCAGCGATCTGAGCTCCGCGTTTCCATTCTCGTCACAGACGAAAATCTGATCGTTCCAGACCGCAGCTTCCGTCTTGCCGTTTTCGAGCGTGTATGCGGTACCGCTGTTCAGCTCATAGATACACAGCTTCTTTTTCCCGTCTTCCTTCACGGTATAAAACAGATAATCTTCATAGGCGCCAACGAGCCAGACGGATTCGGTGTCGTATGCTGCCAGAGTCGTCGTTGTCTTTTGATCGAGATCAAAGCACTTGACCGTCGTCTTGTCCTGTCTTTTCTCTGCGTAGAGGATTCTCTGATTCGAGATGCTGTACTGCGTGGTGCCGATCTCCCCGCTGCTGACCAGCTCGCATTGCGAGCCATCGGTCCGGAACCGGACGACACAGTTGTCTGCACCCGAAAGGGAATAGATCCAGCCGTTGCTGTAATAGCAGCCCATATAGTTTTTGCTTTTCGCCGTGATCGCGTAGAAATTCCCGCCGTCAAGCTCGGCCGTCGCAATGTAGCCCCGGCCGCCGTACTCTGCCGAGAAAAAGATCCGATCCTTTAAAATGAAGAAATCGCTGATACTCTCCTTGTCCAGTCTGTATACGCAGACCGGTTCCGCGGACGGCGTATCCTTTCGATAAATTGCGCTGACCCAGCTTCCGCCCTGGCTGATATCCTTTACATAATAGATCTTGTTTTTGTACTGAACCGTATCAACCAGATTATGCCCCGCGAAGCCTGCGGTTCCGGAATCCTGTATCAGCACCTTTGGCTTCACGGTCACGTATACCGTTCCGGCCTCCATATCCTCGTAGCTGACGGTGACCGTCTTTACACCGGCTGTGGACGAGCTGAAGCCGGTACACTCGAAGCCCGAGGTGACCTCTTCTGTTTTCTTGTCACTATACGTGACCTCAAGCGTAATGCCCGTCGGGTCAAATGGCATACTGGCATAGTATTCCGTCTTGTCAGGGCCGGTCTTCACTGTGACGGAGGTCATCTTCACCTCCGAAACCCTTACGACACACGTAGCCTTGACCCCGTCTACCGTCAGGTCGATCCTCGCCTCTCCGGGACTCTTTGCCGTGACTATTCCGTCATCATCGACTTCGGCGATGGCGCTGTTGCTGCTTTTCCATGTGATTTCCTTACTCTGATAGTCCTCCGGCGTCAGCACAGGCTTCAGCTGTTCGCTCTGCCCTGCCTCGATTTTGAGGCCATCAATCCTGACCTTGAGTGTCGGTGTATCAGCCTCCGTCAGCTCTTCGTCCTTCTTCGGCTCCGGAACGACATCGGTGGATGTGTCGCCGGTAGTATTCTGGTTGTCAGTGGCAGTCGTGTTCTCGGGAGTGTCCTGATTATCAGGGGTGGTCGTTTTGCTGTTTGTCGGCCAGAATCCGGCAAGCAGGACCACGATCAGAATCGCCGCTGCCGCGGCAGGAAGGATCCACTTTCTGCACACGATTTTCTGCAAAAACTCCCTGATATGCAGCTGCGCTTCCTTTGGCTCCTGCGTCAGCTCTCTGACAAACTCCGCCATCGTCGGTGTGCGCTGGCTGTATTGGAGCGCCATCGCATGGCGCAGCGCGGCGCTCTGCGTCTCGCTGATCTGTCCCTGCGCAGCATCCGGCTGTTCTCCCGGAATATACAGCTCATCGTTGAATACCCGGCTGGTCGCATCCTGCGGCTTTTTGCCGGTGATGCAGTATAAAATCGTCGCGGCCATTGCGTATACATCCGTATACGGCCCCTGGTTTTTCCGGGAAAACTGCTCCGGCGGCGCAAAGCCCATGCTGATCATGGCAGACATGGACTTATCGCCCAGAATCTGCCGTGCAGAGCCAAAATCGATCAGCTGGAGCTTGCCGCGGCTGAACATGATATTACCGGGCGTAATATCCCGATGCAGGATCGGCGGCGTCATCCGGTGCAGGCAGTCGATATCCTCCATCAGCGGCAGCATCAGCGGCAGCAGCTCGTCCAGCGAGAGTCTTCCCTTTTCAGACGACCGCACCAGCTCCTCCAGCGTCTTGCCCTCCAGATAGCGCATGACCAGATAGCTCGTGCCGTTTTCCTCGAAGGAGTCATAGACATCCACGATATGCGGAAGGTCCTCCACCTCGACAAGCAGCTGGCCCTCGGTCAGAAACTGCTGCTTCCCGCGCTCATAGGCCAGCTGTTGATCCGGAAAGGCGCAGACCTCCTGTGTACGCTTTCTTCGGTAGGCCCAGCAGGATGGAAAATACTCCTTGATCGCGACGATGCGCCCCAGGTGCTGATCCCGCGCCAGATAGGTCACGCCGAAACCGCCGGCGCCCAGACATATGCCGATCACATAATGCGTGTCAAGGATCGTACCGATCGCGAGATTCGTGCCGTTGCTCGCCGTCTCCACGTCCTTCTGACAGTCCGGGCACCATGATCCCTCGATTTCCCGCATACAGTAGGGACAATATCTCATTTCTCTGTTCTCCATTCCTCGCGGCTCTCCCGTTTTTTAAAAGGCTCCAGCCAGCGCCGCTACCAGCGCTGCCAGCAGAATGACCGCCGCCGCGGCAAGCACGATCATCAGCGTCTGCTGTTGCTGCGGCTGCTGTGACGGTTCGCCTGCCCATCCGGATACATCGATCGGGCGGCTTTCGCAGCTGCTGAACGTCACTCCCGCCGCATTCTGCAGTTCGAGCCTGTACTGCACTCTTTTTGCGATGAGCGGGAGCCGGTCCCGCTGAAGCGTCTGGTTCCCGTTGCTGATCAGGTGGTATTTTCCATCGTTGATCCGCCGGAACAGCAGATAGCTTGTGCCGGCAGGCCGTTTTCCGCGCCAGCTGATCTCCAGCGTCCGCTCCTCCGGAATGGGCCGGAGCGGCAGGAAGGTCAGCTCGGCACGGGCGGCCGCGTCGCGGTAAAACCGGTCGCAGAATTCCCGCATGGTCTGCGTCCGTTCGCTGCTCCGAATCGCCATGGCGTGCTGGAGCGCCGCTTCGACCGAGGCCGGGAGGTTTACGCCGAGCTCCCCCAGCCGTTTCAGCGGATCCGTCTGATGATTGGTGATCTCGGTGAGGCGGTCCGTCGCCTGAGCGGGGATCACCCCGCTCAGACAGTAATAGATCGTCGCCGCCATGGAATATACGTCATTGAACGGCTGACATTTCTCCGGCCGGTACTGCTCGACCGGGGAAAAGCCCGGCTTGACAAACATGGTCTTGCCTGTCGACGTTTTCTGAAAGCTTCGCGCAGCGCCGAAGTCCATCAGCCGCAGACTGCCGTCCCGCAGCATCATGATGTTGTCGGGCGCGATATCCCGGTGGACCACGTCCAGCACGTGCATATCGTTGATATCCTCCATCAGAGGCCGCAGCACGGCCCAAAGCTCCTCCACGGTGAGCCGCCCCTTGCTCTTGACCAGCTGCTTCAGCGTCTTGCCCTCGAGATACTCCATGACGATATAGGCCGTGTTGTTCGCCTGAAAGAAATCTTTGACCTTCACGATGGATTTCAGGTGCCGCACTCTCTGGATCATCTCGGCTTCATGCAGGAATTTTTCACGTCCGGACTGATAGGTCCGTGTATATGCGCTCTTCGGAAGAATGTCCCTTCCATTGTCGCTCCGCTCCGACCAGTAGATCGGAAAATATTCCTTGATCGCAACTCTTTCGCCGCTCGCGCAGTTCAGCGCCGCGTAGGTCACGCCGAAGCCGCCCTGTCCGATGGACGCGCCGAGCAGATACGGTGCCTGCGAGCCCATCAGATGTGTTCCGACAGGCAGCTGGAGCTCTTTTCCGCGGAACGCAATTTCCCCGCCGCAATACTGGCAGTATTTTCCTTTGCTCGGTCGCATACAGAACGGGCAGTACTCCGCCATGTTACTTCCCGCCCTTTCCGGTAATACGAAACATCTGCTCCTTGGAGCCGAGCCAGAACGTATCGCCGCGGTGCAGCGTCATCGGGCTGTTGGCGTTGAGCCGCTGGCCGCTGCCGACGAACGTGCCGTAGCTCGAGCCGAGATCGGTAAGCTGGACTTCTCCGTCCGCCCCGGCAGTCAGCATACAATGCCGGTGGCTGACGCCTGCGGTGCCCTCCGGCATGGCGAGGCTGTTCTGGCCGCCGCAGCCGATGGTCACGCTGCCCGTCACCTTGTAGCGCTTGCCCGCGAAGCAGCCGAACACGCCTTCCACGCGCAGCGCTTTGTCTTCGGTCACAGGGGGTGCGGGAGGTGCAGGAGGTACGGGGGTCGGGTCATGCTTCTTATCGTCCGTCTTTCCATCCTTTATTCTCTTGATGATCAGCACAACGATCACCGCGATCACAGCCGCGAGCGCTGCGGCCAGCACGTAGATAAGCCAGCCGGGCGCTTTGCTGCCATAGCTGAAGGGAATGCCCATGTCCTCGCAGACCTTGACGATATACTCGCTGGAGTATGCATAGTAGGTCGCGCTGGCGTCAGCGCTTTTCTGCAGATAGAGGGTGTTGATGCCCATGACCTCGCCCTTTTCGTTGACAAGCGGGCCGCCGGAGTTGCCGTGATTGATGACGGCGTCATGGGAAATCAGTCTGCAGTTGTTGTAGCTCTTCATTGCGCCGTATCTGGAAACAACGCCGCGCGTGATGGTGATGTCCGAGGTATCGGCAAGGAGGTTCGCCGACCATGTGTTCTGTGCGGTAAGGTCCGCCACGCCGGGGAAGCCCAGCGCATACACCGTTGCGGCAACATCCTTTTCGCTGACGTTTTTCGCAATCGGCAGCGTAACGTGGCCCTCAAACGGCTCTGCAGCCTTCAGAATCGCAAGATCCGGGTATGGGTCGGTTTCTTCGTACAGGATCTCGCAGGGGATCAGCTGGCTGGACTCGACGCTGATGGTTCCGTTCAGTGCGTTGAATACCACGGCATGGCTGCTCTTCATGATATAAATCTTGATTGCACTGAGATTGACCGTTACCAGATCAGAAATCGGGTACTCACAATTGACCACGTGCTTGTTCGTCACAAAATACTGCGGCGCTTCTCCGTCCTTGCCGATGCCGAACGCCGTTCCGGTGCTGCATACCTGATTGGTGACCGGGTCCATGATCAGCAGGCGGACAACGCCCTTTGCGGCATTGCTGATGTTCTTGTCGCCTGCGGCCAGAGCCGGAAGCGTCAGGGATAATGCGCAGATCACTGCCAACAGCAGGCAAGCCGCTCTTTTACAGAAGGTGTTCAGTTTCATTGCGTGTTCTCCTCTCGTTTCTCATTTGATTTCCATATTACAATTGCAGAATTATTATCCTGATCGGCCGGGGCTCTCGCCTGCAGCCGCCGGCGCATTTTCTCCAGCCATTGCTTTGCGCTGCGCGCAAGCCGGAGATCCTGCTCCATTTCTTCCTCCAGCACGTATTCCCAGAAGCCATCCGTACACAGCAGGAACGCGTGTACGCCCGGCTCCAGCAGCTGTGCATGGATCTGCGCAGCCGGTACGTCGCCCGGCTGCCCCAGCGCCTTGGTCAGGATCGCGCGATCCTTGCTGGAGCGGATCTGCGACGGCGCGATCTCGCCCAGCAGCACAGCGATCTGGGACGCGCTGTGATCCTGTGTCTGAAAGACAAGCCTTCCGTCGAGAAAGTGATAGAGTCTCGAATCGCCGATATGCGCCCAGACGGCGTGTTCCGTGTCCAGCATCAGACCGACGAGCGTCGTTTTCATCTGCTTCTGCGGCGTTTGCAGCCGCTGGATCTGCGCGTGCGCAAGCTCCAGCAGCCGCTGCCACTCCGCAGCTGAGATTGTCCCGTTCCAGGCCCCACAGACGGTATCGATCGCCGCCCTGGAGGCTATGTCGCCGTCTCCGTGGCCACCCAGACCGTCCGCGACCAGAAAGCACATCCGTTTGCCCATGTGCGTGCCGGTGACGCAGTCTTCATTTTTGCTTCTTCCGCCGATCGACGAGTACGCCTCCACTTGCAGCATCGTTCATTTCCTTTCCGGGCCTTCATTCCGCGGCGTCCGCGCAGCATTGCAGGATCACCGCTGTATAATTGTCCTGATTGCGATAGTGCTTCTCCTGGATCCACTGATCGATCATTTCGGCAGCCCGTTCCGCGTTCTGCTCCAGCGCTGCGGAAAGCTCCTGATCCTTCAGCGCGTTGAACACGCCGTCGCTCATCAGAATGAACACATCGCCCGGATGCACCTTGATCGGTGCGGCAGGAATGTCCACATATTTCAGCTCACCCATGCCGACGTAGCTCGTCAGGCATTCCGCTCTCCGGTCCTTGCGGATCTCCTCGAACGTCTTCTCGCCGTTGATCGCCTCGATCGACAGCTCGTGCGAATAGCTGTGGCTCCGGTTGAGCTGTTGCAGCTCGCCGTCCCGGTAGAGGCAGATCCGGCTGTCGCCGACGCTGAGATAGTCGAACATTCCGTCCCGGATGAGGCCCATGACGATCGTCGAGCCGCTTCTTCGCAGCCCGTCCTGGCCAAGCAGCTGGTCGACCGCGTATTTTGCCTTTGCCAGCAGCTCAGGCAGACGCGGCGCGGCGTTTCCGCTGGAAACAAACGTGTGCATGACGGCGGAAACGATCGTCTGGCTGACTCTGTCTCCGTCCGCGAGGCCGCCCATGCCGTCGGCGACGACCGCGAGGATGCCGTCGGGCTGCAGCGAATCCGAGGAAACGGAGAAGCTGTCCTGCTGGCTCTCCCGCGCGCCCTGCGCGTGGACCTTGCCGACTGCGACGCGGCCGACCGGGCCGGTCTGTACGGTCTTCTGCGGGATGTCGGCCGTCCGGGGCAGCAGCGTCGTGATGACCGGTTCCTTTTCGGGCTGCGGTCTTCTCCTTTTTTTGCTGCGTCTGTTATGCAGCCAGATGTATACGCCCTCTGCCGCAGCCACCAGCGCCGCCGCAAGGAATGCAATCAGCCAGCCTGTACCGCTCTTTTCGGGCTTTTCGGGTTCGTCCGCTTTGCCCAGTTTGTCAAGTACGTCCAGTATGTCCTTCGAATCATCGGTCTTCGGTTCTTCATCCACCGGGTCTGGCGTCGGGTCCGGCGTCTGGTCTGGCGTCGGCTCCGGCGTCGGGTCTGGTGTCGGGTCCGGTGTTGGGTCTGGCGTTGGCTCCGGTGTCGGGTCCGGTGTCGGGTCCGGCGTCTGGTCTGGCGTCGGGTCCGGTGTCGGGTCCGGTGTTGGGTCTGGTGTCGGGTCCGGCGTATCGGTAGTCCCTGTCTCTATGGTGTCTCCTCCGATATCGACGACCCCCGGCAAGGGTGCTGGTACATCAGACGGCTGATTTGTCCCGTCTGATGCATCCGGTGAATCTTCCGCCAGATCTTTTCCTGTTCCGTCCTCCGAATCGTCCGTGACCGGTTCCTGCGGCTCCGATGGCTCCTCGCCGGAGGCATCGGGCGGTTCCGGTTCCAGCAGCTCCTCGCTCAGAAGCTTGCTCTGTGTGTCTGTTGTAGCCGGTGTCTGCGTTTCCGGCGGATATGGCTGCTTCTTCGCGGCGCAGGCACACAGGAGCAACATCGCTGCCGCCAGCAGGGCGGCTCCCCATCGTCTCAGTCGCATGTGCCAACCTTGCTCCACTCAAACCCCGGCCCGCAGAGCGGAATGAACACGAACTCCGTCCGGCCAAGCTTAATCACATCATACGCGTGCAGCTCTGTAAAGTTATGCAGCGGCTCTTTGTTTACATAGACAGGATTCGATGCCTCAGCCGCATTGTAAATGAAATAGTTATTGGTATCGGAATAATACTTGATCGAGCAGTTCGTGCGTGAAATGCATCCATCCCCGGTCAGCACGATTTTATTGCCGGGGTCCCGGCCAACCATGGTGTTATATCCTCTGAGCTGATAATCGTCGCCTTTGTGTTTTCCGTTGAGCGCAACCAGCCAGCCCACGACCGGGAGCTTTACCGATCTGCGGTCAGAAGGGTCGTCGTCCCAGACCGGCCGTGTACCGTCCGTCCGCTCCTGATACGGCGGTTCCGTTTCCTGAAAGCTGCTGTTGTTTTCCTTTTGTTCGTGAACAGGTGTTGTGTGCTGCCACGTATCCACTTTCGGCGAAGCGTGATCCGGCGGCATGGTCTTTCCAAAGTCCGTTTCCGTTTCTACCTTTGGCTCCCGCACCGTCTCCGGCGTGTACAGCGGCAGTGTTTCCGAACCGTTCATATCAAATTCTCTTTCTGTCATGGCTTCCGTCTCTCCTTGTTTTTTTATGATTCCTGCGCAGACCGGACATTTGGGGTAGTCCTCCTGAAAGTACCGGTTTCCGCAAACTGGGCACGTTGTAATTTTGAGTTCCATGCTGTTTCCTCCGTTTTTTCTTTCCATGCTCTGATTATAGCTGAAATCAGGCGGGTTTTGTCGCTTATAAAGCAACATCCTTGCTTTTTGGTATACCATGTGCTACCATCTATCCATACAATATCAGGAGATGAATGTTATGGACCCGAATGAAATGACCCCCACGCAATACTTCGTCCAGAAGATCTTGAACAAACAGCCGATCGAGCCGATGGACGAGGTCCCGTTAGGCCCCAGTCTTTCCGATCTGCTCAACACCGCGCTCGGCCAGCGCGGCATTTCCGTCGCAGCCGCCGCAGAGCTTTCCGGCATCAACCGCACCAGCCTGTACAAGATCATGGACGGCACGGTCCAGCCGCAGCGGAACACGCTGCTCCGGCTCGCGCTGACGCTGGACATGGACTTTGAGCAGTGCCAGCAGCTGCTGAAGGCCGGGAGCGTTGCCCAGCTGACCAGCTCCCGCCTGCGCGACCGCATCATTATGATCGGGCTTCTGAATCAGGAGCCGCTGGACGAAATCTCCAGAACGCTGGACGAACAGGGCTTTGTCGACCTTTACGCAAAGTGCTGACCGACTGCCGCAAAGCATGGCTTTGCGGCAGTTTCTTGCCGTCACTGGAAGCTCACATACTGCATAAGTTCATTCAGATGATCTTCCCCATATGTGATCATCACAATTGCCGCAGCATAATCTCCACTCCGCGTAAGAAGTATTCTTACATATGCTTCCGTGCCATCAACCACCAGCCCCGTGGCATGAAGCGAGCGCAATGTACTCGTTCCGAGTTTTATGTATTCCTCCTCGACCTGTACATCCGAACCTCTTACTTTCAGGGCTCTCGTAACCGAGCCAACACAATAGTCCATACTATATTCTTCTTTTCCTACTATAACTTGAATCTTGTATGGCTTCTCCGAAGAAGTCTCACTCAAAAGATACAGCATATCTCCATAAATATCATAATTATCCAGTCTGTTGATTTCCTCTTCCAGCGGCTGATATACGCTGATTCCCCGCTCCGCGAGGCATTCGGCATTCAACTCCTGATATCCGGTATCTGACCAGGTATCGTCCAGCGTGATCCGGAACCCGAAAAAGTCATTCCGATATTCGTTCTCTTCATATGTACCGGCCTTTGACGCTTCGCCTGCCGTTGACGCCTCCGGCGTCTTTGGTGCTTCTGCCTGCTTTGTGCTTTCCGTCTGTGTGTGTTTGATGGTTGGCGCCGCAATCAGCTGCTGGGAGCTTTTCGTATTTCCGCTTTGCTCTCCCCTGCTGGTCAACAGCGCTGCGGGAATCAGGATCAGCGCCGCAATCGCAGCGATACAGCCCAGCACAGCCGGCAGCCACTTCAGTGTGCCCTTCTGGTTTTTTTGCTCCTGCTGAGGCTTCCGTTCCTGCCGGGGTATGCGCTCCTTTGTCTGCCCGCTCAGCGCCTGTATCAGCTCCTCCGCAGACGCGTACCGGCCATCCGGCTTTAAGGACATTCCCTTCAGAATGACCTTTTCCAGATTCCGGTCATGGCCGTTCAGTCCGGACGGCAGCTTCAGCGTGTCGTCAAACGCCCGGTCCATGGAAGACGGCGGCTCCGTGCCGGTCAGGCAGAAATACATGGTCGCGCAGAGCGAATAAATGTCTGACGACGGCTGCTTTTCCACGCTGGAGAACATTTCGAGCGGCGAGTAATTCATGCGCACCACAGACTGCGACACGCTGTAGCCCATGGTTTTCTCATTCACCCGCGTCAGATCCTTCGCCGTTCCGAAGTCGATCAGCTTCAGCTGTCCATAGTCCGTGGTCACCATGATATTGTCCGGACTGATGTCCCGGTGGAGCATTCCGGCCCGGTGAACCGCGTCAAGATCACGCAGCAGCGGCAGGAACAGCTCCCGCAGATAGGCCGCCGCCATCGGGCCGGTCCTTCGTACGTACCGGCTCAGCGTCTCGCCGTTGATGTATTCCATCACGATATAGCCGGTATTATTTTCCTCAAAGCTGTCATGCACTCGGACGATGTGGGAAAAGTCCAGCTTTGCCAGCAGCTGCGCCTCCTTCTGGAAGCGATGCTTCCCGTGCTGGAAGGTCTGCGCGTCCTGAATGCAGCGCACCTCCCGGCTCTGCCCGGCGTCCCGGTACGCAAAGCCGTCCGGGAAAAACTCCTTGATCGCGACGAACCGCTGCAGCCGGTAGTCCCATGCCTTATAGGTAATTCCAAAGCCGCCGTTCCCAAGCGTCGTGCGGATTTCGTACCGCCCGTTTTCCAGCGCCGTACCGTCCGGCAAAGCCGACCGGTCGCAGATCGCCTCGGTTTTGCTTTCTATTACCTCTGTTACGCCTTCTATTATCCCTGTTTCCATATCCTTCTCCCGTCTGTCCTGCGTTCTCTTTTTCTTCCATGGTAATTATAACGAATTATCTGTCATTCCGAAAGTCTTTTTTGCAAATTCTGCACTTTTTCGACATAATTTGTACGCGCCTGTTTTTTATTGAAGCAGCACCTTCATCAGGAAATTCGTCCGACCACGATTCCCAGAAGGTCAGCGCCATTCTGGATAGCCACAACCTGCATCAGTACTATGAGGCCCTCGTTATCCTTGGTGTACGCGATCTTTACCCCGCCATCGATTGCTGTGCTTCTGTAGTAAGTAAATCCCCGGCTTTCCAGATACGTCGTATATTGGTCGAGTTCAGCCTTATCATATACGTAAGCATACGTTTCACAGCAATCAACATATCCCTCCAGTCTCTCGTCGCCCTTGAGCGAAAACTCACACGCCCGGTTTGTAACAGCCTGATAGGTATTGACCATGGATTGCGTATACTTGTTTTTGTCATCCGATGCGCTGTAGGAGCGCGCGGCCTCGTCCGCATACCAGCTGCTGAACTCCTGCACCGTCCAGTTCCTGCCGCGATTAAGCTTTTCCAGCGCTCCAATTTGAAGGGCCAATCCATACGAATCGCTGTCCGTAAACCCAATTACATTGATGCCGACCAGCTCGCCATATGCGTTTACAAACGGAGCGCCGCTGCTTTCATTGGAGACTATCGCATCCGTCAGCACATACACAATGTCCCCATTCTCTGCCGCTTCCGAATCTGAAAAGAGGGCAGGAAGCAGCATTCGCTGTTCCGGGTCGGCCATATAAATCGTATCGTCATCCTGCATGGCTTCGTCACTGAGCTTCAGACATTTGCTGCTGCGGATATCGATCTTCAAAATTGCCAGATTCAGGGCCTGACTGAAATCAACGATCTTCGACACGCTGAATTTTCCGCCATTATCGACGATCACCGTGATCTCCGCCGCACCCTCGATGGCATTCCATGTCGTCGCAATTGTCCCGTCCTCGTCAATGAAAAAGCCCGCTTCGACAGTTTCGCTTCCGTCGACTGTCCTGACATGGAGGCTGACCGTGCGTTCCTGCACATATTGGGTCATTTCCTCCATGTTCTTGTCCATTTTCAGCTTTTCCCACCGGGCCGTGACCACGGTGTCGCCGGTGATCTTGCTGAAATCCTTATCCCAGCTCAGCTGCAGATCGCCGTTCACTGCCTCCGGCGCTTCCGCCGCGCTCCCCGCAGCTACGACCTGCTCCGTCTTACCGGAGATCAGCTCGCCGCCATTCAGGTCGAAGCTGACCTTATAGCGGATCGGGATCCACTTGGCCGTAACGACTGTGTCTCCAGTGATGGCCGAGAAATTCCGGTCCCAGCTCAGTCTGTAATTGTCCAGCTCGGCCTGCGGCGCGGCAGCGCTCTGCCCTTCCTCTACCGTCTGCACCAGCTCTCCGGAAAGCAGGGTGCCGCCGTTCAGATCAAACGTAACCGTGTACTTCCTGCCGCACGCCGTAAGCAGCACGCACAGGCAGCACAGCAGCACAGCCAGCCCATAATTGCGAATCGTTTTTCTCATAGCTCTTTCCTCCGATCATGCATATGTCTATATATATTATAGCATAGCCACAATTTCCCTATTTGTAATTTTGCATAACTCGCAGCTTTTTCGACATAATTCGCATAAAATTTACAGTATTTTCCTCTATATATCCATAAAAATCGCCCCTTCCGTGCGGCGCATGGCAGGGGCGATATTCTGTTACAGTGTTTTGAACGTTCCGGTTCTGCACTGGATGGTGCGCAGGCGGTGTGTTTCAGGCCGAGCATCGCGTCCATGCCCAGCGCCCGGCCGCTCGGGTCGAGCAGCATCCCGGCCGCGCCTGCGACCGCGCCGACGCCGATAAACAGCGTCCAGAACAGCAGGATGCGCGGGCCGTCCGGTATCTTGAATGTGTCTGCATATGCGTTTTGTCCATAGCGGCTTACAGCTCCGAGAGCATATAGAGCATCTTTGCGACCTCTGCACGCGTGACCTTGCCGGTGGGGTTCAGCTTGCCCTTTGAACCGCTGATGATCTTCTGCTGGGCCATCTGCGCAAGCGCGGTTTTCGCCCAGTCGGCGATCTTGCCGCTGTCAGAGAAGGCGGAGAGCGTGTTGAGGTCGGCCTCGGGGAAGTCCTTTGTGCGTGAGAGGATCGTCATGGCCTCCTGCCGGGAGATCGTCGCGCCGGGCTTGGCCAGAAGCTGGCCGTTTGTCTTCGAGCCTGTGAGATAGCCGAGCGAGTACGCCGCCTGCATCGCGGATTTTGCCCAATCGGCAATCGAGCTGCTGTCGGCAAACGGGAGCGAAACGGTCTGATACGCGCTCAAATCCGTGCCGAGATAGCGCATCATGGCAACGATGAACTCCTGCCGCGTCATGCTGGCGTCGGGGCGGTAATAGAGCTTGCCGTCCTTCGTGGAACCCTGCAGCGTGCCCGCGTAATAGAGATCGGTGATATAGCTCTCGGCCCAGTGGCCCTTCGTGTCCGCGAACGGCTGCGAGGAGCCGACCGTGACCTTGAGCGTGAACGACGTTTCGCCGTAGGAGGCGGTAATCGTGCCGGTCAGATCCGTGCCGGTTTTTGCAGCGGTGAAAACGCCGCTTTCGTCGATTGCACCGATCTCGCCCGTCACGGCCCATTCAAAGCTTTCATCGGCGGAATAGACCTGATTGCCGTAGTACCAGGCCGTAGCCGTCAGGTCTGTTTTGCTGCCGCCCGCAATATGCAGCGCGGTCAGGGGGGTGTTTTTGCCCTCCTGCTTGATGGTGATGGAGGTCGGCGCGGCGGGGATCTCAAACGTCGCGCTTGCGCGCAGACTGCCCGCCGCTGCGGTGACGGTCGCCGCACCTCTCGCGCCGGGCTCGACCGTGACGGTGCTGCCGGAGGTCTGCGTGACGTTCGTGCCGCCGAAGGTCACGCTCGTCGGGACTGCCGCCGCCATATAGCTGCTGTCAGCGGCCTTGATCGTCATGGTGAGCTTCGCGCCGGGCAGCGCGTAGCCGCCGAAGGGATACAGATACAGCTTCGAGGCCGCGCCCGCGTCCTGCTTCTGGCGGACAAGGAAGATGAAGTTCGCGCATTCGCGCAGCTTTCCGTCCGACGGCACATTCGCCGTCGCGCCGGAGGCGTAGCCGGGATAGGTAACGCCTGCGGCGGTCGAGCCGCCGCCGTCGAGATTCAGGGCCGTCCGGCAGCCGAGCGCAAGCATCCGCTCGGCCAGCTGCGCAAGCGTCAGACCGTCGGAATTGCCCGCCTCGTCGCAGGTATACAGAATGAGCGAGCCGTCGTTTGTCACGCCGATGGCCGTGCGGGCGGCCATTTTCTTCGCGGAATCGAGTGTAAAGTCCGTGCAGACCTGCCCGTTTTCAACCAGCATATCACCGCCGCCTGCGGCGGAGGTCACATTCTCCCAGCCGGAGGCGCAGGTGACCTGAAGCGTCATCTGCTGGCCCATGACCATGCTTCTGAGCGCGGTGAGCGCGCTTTTATAGGCGGTGTCGTTCGCAACAGCAAGCAGGAAGCCGTCTTCCGGGATGGAGCAGGACTTCGTATCCTCCACCATGCCGACGACCTCGACGGTCAGCGACTGCCCCAGGCGCAGCTCCGCCGCACGGGAGCCGACCGGGCGGACGATCACATGATAGCCCTCAATGGTATTCTTGGTGCGGGTGTCGTAGTCCTGCGAATACAGGAGCACGCCGTTCTGCTCTGTCATGGCCTTGTTATAGTTGAGCACCAGCGGCGCATCCGCGCCGTAGTCCAGCGTGACGGCGACGGTCGGGTCGCCGATGAGCGCGGAGCCATCGGCCAGAAAGCCCACCGCGTTGGCAGAGCCGCCGGAGCGCAGGATGCTGTTCGTGACGACGATGCCGTAGGGAATGCCGGTCGCCCGGTCAAAGAACGAACCGTTGATCCCCGCGACCATGCTGTAGCCCCGCTCCTCAAGCGTCTTGATGGTCTTGTTCATGGGGCTGGTGCCGTAGAGCGTCGAGCCGAAGGCGACGACGGGCCGCACCTGCGCCTCTTTTTTATAGGTAAAGATATTCTCATGCAGATTCGTCTGCTTGCCGGAATCGGAGGTAACGGCCTGCGTGCTGTATGTATAGACGGTCCCGTCCGCAACGTTCAAAGAGCGGCTCCCGACAGGCTCCGCCGCAGCCAGCACCGGCACGGCCAGCAGCGCCAGCGTCAGCACCGACGCGGCGATCCGCTTCAGCTTGTTTTTCATGATCTGTGGCTCCTTTCGAGGGAAAATGAGAGTAAAAAGGGGATACGCATTATGTTAACATGAAGCGCGAAAAAAGTAAAGAGCGCGCGCGGAAGAAATATTTTCTGCGCTGCGCATGATCAGCTCCATAGTCACAGCCGTTCCCGGCGAAGGAGCGCAAACCCCTTGCGCCGCAGGCACTCTACCGCGGGTAGACCGGGCATTCGGACTTGTAGAGCGAAAATGGCGATTTTTGAATAGCATTTTGCGGCGCGGCGCGGTATAATATGCAGCAGAAATCAAGAACCGGAGGTCACACATGGAAAAACGTTTTCAAATCGTCACCGACTCCTCCTGCGATCTGCCGCAGGCACTGGCGGACGAGCTCGATCTTGCCGTCCTGCCGCTGCACGTTCTGATCGGGGAACATACATACGCCAACTATCTCGACGGCCGTGAGATCGGCTTCAGGGAATTTTACGACAAGCTCCGCGACGGCGAACGCGCCACCACGAGCGCCGTCAACGTCTCGGAGTTCACTGCCGTCATGGAGGAAAAGCTGAAGGCGGGCCTTGATATCCTCTTCATCGGCTTCTCCTCCGGTCTGAGCACGACGTACCAGTCCGGCGCGATCGCCTGCGGCGAGCTGCGGGAAAAATACCCGGAGCGGAAGCTCATCGCCATCGACTCGCTCTGCGCGTCTCTGGGCGAGGGCCTGCTTTTGTATCTGGCCGCGAAGAAGCAGCAGTCCGGCGCGTCCATGGACGAGGTCGCAGACTACGTCCGCGAGACGATCCCGCATCTTTGCCACTGGTTCACAGTCAACGACCTGATGTTCTTAAAGCGCGGTGGACGCGTCGACGCGGCGACGGCCCTTGTCGGCACGGTTCTGCAGATCAAGCCCGTCATGCACACCGACGACGCCGGAACGCTCAAGAACGTCACCAAGGCCAGAGGCCGCAAGGCTGCGCTCAAGGCCCTTGCGCAGAAGCTGGCCGACACGGCCATCAACCCGGCAGAGCAGACCGTCTTCATCTGCCACGGCGACTGCATTGAGGACGCAGAGTACACTGCCGAACAGATCCGCGCCCTGACCCCGGTCAAGGATATCATCATCAACTATGTCGGCCCCGTCATCGGCGCCCACACCGGCCCCGGCGTCATTTCCGTCTTCTTCGTCGGCACCCACCGGTAACGATACAGACGCATTGCGGCTCCCCGGACACATCCGGGGAGCCGCGTTTTTCATATCAATGAAGCTTCTATGGATCAGTCCTTCAGCGCCTCTAATGCGCCGAGCAGAAAGCGCCAGGTGCGCTGGACGGAGGAAATGGACATTTTTTCGCGCGTGGTATGGATATCGACCAGATCCGGGCCGAAGGATACGCAGTCAAGGCCGGGGAGCTGGCCCGCGAACAGGCCGCATTCCAGCCCCGCGTGGATGGCTTCGATCTTCGGGGTCTTGCCGGTCTGCTGCGTGTAGACGGCGGCGAGCTTATCGCGCAGCGGGGATTCGCGCCGGTATTCCCACGCGGGATAGGCCCCCGTCACATGAAGCGAACCGCCCAGCAGCTGTGACAGCGCGTCGATGCGGGCAAGCAGCATCTGCTTCTGCGACGAAACCGAGCTTCTGACCGAGCTGACCGCCGTCAGAACGCTGTCCGTCACATGGAAAATGCCGAGATTGCAGGACGTCTGCACCAGCCCCGGGATGTCCATGCTCATGGCCGCGATGCCGTTCGGCACAAGCAGCAGGAAGCGGACAACACGCAGCGTCGCTTCCTCCGTCAACGCCTGATCGCAGGCGGGGGCAGGCTCCAGCGCGACGGTCACACCGGGGTCGGCTGCGGCGTATTCCTTCCGGAAGTCCGCTTCGCAGGCCGCCGCGATCTCACGCGCAGCAGGCATATCCTCCTCCCGCAGGGCCAGAACGGCCTCGGCCGCATTCGGAATGGCGTTGTCCTTCAGACCGCCCGCGGCGGAAACGAGCCGGAAGGAAAGCTTGCACTGCACCGCGTTCAGCACGCGGCCCAGCAGGAGATTCGCGTTTGCGCGGCCCTTGTCGATCTCCTGGCCGGAATGGCCGCCGATGAGGCCGGAGACGGTCAGCCGCGCGCAGGCCAGCGCGCAGGGGGCGCTCGTCAGGCCAATGGAGACGTTGGCGCTTGCGCCGCCGGCACAGCTGACGGTGAAGATGCCCTCGTCCTCGGAGTCGACGTTCAGCATACGGCGGGCGGAGAGCTGCGAAAAATCAAGGCCCTGCGCGCCCTCCATGCCGATCTCCTCGTCGACGGTAAACACGACCTCAAGCGCCGGGTGCGCAATTTCGCTGCTGTCCAGCACGGCCAGCGCCATGGCGACGGCAATGCCGTCGTCGCCGCCGAGCGTCGTGCCGTTCGCCGAGACATAGTCGCCCTCGACGCGCAGGTCGAGCGCGTCCTTTGTGAAGTCGATGGGGCTTTCCGGCGTTTTTTCCGCAACCATGTCGAGATGGCCCTGTAAAATGACGGCAGGCGCAGCTTCGTAGCCTGCTGTGGCGGGCTTTTTGATGATGACGTTGTTGAGCGCGTCCTGATACACCCACAGACCGCGTTCCTTTGCAAAGGCGACGCAGTAGTCGCTGATGGCCTTCGTGTTGCGCGAGCCGTGCGGGATACGGGTCAGATCCTCGAAGAAATGAAAGACCGCTTTCGGTTCCAGAGTTTCCAGTACACGGGACATGATGATCGTTCCTTTCCGTTTATAAGCTTGATATGGTTATTCCGGCAGCTTTTCAAAGTCCTCCGCGCCGTGCTTGCACAGCGGGCAGATAAAATCGGCGGGGAGCGTTTCGCCCTCGTAGACATAGCCGCAGATCTTGCAGACCCAGCCGGTCTGCTTTTTGAGCGCCGACGGCTTGGGCTTGACGTTTGCAAAGTAGAAGCTGTAGGTCATGGACGGCGCGTTGGAGAGCACGCGGGCCTCGGTCACGTCGGCAATGAACAGCGTGTGCGTGCCGAGATCGATCTCCTGCGTGACCTTGCCGCTGACAAAGGCGTTGGTGGAGTACGGCAGGTAATACACGCCGTTCGTCGCGCGGGCCATACCCTTTACGTCCGCGAACTTGTCCACGTCGCGGCCGGACTGGAAGCCGTAGTGCTGGAACAGGCCGAACGGCGCGTCGGTCGAGAGCATGGACAGATTGAACACGCCCGTCTTGCGGATCATGTCATGCGTGAAATTCGCCTTGTTGACGGCGATGGAGATGCGCTTGGGTGTGTCGGTGAGCTGCGCGGCGGTGTTGATGATGCAGCCGTTGTCCTTTTTCCCGTCGCGGGCCGTCAGGACGAACAGGCCGTAGGAGAACGAGAAGAACGCGTTCTTTTCAACCGGCGCGTCGGCCTTGTGCTCTGCCGGGACGGGCTTCGGCATGGAATCGAAGATAGCCTGCGCCATGGTCTCGACGTCCGCCAGCTGGGACTCCTTGAGCGTGGACTTGATTGTGACTGTCTCATCGAGAATCGTGCAGTTCTTGAGCTTCTGGAACTCCGCGCGCATCAGCCCTGCCGCCGTCGGGGCCCAGGAGCCGTTTTCCATGAGGGCGATGGTGCGGTTCTGGAGATTGTGATGGACGATATCGTGCACCAGATTTTCCATCGTCACAAACATCCCCGCGTTGTACGTCGTGGAGATAAAGACCAGATGGCTGGCCCGGAAGCATTCGGAGAGGATATAGCTTGGATGCGTGACGGACACGTCGTACATCTGCACATTGCGCACGCCGAGGTCGGACAGCTTCGCGGCCAACACATTCGCCGCGTTTTCCGTGCCGCCGTAGACGGAGGCGTAGGCGATGACGACCGCGTCGTCCTCCGGGGTATAGGTCGCCCAGTGGATATATTTGTCGAGGAACCACGCGATATCTTTGCGCCAGACCGGGCCGTGCAGCGGGCAGATCATCTCGATCTCAAGTCCCGCGGCCTTTTTCAGCAGCGCCTGCACCTGCGTGCCGTATTTGCCGACGATGTTGGTATAGTACCGGCGGGCGTCGGCGAGCCATTCCGTGCGGAAATTCACCTCATCCGCATACAGATTGCCGTTCAGCGCGCCGAAGGTGCCGAAGGCATCGGCAGAGTAGAGCGTTTTCGTGGCCGTGTCATAGGACACCATGACCTCCGGCCAGTGCACCATCGGGGCCATGACGAAGGCAAAGGTGTGTCTGCCGGTCGTGAGCGTGTCCATCTCCTTGACGAGCTGCACGCAGCTGTCCAGATCGAACGTGAAGAAGTTCTGCATCATCGTGCGCGTCTTGGCGTTGCAGACGATGGTTACTTCCGGGTGACGCAGGACAAGCTCGCCGATGGTCGCGGCGTGGTCCGGCTCCATATGCTGCACGATGAGGTAATCGAGCTTCCGCCCGCCCAGCACATGGTCGACGTTCTCAAAGAACAGGCCGCTGACGGACTTATCGACGGTGTCGATCAGCACGGTTTTTTCGTCGAGCAGCAGATAGGAGTTATAGCTGACGCCGTTGGTCAGCGGATAGGCATTCTCAAACAGGTTCAGCCGCCGCTCACTCGCGCCGACCCAATAGAGATCTTCGGTCATTTTTCTGACACAATACATACGCTCGGATTCCTTTCATAATTCAATAATGATTTTCGTTATTATTATAGCACATGCCGCGCAGAAAAGCCAGCACAATTTCCGTTTTTTTCGCCCCGCCGCAGCGGAAAAGGCTCCCCTTCCAGGGGAGCTGGCTCGGCGCAGCCGA
>ENA-OVGC01001055-OVGC01001055.1-human-gut-metagenome-genome-assembly--contig:-NODE-1055-length-23052-cov-12.881811_pt1 | contig 23052 bp, 16 predicted proteins | sample MGYA00237768_ERZ505415 | MGnify/ENA primary metagenome ERZ505415 (study PRJEB26158, sample SAMN06016382) | human gut metagenome | biome: human gut; feature: ankylosing spondylitis patient; material...
CCTACACCCCCTGCTTCCGCCGCGAGGCCGGCTCCTACGGCAAGGACGTGCGCGGTCTGAACCGTCTGCACCAGTTCGACAAGGTGGAAATCGTCCAGCTCTCGCTGCCCGACCGTTCCTATGAGACGCTCGACGGCATGGTGGCCCATGTCGAGTCGATTGTCCGCTCGCTCGGACTTCCCTACCGCATCCTGCGGCTCTGCGGCGGCGACATGTCGTTCACCTCGGCGCTGACCTACGACTTCGAGGTCTACTCCGAGGCCCAGAAGCGCTGGCTCGAGGTTTCGTCCGTCTCGAACTTCGAGTCGTTCCAGGCCAACCGTCTGAAGCTCCGCTACAAGGACGCCGACAAGAAGATTCACCTGGCCCATACGCTCAACGGCTCGTCGCTGGCCCTCCCGCGCATCGTGGCCGCCCTGCTCGAGAACTTCCAGACGCCCGAAGGCATCCGCATCCCCGAGGTGCTGGTACCCTACACGGGCTTCGACATGATTCGATAGCGCTTCGGCTCCGGTCCGGGGTCCGTCGGATGCGCCTGCGCTCCGGGGGCCGCGGCCGGTCAAGGCGAGGCATACGGGCAACCGGGCAAATTATGTCGATGCATTTCCCCCGGCCGGGGATTGTTTATCCGAGATATTTGCTTATCTTTGCTGACACAACACACACATTAACCAATAAAATTTACAACAATGGCTTACAAAATTACCGACTCCTGCGTTGCCTGCGGCACCTGCATCGGCGAGTGCCCCGTAGAGGCCATTTCGGCCGGCGACATCTATGTCATCGACGCCGACAAGTGCATCGACTGCGGCACCTGCGCAGGCGTTTGCCCCTCGGAGGCTATCGTATCGGAGTAACACGAAAATCCGGAATAGGAAACGCACCGCCCGACTTCGGAGCGGTGCGTTTTTCGCATCCGCGAGGGGCCTCCGTCCCGCCTCTGCCCCACCTCCGGCCGGCAACCGGCTGTACGAGGGGTGCCATTCGCCCCGCCGACCTCTCCGCCGACCTCTCCGCCGACCTCTCCACCACACACCACACACAAAAGACACGCTCCGCCATGCACCTCCGCATCCCCGGCCTGCACCTCCGCTCCATCGGGCCCAAACCGGTCGTTTCCGCACTGCTGGCCGCACTGCTTGCGACGGCATGCGGCACGCCGTCGCCCCGACGGCAGCTTGCCCGACACATCGACGACGCCATCGCCACGAGCCGTGCAACGGTGGGCGTGGCCATCCTGCTGCCCGACGGCGCGACGTTCACCCGCAACGACCGGCCGCTGCCGCTGCTCAGCGTCTTCAAGTTCCCGGTAGCGCTGGCCGTCCTCGACCACATGGAGCGCACCGGCAGAAGGCTCTCCGATTCGCTCACCGTCGGGAGCGAATGGCTTGTGGCCGACACCTACAGCCCCATGCGAGACTCGCTGCCCGCAACGGGCGGGGCTGTTTCGCTCGGCGGCCTGCTCCGCTACACCGTATCGCAAAGCGACAACATCGCCTGCGACCTGCTGCTCGACCTGGTCGGCGGCCCGGCTGCCGTCGACGAACACCTCGGCAGCAAGGGATTTCCGGAAATCACCATATGCGCCGACGAGCGCGACATGCACCGCGACATGGCCAACCAACGGCTCAACACGGCCCGCCCGAGCGACATCAGCCGCCTGTTCGAGCGCTTCCTGGAGGGCGGGCTCCTCTCCCGACCCCACACCGCATTCCTGCGGCAGCTGCTGCTCGCCACGACCACCGGAGCCGACAAGCTCCGCGCCGGGGTCGACCCGCCATTCGCACTGGGACACAAGACCGGTTCGTCGGACCGGACGCCCGACGGCATCCGCATAGCCGACAACGACGCCGGATTCATCCTCATGCCCGACGGACGGAGCTGCTTCATCACCGTACTGGTCACCGATTCGCCCGACGACAACGCCACGAACGCCGCCGTCACGGCACAAATCGCCCGCGCCGTCTGCGGCTACCTGCTCGGCGCCTGCCCCTCGGACCCATCCGGACGGAACGGCTCCGCCGCATCCGGCACGGACCGGCAACCATAACCGGCAAGCGCTCGGCCGGCGTACGTGCGACCAGCGGCAGATGCAGCACCGCCATTGCGCGGGCCTGCCTCAGCACACAAACGACACAAGACAGCCATGAATGACCTCGAAAAGATGAAAGCCGGGCTCTGGAGTCACGCCGCAGGGCCGGAAATCCGCCGCGAACTGGAACGCACGCGCGAAGAGCTCTTCCGTTTCAACCAGCTGCCGCCGAGCCGCGCCGGGGAGCGCCGGCAGCTGCTGCGTTCGCTCTTTGCCCGTTTCGGCGAGAGGAGCATCATCCACAGCCCCTTCCATTGCGACTTCGGCGCACAAATCTCCATCGGAGAAGGGTTCGTCGGCAACTTCAACCTCACCATCCTCGACGAGGCGCCCGTCACCATCGGCAACCATGTCTACATCGGGCCCAACGTCGGCATCTACACCGTGGCGCATGCCCTGCTGCCCGCACAGCGCAACGCAGGCATCATGCGTTCGCTGCCCGTCACCATCGGCGACGACGTCTGGATAGGGGGCAGCACGGTCATCCTCCAGGGGGTCTCCATCGGTCCGGGAACGGTCATCGGCGCCGGAAGCGTCGTCACACACGACATTCCCGCCGGCGTGGTGGCCTACGGCAACCCCTGCCGTGTCGTACGCCCCATCACCGCGGAGGACCGCGTCGAACCGGTCGATTAGCAGAACTTCCCGTTTCGATGCCGCCGGGAGCTCAGAGAAAGCCCTCCGCAAAGTCGGCCGCCTTCCGCCGGCCTCATTTCTTCCGGCCGCACTCCTTCGACCTTATCCCTGCGTCCACCGACCGCACGGTCCGAAACTCCGGAGAGTGGTATCTGGCAACCGTACGTAGGCATGCATGACGCGCTGCGGCAAAACACAAGGGAGAGACTCCTTGCGAGGAGCCTCTCCCTTATCTGTCAGGTCGCATGCGACCTTCCGTCCATATCCTGTTACTTCACTAACGAGATTGAGCGAATTTCGGAACTGAGCAGACACACGGGATAGCCCGTTTTCACGGCCTGGGGAGCTGCGAAATAGGTGCGGAGGGTCTTGCCTGTACCGACAGTGCCGCTCTTGGTCATCGTATAGGGCGGAATCGGATAGTCGCCGGAATTGAAGCCCGGAGCGGGATTGTAGGCTCCGAACTGATTGCCGTCAACCTGAATGGCGAAGAAGTCGAAGGTATAGACGGGCAGTTCCACCTCCTGTCCGGAGGTATTCTTCACCACAAGCGTTTCGCCTTCGAACGTAGCCGACTCTCCGTCATCAGCCATCGTACCAATCAGACCGTTGTATTCGCCGGTCACAATCGTCCAGGCGTCGTTATAGCCGCAAACACCTATATAGGTCACCATGAAGGTCATGCCATTGGAGCTGACTTCGCCGAACTCCTGTCCGTTGATAAAATAGAACTTGCCGTCCTCGGGATTGAACTCGGCAGCCACCGCCTGAGAACCGACGACCTCCGAAATACCCCAGCCGGTGAGGGCATAATACATGTTGGGCTGCAACTCCTCGATGGTTACCGTGAACGAAAGCGGAGCATTGCTGATAATCGAACTCGAGCTGGTTACGTTCCACGTACCGAGCCATGCATTGTAGGCATCGGTTCCCGTACCGGTTCCGGCACTGCCATTGGAGGTCGATACGGAAACCGCCTTGACGGCCGTTTGTTCGCCGTTGATGGCATAAATGGCGCAGGTATACTCCATGATGGGTTCCAGAGACTTGAACACAAGGTCGAGGCCGCCGCTCAAAGCCGTCCCGAGCTGTTCGCTGCTCAGGTCGGTACCATTCTCAAGAATCAGTTCCTCGAGTGTTGCATCGGTCATGGCGTTCTGCAACTCGGAAGAGGTCGTCATAAGGTATTTGGCCGAAGTGGCATCAGTCAGTTTGACCGAGAAGGTCAGCGAAGAGGCCTCCGAGCCGGAAGTCTGAGCTCCGCTCAACTCAATGGTCGGAACTCCGACAGGTTCGGGTTCGGGAGTCGCACCGCCGCCGTTGTCGTCATCACTGTCGCTGCAGGCCGCAAAGGCTCCGACAGCAAAGATACCCATAAGGGCCATTTTAAAGAAGTTTGTCATTTTCATACACTCGGGATATTTAATTAACAATCGAGATTTGCCAAAGCTAGAGTCTGAAACAGTTATTACAAACAGGTTTGAACAAAAACAACTCCTACAAATATAGGAAAAAAATGCTTTTTCTCCTTCCAAAAAGTTGCTTTTTTTCAATATTTTTCTTCGTCTCCACCCGGTTCCGTCCCGTCTCCATAGAGCAGATAGCGGGCCCGCAGCGCACGATAGCGCACCAAATCCGCCTGCCAGCGGGCGCGGATTTCCTCTTCGGAGGCCCCCGCAAGAATCATCTCGCGCACGTACCCCACACCGACCAGCTTTTCGAACATGGGGGTGAAAAACCGCTCGCCGAGCCCCACGCCCCGGTATGCTTCGAGCAGCCAGCCGAGCGAAAAGCCCACCGAGGCAGCCTCCGTCTCGTCCATCGTCCGCAGGTCGCGGCCGCGGCAGAGCTGCCCCTCGAGCGGCGGCTCGGCGGCGCCGGCCGTCGGACGGGGCGTGAAGGTGAAATCGCCCCCGAGGTCGGGATGGCCGTAGCACTCGAACGGGCACTCGGTGCCGCGCCCCAGGCTGACGACCGTACCCTCGAAGAGGCAGAGCGAGGCATAGAGGTAGACGGCACGCTGCGTGCGGAGGTTGGGCGACGGCGCCACCGGCAGCCGGTAGGGGGTGGCATGCGTATAGCGGCGGCACGGCACGACCTCCAGCCGGCAGGGCGGCGTCCATCCCTCGCCCACGGCCATCCGGGCAATCTCGCCCATCGTCAGGCCATGCAGCACGGGGATGGGCAGCGCGCCGACCCCCGAGCGGTACTTCATGTCGAGCAGCGGTCCGTCGATGTGGCGGCCATTGGGGTTGGGGCGGTCCAACACCACGACCGGAATCCCGTAATCGGCGCAGGCCTCCATCAGCCGCAGCATCGTTATATAATAAGTATAGAAACGCAGCCCGACATCCTGCAGGTCGACCACCAGCACGTCGAACGAACGCATCGTCGCGTCGGACGGGCGTTTCGTCCGCCCGTCGTAGAGCGAGCGGATGGGGATGCCGGTCTTCGCATCGACCGAGCTCGCCACATGCGCCCCGGCATCGGCCTGGCCCCGGAAACCGTGTTCGGGCGAGAAGATGGCCCGCACGTCGAAACCGCGCCCGTGGAGCAGGTCGACCAGATGAATCCAGCCGTTCTCCTCGCCGACGGCCCCGGCCGGAAGCATCGGCGAATCCCCAGCCGCTGCGGCTCCGGACTGACCGCAGCCTACGGCGGCATCGCCCAGTTCCGAAAGGCGCGCCACCGAGGTGTGGTTGGCCAGAACGGCCACGCGCCGCCCGCGCAGCAGCGGGAAGTAGGCCGCCGTGTCGGTCATCCCGACCAACGGCCGGCCGGCATCGGCCGCAGGACCGGTCCCGGGTCCGACCACGGATTTGACAGCAGGTTCGGCTGCATGCGCCGCAGTCCAGGATGCGCCCAACGGGAGCAGGAACGCCCCCAGCGCCGCAAAAAAGATGTTCATCGCTTGCATGGTTCGAATATCGAAATAGTTGGACTCCCTTCACCACAGAGGCCCCGTCCCCACTCCGGAACGAGGCCTCTGCGACACTTTACGCCATATCACGGCTACGCCTCGCCGCCGAACTCCATCAGGTAGGCCTTGATGAAGGCGTCGATTTCGCCGTCCATCACCGACTCGACGGCCGAAGTCTGGACCCCCGTGCGGTGGTCCTTCACGCGGCGGTCGTCGAAGACATAGGAGCGAATCTGCGACCCCCACTCGATGCGCTTCTTCGAAGCCTCGAGCGCCTGCTGCGTCGCCATGCGCTTGTCCAACTCGCGCTGGTAGAGCTTCGATTTGAGGATGCGCATCGCATTCTCGCGGTTCATCAGCTGCGAACGGGTCTCCATGTTCTCGATGAGGTACTCTATCGGCTCGCCCGTATCGGGGTCCTTGCCGTGGTAGCGCAGGCGCACAGCCGTCTCCACCTTGTTGACGTTCTGGCCGCCCGCACCGCTCGAACGGAAGGTATCCCACTCGATGTCGGCCGGATTGACCACGATTTCAATCGAATCGTCGACCGCCGGCGACACGAAGACCGAAGCGAAGGTCGTCTGGCGCTTGTTGTTGGCGTTGAAGGGCGATAGGCGCACCATGCGGTGGACGCCGTTTTCGCTCTTCAGATAGCCGTAGGCGTACTCGCCCTCGAACTCCAGCGTACAGGACTTCACGCCCACCTCCTCGCCGGCCTGGTAGTCGAGCACCTTGACCTTGTAGCCGTGGGCCTCGCCCCAGCGCGTATACATGCGCAGCAGCATCGACGCCCAGTCGAGTGCCTCGGTGCCGCCCGCGCCGGCGTTGATATCCATGATGGCACCCAGCTTGTCCTCGTCGCGGCGCAGCATGTTGCGCATCTCGAGCTTGCCGATGCGCTCCATCGTCTCGGCATAGTGGGCGTCGAGCTCCTCCTCCGAGACAACCCCCTCCTTCACGAAGTCGGGCATCAGTTCGAGGTCCTCGACCAGCTTGGCCACGGCGTCGTACTCTTCGACCCACGCCTTGATGCCCGCCACCTTGCGCAGCTGCTCGCGCGCCTTGGCGGGGTCCTCCCAGAAATCGGGCTCCTGGGTCTTCTCCTCCTCGTTGCGGAGGTCGATTCGACGCTGCTCGATGTCGAGACAACGGTATAGCGTATCGCGGCGCGCGGCCGCCTCCTTGATTTGTTCGGCAAGTACCATGATGCTTAAAAACGGGTTTTGAGCTTCCGCGACGCGAATTCGAGGATGAAGTCGGCCGTACCCTCCTCGCCGCCCAGCGTCGAGGAGTTGATGCAGAGGTGGTAGGTGGCCGCTTCGCCCCACGTGCGAGAGCTGTAGTAATTGTAATAGTCGGCGCGGCTGGCATCGGTCCGCCGCATCCGGTTGAGCGCCTCCTCGGGCGTGATGCCGTGCAGGCGGCAGAGCCGCCCGATGCGGTCCTCCTCGTCGGCCGAGATGAAGACGTTGACCGTGCGCGGATGGTCGCGCAGGATATAGTCGGCGCAGCGGCCCACGAAGATGCACGACTCGCGCGACGCAAGGTCGCGAATCACGTCGCTCTGGATTTTGAACAGAGCATCGTTCGACAGCACGTTGGTCACCGTGGCGTTGTCACCGCAGAAGGGGGCGCGCAGATAGTAGACCAGCGACGAAAGCACGCCGCGCGACTCCCGCTCGTCGGCCTTCTCGAAGTGTTCGGGACAGATGCCGCTCTGATCGGCAGCCAGCAAGATGAGCTGCTTGTCGTACATCCGGATGCCGAGCCGCCGGGCGAGGATTTCGCCGACGGCCTTGCCGCCGCTGCCGAGCTGACGGCCTATGTTGATTACGAATTTTTCCATGAGACTATTGTTTGACCGCAGAGCCCGGCTCCATCAGACGCCGGAATCCGCGCAATTGGTGTGACAGCATGAGGAAGGCGACGATGCTGGCCAGAAGGTCCGACACGGGCATCGCGCACCATACGCCCCAGCTCCCGTTCCACTGGGTATACTGGTCGAAGAGCGGAGGCAGCAGGATGAGTCCCGGCAGCAGGAACAGCAGCTGGCGCGAGAGCGACAGGAAGATGGCCTTGCCGGCCATGCCGATACTCATGAAGAAGTTGGTGGCCACCATCTGGAAGCCGATAATCGGGAAGCAGACGAAGGTTATCCGCATGCCCTCGGCGGCCAGACGCACCAGCTCCTCGTCCTTCGTGAAGAGCGACACGGCCAGCCGGGGTACCAGTTCGCCCAGAAGGAATCCCGCCGTGGTGACGCACGTGGCTCCGATGGCCGTCAGCTTCAGCACGCGCAGCACGCGGTCGTACTGCCGCGCGCCGAAGTTGTAGCCCGCAATGGGCTGCATGCCCTGGTTGAGACCCATGACCACCATCACGAAGAAGAAGGCCACGCGGTTGACGATGCCGTAGGCTCCGATGGAGAGGTCTCCGCCGAACTGCTTGAGTCCCTTGTTGATGAGGATGACGATGAAGCAGGCGGCCAGGTTCATCAGGAAAGGCGACATGCCGATGGCCAGGATGTTGCGTACAATCTTGCCATGCAGGCGGTAGATGCCGCGCCGGAAATGCAGCAGTTCGCTCCTGTCGGACAGAATCCGAAACTGCCAGATGAGCGATATGATTTGGGCGAGCACCGTTGCAATGGCGGCGCCGCGGATACCCCACCCGAAGCCGTAGATGAAGAGCGGGTCGAGCACCGTATTGATGACCACCGTGTTGATGGTGGCGTACATCGCCTTGCGGGGATGGCCCGAGGCGCGCAGCACGGCATTCAGACCCAGGTACATGTGCGTCACGACATTACCCCACAGAATCACGGTCATGTATTCGCGCGCGTAGCCCACCGTCGCCTCGCTCGCCCCGAAGAAGTAGAGAATCGGGTCGAGGAAAAGCAGCGTGACGAGGCTGAACGCCACGCCGATTATCAGGTTCAGTACGAATACGTTGCCAAGCACCTTGCCGGCCGTGTCGTAGTCGCGCTGCCCGAGCCGCATCGACACGAGCGTCGCGGCACCCACGCCCACCAGCGAACCGAAGGCCGCCGCAAGGTTCATCAGCGGGAAGGTGAGCGCCAGCCCCGAGATGGCGAGCGGGCCCACACCATGGCCGATGAAGATGCTGTCCACCATGTTGTAAAGCGACGAGGCCGTCATGGCGATGATGGCCGGCACGGCATACTGCACGAGCAGTTTGCGGATTCGCTCGGTCCCGAGCTCCATCGCCGCTCCTTTGATTTCCGTCATGTGTTCCTTTTTTTCCGTTTGTCCCGACCGGTGCGTCCCGGTCTTTTCACCCCTTCCGCCCAAAGGCAAAAGCGGCACCCTGCCGCCCCCGCGGACGGAGGTTTCATACCCCGAAATACGGCGGGGCCGTCATAAATACGCGGGATGCCTCGCGCCCTATTCGAGCTCCCAGTCGCTGCCGTCCTTGCGGTCCTTGACGCGGATGCCGGCTGCGGCCAGTCCGTCGCGGATGCGGTCCGAAGCGGCCCAGTCCTTTGCGGCGCGCGCCTTGAGGCGCTCGGCAAGCAGCATCTCGACCAGCGGCGTCACGTAGTCGCGGCCCGATGCGGCGCCGGCAGCCTTCTCGTCCTTCAGTCCGAGGATGTCGAAGACGTAGCGGTGCACCGTCGCGCGCAGCGTCTCGAGGTCGGCTGCCGAGATGCGCTGCTGACCTTCGGCAATCTGGTTGATGATGCGCACCCAGTCGAAGAGCGCCGAGATGACCATCGGCGAATTGAGGTCATCGTCCATCGCCGTGCGGCAACGCTCCTCCAGCTCCGAGGGGTTGACCGTCGAGGCCTCCGAGGGTTGCAGCTTGCCCAGCGTCTCGACGGCCTTCATCAGGCGGTCGAGGCCCTTCTCGGCGGCCTGCAGCGCCTCGTTCGAGAAGTCGAGCGTCGAGCGGTAGTGGGCCTGCAGCACGAAGAAGCGGATGGTCATCGGCGAGTAGGCCTGCGCCAGAAGGCGGTGGTTGCCCGTGAAGAGCTCCTCGAGGGTGATGAAGTTGCCCAGCGATTTGCCCATCTTCTGGCCGTTGATGGTAATCATGTTGTTGTGAACCCAGTAGCGGGCCGAATCGTGGCCCAGGGCAGCCGTCGACTGCGCGATTTCACACTCGTGGTGGGGGAACATGAGGTCCATGCCGCCGCCGTGGATGTCGAACCGCTCGCCCAGGTAGCGCGTCGACATGGCCGAGCACTCCATGTGCCAGCCGGGGAAGCCGTCGCTCCAGGGCGAGGGCCAGCGCATGATGTGTTCGGGCGAGGCCTTCTTCCAGAGGGCGAAGTCGTAGGAGTGGTGCTTGTCGCTCTGACCGTCGAGCTCGCGCGTGTTGGCCACGATGTCCTCGAGGTTGCGGCCCGACAGGCGGCCGTAGTTGTGGCGGGCGTTGTACTTCTCGACATCGAAGTAGACCGAGCCGTTCGACACGTAGGCAAACCCGGCGTTGAGAATCCGCTCGACGAAGGCAATCTGCTCGATGATGTGGCCCGAGGCACAGGGCTCGATGGAGGGCGTCTCGACGTTGAGCGCCTCCATGGCGTGGTGGTAGCGCTCCGTATAGTAGTGGGCCACCTCCATCGGTTCGAGCTGCTCGAGGCGCGCCTTCTTGGCGATTTTGTCCTCACCCTCGTCGGCGTCGTGTTCCAGATGGCCCACGTCGGTGATGTTGCGCACGTAGCGCACCTTGTAGCCCGAAGCCTTCAGGTAGCGGAACAGCAGGTCGAAGGTCACGGCCGGACGGGCATGGCCCAGATGGGGGTCGCCGTAGACCGTGGGGCCGCAGACATACATCCCCACGCGGCCGGGGGTAATCGGCTCGAACACCTCCTTGCGGCGGGTGAGCGTATTGTAAAGCACGAGTTTGGAATCCATAGTATCGGGATATTTTGCTACAAAAATAGAAAATATAATTCAGAGTGCGCCCAAAAAACGGCAATAAATCCCACCCCCGACGCACTGCAGCCCTTCCGCAACGGGCCGCTGCGGAGCGGTGCGAGGCCACAAAATCGGCCCCGAAGGTGGAACTTTCGGCCATTGAGGGGTAATATCGATTGATTTTCGCCGTTAAATGATTACTTTTGCAGGAAAACTTGAGCTCAAATCCGATATGACATTCTTCAAACGCTGGAACAACATCGTCGGATGGGCGGTATTCGCCATTGCGGCGTTCGTCTATCTGAAAACGATGGAACCGGTCTCAAGTCTCTGGGACTGTTCGGAATTCATCGCAACCTCCTACAAACTCGAGGTGGGTCACCCCCCCGGAGCGCCGCTCTTCATGATGCTGGCCCGTCTGGCAACCCTCTTCGCCATGGGCAACCCCGACTACGTGGGAGTGGCCGTCAACGCCATGAACTCGCTGGCGAGCGCCTTCTGCATCCTCTTCCTCTTCTGGACCATCACCCACCTTGCGCGGCGGCTCGTCACCCGTGACGGACGCGAACTGACCGTGGCCTCGACGTGGGCCGTGCTCGGAGCCGGACTCGTCGGCGCTCTGGCCTACACCTTCACCGACACCTTCTGGTTCTCGGCCATCGAAGGCGAGGTCTACGCCCTCTCGTCGATGTTCACCGCGCTGGTCATCTGGCTGATGCTCAAGTGGGAGGATGAGGCCGACCAGCCCCACAGCCTGCGCTGGATTGTGCTCATCGCCTACATGATGGGACTCTCCATCGGCGTGCACATCCTCAACCTGCTGACCATCCCGGCGCTGGTCTTCATCTACTACTTCCGCACCACGAAGCAGGTCACCTGGCGCGGTGCGGCGCTGGCCACGCTCGTCGCGCTGCTCATCCTGGGCTTCATCAACGGCATCATCATCCCCTATACGGTCTACTGCGGGGCGATGGTCGACCTCTTCTTCGTCAATACGCTGGGGCTGCCCGTCAATTCGGGCATGGTGGTCTTCGCGCTGGCGCTCATCATCGGCATGGGCTGGGCCTCGTGGTACACCCACCGCAAGGGCAAGGTGACGTGGAACGTCATCCTGCTCTCGACGACGATGATTCTCATCGGCTACTCCTCCTATGCCTCGATGACCATCCGCGCGGCTGTGAATCCCCCGATGAACAGCAACAACCCCAACAACCCCTTCGCACTCTATTCGGTGCTCAACCGCGACCAGTACGGCGACCGCCCGCTCCTCTACGGCCCCTACTACTCGGCTCCCATCGAGGGCTACAAGGAGAAGCAGGTGCGCTACCTCGACGAGGACGGCAAGTACAAGTCGGCAACCACCGTCACGGGCTACACCCACTCGCCCGAATTCATGCACTTCTTTCCCCGCATGTGGGAACCGCGCCGCGGCGAACGGGCCTACAAGCCGTGGGGCGCATACCGCACCAAGACCGAGGTGCTGCGCGACGACAAGGGTGAAATCATCCGCGACGAGCAGGGACGTCCCGTACGCGGCGAGGTGCTCGACTTCGGCCGCAAGCGGGTCTACGACGACGGCTACGACCTGCGTACGGTCGTCGAGCCCACCTTTGCCGAGAACCTCTACTACTTCTTCAACTACCAGCTCAACTACATGTACGGGCGCTACTTCCTGTGGAATTTCGTGGGGCGCCAGAGCGACATCCAGCCTTCGGGTTCGACCACCATCACCGACGGCAACTGGCTTTCGGGCATCCGCTGGCTCGACGAGCGGAGACTGGGCCCGCAGGACAACCTGCCGCGCGAAATCGCCGAGAACAAGGGGCGCAACACCTACTACTTCCTCCCCTTCCTGCTGGGTCTGATAGGACTGCTCTACCAGCTCAACCGCGACCCGCGCAACTTCTCGATTGTCACCTGGCTCTTCATCATGACGGGCGTGGCGCTGGTCTTCTACTTCAATACGGCACCCGGCGAACCGCGTGAGCGCGACTACGTCTATGCCGGTTCGTTCTACGCCTTCTGCATCTGGATAGGCTTCGGCGTGCTGGCGCTGCGCGAACTCTTCGCCCGCCTCACGAAGCACGACACGCGGGCCGTGGCCGGCGTGGCGACGCTCGTCGGACTGGTCGTGCCCGCCATCCTGGCCGCCCAGAACTGGGACGACCACGACCGCTCGCTCCGCTACATGGCACGCGACATCGGCTGGAACTACCTCCAGTCGACGCTGCCCAACTCGATTATCCTCAACTACGGCGACAACGACACCTTCCCGCTCTGGAACAACCAGGAGGTCTACGGCGTGCGCCCCGACGTGCGTATCATGAACACCTCCTACCTGGGCGGCGAGTGGTACATCGACGAGATGAAGACCAAGGCCAACGACGCTCCGGGCGTACCCTTCTCGCTGCCCAAGCGGAAGTACACCTACGCCAACGACGTGCTGCCGGTCGAGGAGCGGCTGGAGGGTCCGGTCGACATCCGCGAGGTCATCAACTTCGTGCTGAGCGACGACCCGCGCTCGAAAATCAAGCTCGTCGACGGCTCCTCCATCGACTACATCCCGACGCGGCGCATCGCCCTGCCGGTCAACAAGGAGAACGCCATCGCCTCGGGCATCGTGGCCGAAAAGGACCGCGACCTGATGGTCGACACGGTCTACATCAACCTCCGCTCGAGCAGCATCGACAAGAGTCAGTTGATGATTCTCGACATGCTGGCCAACTTCGACTGGAAGCGGCCGATTTTCTTCACGCAAATCTACATCCTGCAGGACTTCGGGCTGCTGGACTACCTCCAGTACGACGGTTACGCCTACCGCCTGGTGCCGATTCTCACCCCCGTGCAGAACGCCTATGAAATCGGCCGTGTGGATGTCGACTACACGCTGCCGCTGGTGCGCGACACGTTCCGCTACGGCAACCTGAACGACCCGCGCGTCTATGTGGACTACTTCCTGCAGTACAACCTCGGTGCGTCGCGCACCCGCGAGATGTTCGCCCGCATCGGGAAGGAGCTGCTGCGCGAAGGCCGCGTCGAGGAGGCGGTCAAGCTGCTCGACATGGGGCTCGAGAAGTTCCCCACCTCGCAGATTCGCTTCACCGACATGAACACCTATCCCTATATCGAGGGGTACTACGCCGCCGCAAGCATGGGGGCCGAGGGCGCAGCCGAGAAGGGCGACGCCCTGCTGAGGGAGTATGCCACGACGCTCATCGAGTACATCGAGTACTACTTCCGCTTCGACGGCGTGCTGGGCGACATGGTGTCGGACGTCATCGACACGAAGCTCACCGAGCTGGGCGACATCTACTCGCTGGCAAGCTATGCCGGACACCGCGACGTGGTGGCCGAAATCAACGAGTACTACCGCTCGCTGGGCGTATCGGAGGAGTACCTCACCGACGTGGGTGACAAGCCCCAGGGAGCCGACTCCACCGCCGGGGTGCAGCCCTGACGCGACGTGAGGGGCGGCCGTCGCCCCTCACCCGCTCCTCCGGCCGCAGAACCGGGAACGGCAAAGAAAAAGAGACTCCGCATACCCGACGGGCATGCGGAGTCTCTTTTTGCTGTCCGGCCGCGGCGCTATGCCTGCGGCTCGTCGGCCCGAAACGTCGAATCGGGATGCTGAGCCGAACCGGAGGGTTGTGCCTCGCCCGACGGACTCTTGTGGGACTTGCTGTAGAGGAAACGCTTGATTTTGTGTGTCGGGGTCTTTTCGAACTCCTTCTTCTGCTCGACCACCTCCGAAATGCGCGAGAAGCGGTTCACCTTGGCATTCACATAAGCCACGAGTTCCTGCTTGAGCTGCTCGGTCTTCGCCTCGAGCGCCTCCTTCTTGGTCTCCCACTCTTCACGCCAGTCCTCGAGCATCGCCTCGATTTCCTCGCGGTTGAAGTGGACAAGGGCGACCAGACGCCCTTCGCGCTCGGTGACAATCGAGTCGGCGATGCAGACATGCGAGTTGAGCACGCTTTCAATCTCCTCGGGATAGATATTCTCGCCGCTGGGGCCCACAATCATATTCTTCAGGCGGCCCTTGATGTAGAGCCAGCCGTCGCTGTCGAACTCGCCCAGGTCGCCCGTACGGAACCAGCCGTCGGAGGTGAAGACCTCGCGCGTCGCTTCGGGGTTCTTGAAGTACCCCATCATGACGCTGGGCGTGCGGGCGACGATTTCGCCCTGACGCGTCTCGGGATTGATGTTCTCGAGCCGCAGCTCGACACCCGGAGCCTGGGGCCCGGTCGAGCCCAGGCGCACCTGCGAAGGCGCGGCGCCGGCCAGCAGCGGAGCCGTTTCGGTCAGGCCGTAGCCGATGGCGTAGGGAATACGCGCCTCCATCATGAACTGCTCGGCACCGATATCGAGCTTCGCTCCGCCGATTCCGAGGAAGCGGAGCCGGCGTCCGAAGAGCTTCATCAGCTTCTTGCCCGCCACGCGGTGCAGATAGCGGCGCATGAAGCCCACGCGGTAGAGCGTCCGCCAGAAGTTGTTCGAGTTGAACTTGGCGAGCACCTGGTGGCGGTAGATTTTCTCGATGATGAGCGGCACGATGAGCATCACCGTGGGACGCACCTGCCGCAGCGCCGGCATCAGCGCCGAAGCCGTGGGCGGGCGGTCGAGATAGACCACACGGGCTCCCATCGAGAAGGGATATATCATGCCGATGGAACACTCGTAGGTGTGCGACAGGGGCAGCACCGAGAGGAAGACATCGTCGGGATGGACGGGGAAAATCGAGGAACTCAGGTCTACCTGAGCACAAAGTGCAGCATGGGAGAGCATCACCCCCTTGGGTTTCGAAGTCGTACCCGAGGTGTAGATGATGACGGCCAAATCCTCGGGTGCGGGGACCGCCGTCGAACCTTGGGCGTGGACCTTCTGAGAGATGACACCCAGATTCTTCGTACGGACGACGACGTTGAGCGACGATACCGTATCTTTCGAGAGTTTGGTGAAGAGCCGGTCCGAAACCAGCAGCGCCCTGGCCTCCGAGTGAGCGATAATCATGTCGAGTTCCTCACCCGTGAAATCGGGAAGAATCGGTACGACCACCATACCGGCCGAAGCGACCGCATAGTAGCATACGCCCCAGTTGGGCATGTTGCTGCTCAGCAGCGCCACCTTGTCGCCGGGACGCAGGCCTGCGCCCGTCAGAATATTCTGCACCTTTGCGATACGTCTGCCCACCTCGGCATAGGTCACATCCTCGCCGTCGAACATCGAAAAGGCGACTTTGGATGCGAACTCCTTCACGCTGTGACGGACAAGGTCGTAAAGTGTGTTAAGAGTCATTTTTGCGGGTTTATTCACGTTATACAAAGCCGGGACCTCCCGCAGGGGCGGAACCGGACCTCGCATTACAAACGCGAAGTTTGTTGCAAAATTACTAAATTCCCCCGAAAAACGCTATTTTTGGCGCAAAATCTTGCAATGCTCGACAGCCTCCACATCAAACGTCTCGCCGCCGAGGCGGGGTTCGACCTCTGCGGAATCGCCCGCTGTAAACCATTCCCGCAGAACGAGATGCACTTCCGCCGATGGCTCGGGCTGGGTTACCACTCCTCGCTCGAATACCTCACGCGCAACCTCGACAAACGCTTCGACCCCGCACGGCTGGTCGAAGGGGCGCGGACGGCCGTCGTCTGCGCCGTCGGATACAAGAACCGGGCGAGCGAGGGCTACCCCACCTCATGCCGCACGAAAATCGCCTCCTACGCCCTGACGACCGACTACCACACCACCATCCGGCGGATGCTCCGCGGCATGCTCGACTCGCTGCGCGGAAGGTACCCCGGTCTGGGCGGACGCGCCTTCGTCGACACGGCGCCGCTGCTCGAAAAACAGCTGGCCGTCGAGGCGGGACTGGGATGGATTGGCCGCCAGTCGCTGCTCGTCACCCCCGCATTGGGGAGTTTCGTACTGCTGGGCGAGCTGCTGCTCACCGACGAGGCCGACAGCTACGACTCCCCGCTCGAAGGCGAGAGATGCGGCTCCTGCCGCCGCTGCATCGATGCCTGCCCCAACGGGGCGCTCGTCGCCCCGCGGACGCTCGACACGGGACGCTGCATCGCATGCCACACCATCGAACGCGAGCCGGAGGCGAAGGTCGACCTCCACGGCTGGCTCTTCGGCTGCGACGAATGCCAGAGCTGCTGCCCCTACAACCGCCGTGCCCCCCGCCATGCCAACAGGGAGTTCGACCCGCTCTTCGACCCCGAGGCGATGAGCCCCGAAGCGTGGGCGGCACTCGACGAACGGCAGTTCGAGGAGCGCTTCGGCTCCACACCCCTCACGCGCAGCGGGCTCGAACGCATCCGACGCAACATCCGGCTCACGCCCGACGACGCAACGCAAAGGCGAGAATAACCGCCGCGGTGAGCGTCTCCGAGAGGGGCTGGGCGAACCAGATGCCCGCAACGCCGCAAAGGGAGGGCAGCAGCAGAAAACTCGGCACGAGCAGCACGAATCCGCGCAGCAGGGCGAAGCCTGTTGCCGGGCGAACCCGCTCGAGGCTCTGGTAGTAGCCGATGGCCGTCAGATTGACCACGAAGGGGATGAATCCGGCGGCAAAGAGCGGGAAGCCGGCAACGGCCAGTTGTGCCGCCCGATTCTCGCCCGGAAGAAACAGCCCCACCAGCCCCTCGGGCGCAAAGACAAAGAGCGTCGAGACCACCGCGCCGCAGCCGACAGCCGTTGTGAGCGCAATGCGCGCCGCAGCACGCACGCGTTCGCCGTTGGCCAGACCGAAGTTGTAGCTCAGTATCGGCTGGGCCGACTGTGCGATGGCGTTGCCGACCATGAAGACGAAGGGGATGTAATAGCACGCCACACCGAAGGCGCCCACCCCGTCGTCACCCAGACTGCGCATGAAAACCCCGTTACCCACGAACATCAGCACCGCAAGCGTCGCTTCGCCCAGCAGCGCCGACGAGCCGATGCGGCACTGATAGCCGATGTTGCGCAGCGAAAGCCGCAGGCTCTTGCGGCTCCACTTCACGCGACAGAGCCTCAGCGTCCGGGCCCGGAAAAGCAGATAGGCCATGGCCACCGCACCGCCCGCGGCGACGCTGACGGCCGTAGCGAAGGCTGCTCCGCGGACACCCCACCCGAGCGGGAAGATGAACAGCCAGTCGAGCACGACGTTCAGCACGGCCGAGATGACCGAACACCACATCGCCAGCCGCGGAGCGCCGTCGAGCCGGATGACGAAGAGCCCCACGGCCGTCCACATCTGGAAGAGCAGCCCCGGCGAGAACCACAGCAGATAGTCGCGCACCAGCGGCAAAAGACGCTCCGATGCGCCCAGCATCCGGGCCGTCGCATCGGGGAAGAGCATCACCGAGGCGACGAGCACCACCGTAAGCAGCGACACGAACCAGAGCGCCTGGGTAACGTTGAGCCGCGCGGCCCGCACCTTGCCCCGCGAGAGGTGAATCGACGCCACCACCGAGCACCCCACACCGGCCATAAGCCCCACCCCCTGGGCGAGCATCAGCAGCGGCACATAGATGTTGATGGCGGCGATTCCGTCGCTGCCGACACCGTGGCCGACAAACATCCCGTCGGCGACCGTCACGGCCGAAATCGACAGCATGCCCAGCAGCGTCGGCACGAAAAAGCGCCGGAAGAGGGTCGCCACACGCACCGTTCCCAAATCGATGGCATCGCGTTCCATATCGTTTTTTCCCACAATTGACACACAAAAAAGTACCGGACAAGCGATTGGTTTTACCCAGTCATCTTATCCGGTACTGATAGGATACCCTCCGATGAGGATTACAAAACTCGCAGAGCCCGTCCGGCTCCGTTTATCTCATATTTTCACAAAAGGTTGCCGTTCTTCCCGCCATGGGGAATCCGCGGCCCTACTTCGTCAGTTCGGCCAGAGCTGCCTTGGCGCTCTCGACAGCGGGGCCGTCGGTCACCTTCTGGAAGGCGGCGATAGCCTGCGGCTTCATCTCCTTGGCGTTGTAGGCGGCGCCCAGCGTCAGGTACATGAGGCTCTTGTCCCCGGGGTCGGTCTGAGCGGCAGCAGCCTCCTCACCCAGCTCGATGACCTTCGCAAAGTCCTGCTTGCTCGAGTAGGCCTGCAGACGCACCTTGTGGGCAACGGCGCTCGAGGGGTTCTTGGCCAGCAGCGCGTCGGCCATGGCGATGATGCCGTCGAAATCATTGGCGGACTGCAGCTTGGCAACCTCGTTGTTGGTGTAGAGCGTCATCATCTCGTTAGCCTTGGCAACAGCCTCCTCGTACTTGGGGTTGGTCAGCGCGGCGATGTCCTCATAGATGGCCATACCTTCGGCATACTTGCCCAGCTCGCAGTAGCTCATTGCCAGGTTGAGCGCCATGTCCGTATTGCGCGGGTCGGCAGCATAGCCCTTGGCGAAAATCTCCGATGCGGTGGCGTAGTCCTTGTTGTTGAAGGCCTCACCGCCCTGCAGCTGGTAGATACGTGCCTCCCACTGCTTCGATTTGGTCATCTGGGTCATATCGCCGTAGAGCTCGGCCAGCTCGGCCGATTTGGTGAAATTGGCGATAGCCTCGTCGTACTTCTTGGCCTGAGCGGCGTAACCGCCCATCATGAAGTAACATTTCGGCAGCGTCGACTTGGCGGTGGCTACCAGCGATGCGGCACCGTCGGAATCCATACCCTCGTCGATGACCTGCTGGAACTTGGCCGCAGCACCTGCGAAGTCCTTGGCACCGTAAGCGGCGGCAGCCTCGTTGTAGACAGCCGTCAAATCCTGCGCCGAGAGCGAAACCGCCGCAAAGAGCGCAGCCACAGATAACAATACTTTTTTCATTTTGCTTATGAGTTTTTAGTTCGTGCGTAGTCGCCCTTGCGGGCAGATGGTTGCAAAAATAACTTATTTTTCGCGATTATACAAGTCCCGGACGGCGCAGCGACGCAAAAAAGCGGGTCATCAGAGACTCGCACTCCTCGCGCAGTACCCCGCTCGTCACCGTTGTCCGCGGATGGAACACCGCATCGGAGTAGCATCTGTATCCCTTTTTGGGGTCGTCGGCACCCCAGACCACACGCGCCACCTGGGCCCAGCCGATGGCCCCGGCACACATGATGCAGGGTTCGACCGTCACATAGAGCGTGCAGCCCTGCAGGTACTTGCCGCCCAGCGTCGAGGCGGCCGCCGTGAGCGCCTGCATCTCGGCATGGGCCGTCGGGTCCATGAGCGTCTCCACCAGATTGTGGCCGCGCCCCACCACCGCGCCCGTGGCCGAGACGACCACCGCACCGATGGGCACCTCACATGCATCCAACGCAAGTTGCGCCTCATTTAGTGCGAGGCGCATGAATTTTTCATCGAGCCGTTGCTGTTCCGAAATTTCCATATGCTCGTTTTACCAAATATTATATATATTCCACACAGCCTTCCGAAACGGAGCCAACCGCCGGGAAATAATCGAGCGGGGCCTCCTTTCGGGCATAGTGCCGAGAACATCCGGTAGACTCTGCCGAAAGTCAATTCGACGGTTCCGGCCCGCACCGGGAAACAAAAATAACGATTCCCCGCGGCTCTTCCAAGCGAAACCCTCCGAAAAACGGCTCCGCACGCACACCATCAGGCCAATTCCACCTATCTTTGCCGGAAGAAACACCGCAGCAATGGCGCAGCGCAAAATCATACACATCGACATGGACGCCTTCTTCGCCTCGGTCGAGCAGCGCGACAACCCCGCCTACCGGGGCCGTCCGATTGCCGTCGGATACGACGGGCCGCGCGGCGTGGTGGCCACGGCCAGCTACGAGGCTCGCCCCTACGGCGTCCGCTCGGCCCTGCCGTCCGTGGTGGCGCGGAGGCTCTGTCCAGCGCTGATTTTCGTCCCTGCCCGCTTCGAGGTCTACAAGGAGGTCTCGCAGCAGATTCGCGCCATCTTCCACCGCTACACCGAACTGGTCGAGCCCCTCTCGCTCGACGAGGCCTTTCTCGACGTCTCGCACCACCGCTCGGCAACGCTCGTCGCCCGCGAAATCAAGGCTGCCATCCGCGCCGAAACCGGGCTGACCGCCTCGGCCGGCATCTCGGTGAACAAGATGCTGGCGAAAATCGCCTCGGACTACCGCAAACCCGACGGGCTCTTCACCATTGCTCCGGCCCAGGTCGAGGCGTTCGTCGCGGAGCTGCCCGTCGAGCGCTTTTTCGGCATCGGCGAGGTCACGGCCGAGCGGATGCACCGGCTGGGCATCCGCACGGGGGCTGACCTGCGGCTCTGGAGCGAGGAGGCGCTCGTCCACCACTTCGGCAAGGCGGGCCACGCCTACTACGGCTATGCGCGCGGCATCGACGAACGCGAGGTAACGCCCAACCGCATCCGCAAGTCGCTCGGCGCCGAGACCACCTTTGCCGAGGACACCGACGACCGCGAACGGCTCGCACTCGAACTGGCCGGTGTGCGCGACGAAGTGTGGAGCCGGCTTCAGCGCCACGAGTTCGCAGGCAAGACCGTCGTGCTGAAGCTCAAGTTCGACGACTTCCGCCAGATTACCCGCTCGCGGACGCTCCACTCGGCCGTCACGACGGCCGACGAGCTGCGCACGGTCTCCGAGGAGCTGCTGGCGGCCACCGACCTGGGCGGCCACCGCGTCCGCCTCATCGGCCTGACGGTGGGCAATTCGCCCGAAGCCTGCACGGAGTGCGTGCAGCTGCGCTTCGACTTCGATTTCGGCGGTCCGAAAACCTGACGCACCCCCGGCTCCGCACCCCGCCGCAGGGCCAGGCGTCGAAAAAACGGAAAAATGTGAACGTCTGTCGTGAATTTTTCCTAATTTTGTCCGTTACAAGTGAATTCAAACAAAAACAAACCCCATATCTCCATGTACAGAACCCATACGTGCGGCTGTCTGAGAGCCGGAAACGTCAACGAGCGCGTCACCCTGGCAGGGTGGGTGCAGAAAGTGAGAAATCTCGGTGCGATGACCTTCATCGACCTGCGCGACCGCTACGGCATCACCCAGATTGTCGTCGAGGAGCACTCGCCGGCTGCGGCCCGCGAGGCTGCGGCCCGACTGGGCCGCGAGTTCGTCGTCCAGGTCACGGGCCGGGTCGTCGAGCGTTCGTCGAAGAACCCCAAGATGCCCACGGGCGACATCGAGGTGGCGGCCGAGGAGGTCACCATCCTCAACGAGGCGCAGACCCCGCCCTTCACCATCGAAGAGGTGTCGGACGGCGGCGATGACCTGCGGATGAAGTACCGCTACCTCGACCTGCGCCGCCCGCCCCTGCAGCGCAACCTCATCCTGCGCCACAAGATGGCCCAGGAAATCCGCCGCTTCCTCGACGCCGAAGGCTTCCTCGAAATCGAAACGCCCTATCTGGTGGGCTCCACGCCCGAGGGCGCACGCGACTTCGTCGTGCCGAGCCGCATGAATCCCAACCAGTTCTACGCCCTGCCCCAGTCGCCGCAGACGCTCAAGCAGCTGCTCATGGTGGCCGGATACGACAAGTATTTCCAGATCGTGCGCTGCTTCCGCGACGAGGACCTGCGCGCCGACCGTCAGCCCGAATTCACGCAGATCGACTGCGAGATGTCGTTCGTCGAGCAGGAGGACATCCTCGAGGTCTTCGAGCGCTGGGCCAAGCACATGTTCAAGCACGTGCTGGGCATCGAGTTCACCGAGCCGCTGCGCCGTATGCCGTGGATCGAGGCGATGGAGAAGTACGGTTCGGACAAACCCGACCTGCGCTTCGGCATGGAGTTCGCCGACCTTACGGACCTGGCCAAGGGCCACGGCTTCAGCGTCTTCGACAGCGCCGAATACATCACGGGCTTCGCCGCCCCGGGCTGCGCGACCTACACCCGCAAGCAGATTGACGCGCTGACCGAGTATGTCAAGCGTCCGCAGGTGGGTGCCAAGGGACTCATCTGGCTCCGCGTCGAGGAGTCGGGCGTCAAGTCGTCGGTTGACAAGTTCTTCACGCCGGAGCAGGTGCGCGCCATGGCCGAGCGCTGCGGCGCCAAGGCCGGCGACATGGTCTTCATCCTCTGCGGCGCCAAATTCAAGACGCTCACGCAGCTCTGCGCCCTGCGTCTCGAGGTGGCCCAGCAGCTCGGGCTGCGCGACCCGAAGAAGTTCGCCCCGCTGTGGGTGGTCGACTTCCCGATGTTCGAATGGGACGAGGAGACGCAGCGCTTCTACGCGATGCACCACCCCTTCACCTCGCCCAAGCCCGAGGATGCCGAATTCCTCGAGAGCGACCCGGGACGTGTCCGCGCCAATGCCTACGACTTCGTCTGCAACGGCACCGAAATCGGCGGCGGCTCGATTCGTATCCACGACGCCAAGCTCCAGGCCCGCATCTTCAAATGTCTGGGCTTCACGCCCGAGCGCGCCCAGGAGCAGTTCGGCTTCCTGATGAACGCCTTCAAGTTCGGCGCACCCCCTCACGGAGGTCTCGCCTTCGGTTTCGACCGGCTCTGCTCGCTCTTCGGCGGCTCGGAGTCCATCCGCGACTACATCGCCTTCCCGAAGAACAACGCCGGCCGCGACGTGATGCTCG
>ENA-OVGC01001093-OVGC01001093.1-human-gut-metagenome-genome-assembly--contig:-NODE-1093-length-22458-cov-5.521939_pt1 | contig 22458 bp, 20 predicted proteins | sample MGYA00237768_ERZ505415 | MGnify/ENA primary metagenome ERZ505415 (study PRJEB26158, sample SAMN06016382) | human gut metagenome | biome: human gut; feature: ankylosing spondylitis patient; material...
ACAAAAAGTATGTATTCCTGTGAGATTAGTCTATATATTTTCGCAAAACATATAGGAGGGAAAGCGATATATAAGTGCAATTATATCCTATTTATAAAGCCTTTTTTAGGTCCTAAACAATGTTGCTTAGTTAAAATATAGTCCAAATGATGGTTTTATGACAGTATTATGATAGTTGAAAACGGCAACTATCATAGAGTAATATTCTGATTATTTGCACATTAAACAAAAATATGATAGTATGACAGTACATTTGATGAAACATTATTATGAAATTCCAATCTGGAGAGGAGGCCGGGGGGATTGTTAAAGCTAGTCAATAAACCTGTAATAGTCAAGTAACTCTGATTATGGTGGTTGCATAACGGGAGCTATTGTTATTAATAACTCCCGTTACTTTTATTTTCAGTTTCTTACCAGCAAGGCATCCGCCACTTCTCCCGCTATTTCATCATCCCGTAAAACCTTCAATAAGGATAATCCAAATTCGAATACAAAACCGGGCCCCTGGCAGGTTATGATATTTCCATCTTGCTCAACACCATTACCGGTAGGGATGGCTCCTATCATAGTCGGTTCGAAGTTCGGGAAACAAGTGGCCTTACGTCCTTTCAATAATCCTAAGCCGCCTAAAACCATAGGTCCTGCACAGATCGCTCCCAGAATTATATTTTCTTTATTCTTTTCCAGTATAAGTTCTTTCAGGCGGGTACAAGTATTCAGATGATTGCTTCCCGGAATACCTCCCGGAAGAATTAAAGCATCTGCCGCACTAAAATCGGCCTCTTCAAACAGGTAATCTGCTATCACCGGGATATTATGCGCCCCCATTACCCGGGTTTCACCGTTAATCGAGATGGTAGAGACTCTGACACCTCCCCTACGTAAAATATCGGCTGTGCCTAACGCCTCTATTTCTTCAAATCCTGTAGCCAGGAATATAAACGCTTGCTTCATATTATATTATTTTTTATTGAGATAATACTTGATCTTATATTTCAACAAAGGAATATCTACGGGTTTGACCAGATAATCATTAAACCGGCAACACTTCGCTTTCTCTTTTTCTTCATCAAATGCAAATGCAGAAAGAGCCAGAATAGGAACATCTGAAGATAATTCACGTATTTTACACGTGGCGGCATAACCGTCCATCACCGGCATTTTTATATCCATCAAAACAATATCCGGCTTGTAATCCTTAAACTGCTGTACGGCAATCTGTCCGTTTTCCGCATAAATCAGACGATAATGTTGCTTTAAGACTGCTTGCAGCAAAAGATAATTTTCCAACACATCTTCTGCAATCAAGATTGTATATTGCCCTGGCAAAGCATCCGGAATGATCTCCATAGGAATTTCATTGCCTGCTTCTTTCTTTTCAGACTCTTCCGGAACTGCTAATGGCAGCGTAAACCAGAATGTCGACCCTTTGCCCAACTCCGACCGAAGGCCTATTTCTCCGCCTAACTTTTCTATGATCATTTTACAGATAGACAGTCCCAAGCCGGTCCCTTGCCTGAAATCATCCAATTTTACAAACCGCTCGAATACAGATGCCTGCTTCTCCTTATCGATGCCAATACCGGTATCAGTGACAGAAACCCTTACAAAATCACCCTCCACCTCATACGACAAAGAGACAAATCCCTGATTCGTACATTTTATAGCATTGGATAAAAGATTCAGCAATACCTGTTCAATACGCTGTGTATCTGTCCGTAACCTGACAGAAGGCAACATATCTCCATTATACAGCAATGCCACATCCGAAGTCATTTTCAATGATTGCGAAATATAAACTTCCTGGCAGACATCTTTCAGATCCACCCACGACAGGTTATAATTCAACGTTCCGGATTCTATCTTTGCAAAATCCAGAATATCGTTGATCAATTGGAGCAACAGGTCGCTGTTATTATTGATAATTGTAAGATACTCCTGTTGTTCACTGGCATTATCCGTTTCGGTAATCAACCGGGAGAAACCTACTATCGCGTTCAATGGCGTACGGATCTCATGGCTCATATTAGCGATAAAGGCATTCTTCATTTTATCCGCCTCCTGGGCCTTGATCAGATCCAGCTCATTTTGCCGCTGTTCCGTAATATCCCAAAGCATAGCCAATAACAAAGGGGATGCTCCCGGGTCCGGGTTGGTTATCAATAAACGGATGATGTTCACAATACGGATTTCCCCGTTCGGTTTCTCATATTCAACCACCGATTTATGGATTCGTCCGTGGTTGATCGTTGAATAATCTTCCGTACGGATTTCATGCGCCCTTCGCGGATCAGAAAACAGATCAAAGTCTGTCTTACCTAACACCTCGGAAGATTTAGCCCCCATAAAGTCTTCGGCCGCCTGATTGAAGTAAATATATTTAAAACTGTCGAAAACATCTTTTACGGCTATAACGACAAAGATATTTGACAGAATAGTATTCATTAAGATATTCAGGAAATTAATTTTGCGCTGATTCAGAAGATTCTCGCTCATTTTCTCTATCTCAGCATTCTTCATGACCGATGCAGCCAAATCCGTTTCCAACACTTTAATGCGCTGGATCAGTTCTTCTTTTGAAAGGTTTTCGTACATGTTCATATATTAGAAATCAAGGTTTATAATTGTGACTTACTGTTGGAGGCAAATGTAAAGATATTTTTTCAGGAACCTTAGAAAATCAACATTTAATTTACCAGTTTTTATAATTTTGAGCAAAAATGCTGCATCTAATCAAAATAAAAGATACATTTGCAGTCTAATTTCATGAATTAAACACAATATAATACGAAAAAGCTATGATGTATTGGCAGAAAGATATTGAGACGATGAGTCGTGAAGAACTGAATAAACTACAGTTGGAACGACTGAAACAAACAATAGAATTAGCCGGACACTCCCCTTTCTACAGTAAAGTTCTTAAAGACAACGGTATAACGGCAGACAGCATCCAGTCATTGGATGATCTGCAAAAAATCCCTTTCACAACGAAAGACGACCTGCGTAATAATTATCCGTTCGGAATGGCAGCTATTCCTATCAAGGATTGCGTAAGAGTACATTCTTCCAGCGGTACAACCGGAAATCCTACCGTCGTATTACATTCGGCAAAGGACCTGGACCAATGGGCCAATCAGGTGGCACGCTGCATGTATATGGTCGGTTTACGTGATACAGACGTTTTCCAGAATACCTCCGGATATGGTATGTTCACCGGTGGTTTGGGATTTCAATATGGCGCAGAAAAACTCGGAGCATTAACCGTTCCTGCCGCCGCCGGTAATTCCAAACGTCAGATCAAATTTATTACCGATTTTGGAACGACTTGCCTGCATATCATTCCCAGCTACGCCACCCGCCTGGCTGAAGTAATGTATGAAATGGGACTGGATCCGCGCAAAGACACCAAACTGCACACGGTTTGTATCGGTGCCGAGCCTCATTCGGAAGAACAACGCAAACGCATCGAACAACTATTAGGTGTAAAAGCATATAACTGTTTCGGTATGTCTGAAATGAATGGTCCCGGTGTTGCTTTCGAATGTACGGAGCAAAACGGATTGCATATCTGGGAAGACTATACGATTGTGGAGATTGTAGATCCCCAGACATTACAGCCTGTTCCGGAAGGGGAAGTAGGCGAACTGGTATTAACGACAATCAATCGTGAAGCCATGCCGCTGTTACGTTACCGTACCCGTGACCTGACCTGCATCATCCCGGGCGAATGTCCTTGCGGAAGAACGCATAAACGTCTGGCCCGCTTCAAAGGACGTAGCGACGATATGATCATCCTGAAAGGTGTGAATCTCTTCCCGATCCAGATCGAAAAGATTCTGATGCAGTTCAAAGAACTGGGAAGCAACTATCTGATCACACTCGAAACGGTTAACAACAGTGACGAAATGCTGATCGAAGTAGAACTGAGCGACCTGTTTACCGACGATTACAGCGTCTTGCAACGTCTTGCAAAAGACATTACCCGACAGCTGAAAGATGAGTTGCTGCTGACTCCGCGCCTGAAACTGGTAGCCAAAGGCTCATTGCCCGTTCAGGAAGGTAAAGCCGTAAGGGTAAAAGACTTGCGTAAGTTCTGTTAAAACAATTGTTCAACAAATAAAAGATACAGCTATGACAGTAAATCAAATTTCTATTTTCCTGGAGAATAAATATGGAAAGCTAAGTGAAATCCTGGCTCTGCTTGCTGAAGAAAATATACGGATCATTGCTGCTACTGTTGCGGATACGTCTGAATATGGTATTCTGCGTATTATTGTAAGCGATCCGCAGAAAGCATACAAGATATTGAAAAGCAACAATGTAAGTGCGAATCTGACGGACGTACTGGCTATCGTGACCAACTCTTGTGCCGGAAGTTTTGCACAGGCATTGACACATTTTACAAAAGCCGGTCTGAGCATAGAATATATGTATTGTTTTTCACTGAATGACAAATCGATCCTTATTCTTCGTACCAATAACCGGGAAGCAGCCCGTGAAGTAATCCGTCGTCAGAATCTGGAATGCATTTGCGAAAGCGACTTGATGAAATTATAATAAAACAAATAACAAATGTTCGGAATAGAAGATCCCGGTATCTGGTTAGCCTACCTGTTAGCCTTCGCGTGTTTAATTTTTTCTTTATGGTTCGGAATTACCAATTGGAATAAAGGAGATAAAGAGAGTGATAACCCTAAACAACCTGATAAATGAGTACCCTTACCCTTGGAATTGTTGTTATCCTTTACATGTTTGTCATTGCCTGGTTAGGTTATATCGGATATAAACAGACTAAAAATGCCAGTGATTATCTGCTAGGAGGAAGAAAGGTCAATCCTATTATCATGGCCCTCTCCTATGGAGCTACATTTATTTCTGCATCGGCTATCGTAGGTTTCGGTGGTGTCGCAGCTACTTTCGGTATGGGTATCCAGTGGCTATGTCTGCTGAATATGTTTATGGGAGTGGTTGTAGCCTTTATCTTCTTCGGTAGAGGAACCCGTAAATTAGGAGAACAGCATAATGCGCGTACATTTCCACAATTATTGGGGATGCACTATAAATCGCGTAGTATACAGATATTTATAGCTACTATCATTTTTATAGGAATGCCATTGTATGCGGCCGTTGTCATGAAAGGAGGCGCTGTTTTCATCGAACAGATGTTCCATATCGACCTGCATCTGGCTTTATTGATATTTACTTTGATTGTGGCTGCTTATGTAATTACCGGTGGTATAAAAGGTGTTTTATATACAGATGCCTTACAGGCTGTGATTATGTTCGGCTGTATGTTATTTCTTTTATTCTGGTTTTACAAAGTCATGGATATGGGCTTCATTGAAGCGAACCAGAAACTGACGGAGATTGCACCGCTTGTCCCCGACCGTTTCAAAGAGTTGGGACACCAGGGGTGGACGGCGATGCCGGTCACCGGTTCTCCCCAATGGTATACCTTGGTTACATCGCTTATCTTAGGTGTCGGGATAGGTTGTCTGGCACAGCCTCAGTTAGTTGTACGCTTCATGATGGTGGAAAGCACCAAACAGCTGAATCGCGGAGTGCTTATCGGTTGCGTGTTCCTGATTGTAACCGTAGGAGCTATTTACCATGTAGGAGCATTGTCGAATCTGTTTTTTATGAAGACAGAAGGAGTTGTCGCTTCGGAAGCCATCAAAGATATGGATAAAATTATCCCGTTGTTTATTGACCGTGCTATGCCGGAATGGTTTAGTGCCGTATTTATGCTGTGTATCCTGTCAGCCAGTATGTCCACATTGAGTGCACAGTTCCATACGATGGGAGCTGCATTCGGGGCGGATGCATTTCCGAACCTGGGACGCCGTAAAAATACAAACTCAACGATGGGAGTCCGTATCGGAGTTTTATGTTCTATCCTGTTGAGTTATATTATCTGCTATACGTTGAGTGCCGGTATTATAGCCAGAGGGACAGCCTTATTTATGGGTGTTTGTGCAGTGACATTTCTCCCCGCCTATTTCTGTTCATTGTATTGGAAAAAGGCGACAAAACAAGGAGCTTTAGCCAGTCTCTGGACAGGTGCATTGGCAAGTATGTTTGCCATGCTGTTTCTCCATAAGGCAGAAGCCAGTGCGGTTGGTCTGTGTAAAACATTGACGGGAAAAGATGTACTGATCGATGTATATCCCTGGTTTGCGATAGATCCTATTCTATTTGCTCTCCCGTTGTCTGTTATTGCTATCGTCGTTGTCAGCCTGATGACGCAGGAAAAGACTAATAAGATATAATATGGAATACATTAGTATTTATTGCATGTTAGAAAACATATATTAGCATTTTAACTATTGCTACTTATGAAAAGATCCGTACTTTTGTACTGTGGTTTTTTCATAATAGTATTAGATTTAAGGTTAACAAAGTTGGTTAGGGCTTGTCGTGAGACAGGCTTTAATTTTTTATATACCTCTCCTATTCCATACTTTTTTAATCGACCTCTTATTTTACATGACTATTAATCCTAATTTCCTACCTTTGCAACAAAAAAGATGATCAAATACTTTTGTTTACTTCTGCTGATTCTATGCAGCTGCAATAATGGGAAAAAGGAGAATGATGTGCTTCATGTGGCTGTTCTTCGCGGACCTTCCGTTATTGCTTTTGCAAAGATGATGGAGGATTCGCTGGAGATAGAAGGAAAACGGTTGTCTGTAGATATAGTCGATTCTCCGGAACTGATGCAGGCATTATTAATAAAAGGGAAAGCGGACCTGGCTGCCCTTCCTATGATTAATGCAGCCAATCTTTATAATAAAGGATTGAAATATGCTTTACTCGGATGCCCTGTCTGGGGAAATCTGTATCTTGTCGAAAAGCAAGGGATACGGAATCAATCACCGGAAACGGAGACTTTATATGTCTTCGGTGCAGGCACAACTCCCGATATCCTGACCCGCTACTATTTACATCAAAAAGGATTATCTTATTCATTGAATTATTCGTTTACTACCCCCGGTGAAATAAGCCAGGGATTGCTAGCCGGACAGATTCAGACGGCTGTCCTGGCAGAACCGTTTCTAAGCGTGATACTTCGGAAAGACAGTACCTTATCTATAAAAACGAGTCTTAACAATCCGGACAGTACCTCTCCGGGATTTGCCCAGACCGCGATTGTCTATGCACCTTCGTTAAACGATAAAAGAACATTGCTGGATAGTTTACTGAATGAGTCCTGCCAGTTTGCCGTCAGTCAACCTCAAAAAGCAATAGATATTCTGGAGAGCCGCAATATATTTGCCCCGGGAACACTCACTCCGGAAAGCATAGAGAGATGCCGTATTAACTATTTATCAACCGGAGAAGCCAAAGAAAGCATTCTCGATTTCCTTCGTCTGATAGAACAATATGAACCGAAAGCCATAGGAGGAAAACTTCCGGACAATGGCTTTATTTCAGGAGAACAATGAAAAAAGGATTAATTTCATGTGTATCAGTCTGCTTGCTGCTGCTTATCTGGCAGTTAATAGCCTCTTCAATGGACCAGCCGGAATTGATTCCGTCCGTTCCTGAACTGATAAAAGCCTTATTTCAGCTATTCGGTACCGATACTTTTTATAAAAGCATATCGGCTACCATCCTGCGCGGTATTTCCGGTATCATTCTATCATTGGGAGCCGCGGTGATGACAGCTTTCTTATTTGCCCGTTACGAATTGCTTTATGAGTTATTCCGTCCCCTGCTGACAATCATGCGTTCCGTTCCGGTCATCTCTTTTATCTTATTGGCTTTAATCTTTCTTGACCCGGAAGGAATACCGTTAATAATTGCTTTTCTGACCATGTTTCCTTTATTAACGGAAAACCTGACGAAAGGAATCATCAGTCTGCGGCCCGGACTTTCCCTAATGGCGGCTCAGTTCAAAATCAATCGTAAGAATAAACTGATACATATATATTATCCCCAACTGAAACCTTTTTTATTCAGTGGGCTGGCGTCTGCTACCGGATTCGGCTGGCGTGCTATTATTATGGGCGAAGTACTTTCACAATGCGCCTTCGGTATCGGCGGGGAAATGAAACGTGCACAGTTATTCATATCGGTTCCCGAATTGATTGCATGGACTGTTATTGCTGTCTTGATAAGTTTCCTGTTTGACAAAGGAATCAGCCGGTTGGCACTGGTTACATGGAACATACAGTATAGCAATGGAAAACCGGAAAAGGAAGAACTTCCCCACCCTTGTCCCATAGAAGCAGCAGACGTTACATTTCAATATGATGATACCAAAGTACTATCGAATTTCTCATATACTTTTGAACCCGGCATCATTTATGGTATAAAGGCTCCGTCAGGAAGCGGAAAAACAACTTTACTGAATCTGCTGGACGGAACATTGAAACCAATCGAGGGAAAGATTATATCTCATCGGGAAGAAAAGTTTGCTGTTGTATTCCAGGAGCCGGAACTACTGTCCCATTTAACTGTCCTGCAAAACATTTGCCTACCGTTAGCATCGCTCTATAAACAAACTTATGCGGAACAGGAAGCATTAACAGCATTGAGAATAGTCGAGATGGAAACTTTCACGGAACGTTATCCTAACGAACTGAGTTACGGCCAGCAACAGCGCGTAGCCCTTGCCCGGGCATTGGCATATCCATCTACTGTTATGCTTCTTGACGAGCCTTTCAAAGGATTGGACAAGCCACTCGCAATCCGCATCATCGACCGCATAATTGAACGACAAACAGAATATAAACGCACTGTCATCTTCACATCACACAATCAGGTAGAGATAGAGCGCTTTGCTTCCGTTATTATCCGGCTACCGATAATCAATTAACTTTTACGGGATTACAGGGGATTGAGAACCAGAATGTAGAACCTACGCCTTCCTCTGAATCGACACCTATCTCTCCGTTCAACATCGTTATAATTGTCTTACAGATAGACAATCCAAGTCCTGTCCCTTGTTTAAACCTATCCAGTTTGACAAATCGGTCAAAAATGGTAACCTGGTCCTCTTTCTTTATGCCGGTACCGGTATCGCTGACATAAGCATAAATGCCATTATCAGTCAAACGATAACCATACCGTATCGTTCCTGTCGATGTAAATTTGACCGCATTAGATAAAAAGTTAGTCAACACCTGTGTAAGTCTTGTCTTTTCAGAAATGATACTGTAGTCGCTTCCGTCATTTTCAAAAACAACCTTTACCCCGGCATTTACCCGCCGTAAGAAAGCCGGCTCCTGCGGTTTGAAGATACTATTTAAACTGAAGTCTGAATAAATGAACTCCAGCTTACCCGATTCTATCTTTGAAATATCGAGAATATCATCAATCAATTGCAACAGAAATTCATTGCTCGATTCAATAATCTTCAGATATTCCTGTTTTTCTTCATCCGTTTCCGCCTGGGCCATCAAAGTAGAGAAACCGACAATCGCATTTAAAGGCGTACGTATTTCATGGCTCATATTGGCGATAAAGGCTGATTTCATCCGGTTACTCTCCTCTGCAAGACGCTTCGCCTGTACATCTGCTTCGTGACGTTTATCCACCGTGATATCCCGCAAGATACCAATAGCTTTCAGGGGTTTACCGTCTTTACCATATTCATACACTTCACCGATTTTCTCCAGCCAGACATATTCTTCCGAGAAATAACGGCAACGGAAACTCAGGCGTAATGATTCTATCTCACCCTGAGCAAAGGCCGTCACAACATCCCGGTACATTTGCTGGTCGTCCGGATGGATTTTTTCAGTAAAACTTTCGTGGGAAATATAAGCATGAATCATTTCACCGTTCTCTACATGAGAAAGCTCCGCCGTTTCATTCACGACATCCCATATCCACGGATAGATAAGGCCTGCCATACAGGATAAGGCCAGTCTTTTATTATTTTCATGCAGTTCTTCTTCTATCTGCCGTTGTTTGGTGATGTCCCAGGACATACCCAATAGAAAAGGCGCTTTTCCTTCGCGGGGTACCAGCAATTTCATGGTATCCATAGAACGCACTACACCTTTGGGGTCGAGCATCTGTTCAACAAAGCGTTGCATCTCTCCCGTTTGAAGTACCTTCTCATCCATATCCCTGAAAGACTGCGCTGCAACAGGGTCAACAAACAAATCAAAGTCCGTTTTCCCAACAACATCATTGTGAAAACGACCATATATCTGATTCATCATCGGACTGGAATAAACATAACGGAAGTCATCTCCAGTATCCTTAACAAAGAAGTACATTGGTACTGAGTCTACTATGTTCGAAAGTAACCCGGATAAATCTTTATATTTTTGCTCCAATGCATCAGCATTTGAATCTACTGGTATCATACAGCTTTGAGGACTTAATGTTTATATTCTCACAAAAGTCTTGAAAATAAACGAGAGTAACAAATAATATAAAGAAAGAATTCAAAGAGGGAAGCAAAATAAATAACACGAACTTCACAATATCAGCATTTTAATAGCCAATCTGTGAAATCCGTGTCAAAAAAGTATGTAGCAGGAGAATTCTACTTACTAAGTAAATTTCCCCTATCAGGCACTACCGCTCAGGTACTATTCACAAAAACATCTTAAAGGGGAGTAACCTTTTAAATTTAATACCTATTTTTGCATAAACAGGTATTATAATATGATAATAGTGCAAACAGAAGAAGAGTTACGAACAATATTCGTATCATCATGTATCGAATCGGCAGCGCGGGCAAGAGGATGCTCGGCTTCAGAGATGTACCGGAGAATGAAACGTATCCGGCTAATAGAGGATTATATATGGGAGTTTTATGATGTTTTGCACACTCAAAGTCGGGAATATGTCACTGAAGATGTATTGAAAACATTAGATATTTGGGAGAAGAAGCAAATAAAAGAAGAAGGAGGAAAACTATGATAACCGTTTATCATGGCTCTGTTATCACCGTGAAGCAACCTATCGCTAAAGCCGGACATGAAAATCTGGATTTTGGACAAGGTTTTTACGTAACCGACATTAAAGAACAAGCTGAAAGATGGGCTTTTCGTATAGGCAGACAGCAACAGGAAATTCCTCTTCTAAATATTTATCAACTTGATTTAGATGAAGTAATAACTGATTTCTCCTATTTGAAATTTTCTAGGTATGACGAAGAATGGCTTGACTTTATTGTAAAAAGCCGTAAGGGACTAAAACCGTGGGCTAAATATGACATTGTAGAAGGTGGTGTAGCAAACGACCGTGTCATTGATACAGTAGAAGCATATATGAATGGTATGATAACTGTTGAAATGGCATTAGACCAATTATCACAACACCAACCCAATAATCAATTCTGTTTGTTAAACCAGCAATTGATTGATCAATGCTTACAATTTATTTCTGTCGAACAAATTAATCTATAACAAATATGCTTAGCGACTTATTAATGTGGAATAAAATCGGAAGAATAGTCATGCGGCTTTCTGAAAAATTGGAAGTTTCACCGTTGCGCGCTCTGGATGTATTCTATATGTCAAAGGTTTGCGACCGACTGCATGACCCTGAAACCGAACTTTATATTTTTAGTGACGCTTACATCGTTGATGAAATCATGATGGAGCTGTACCAATCATAAAACAAAAACAATTATGACAACATTATTCCATTCACTTATCTCCCACTCTTTAAACATTCCGGCTGGACAGGTCGAAAGAACGATCGGGTTGCTTAATGAAGGGGCAACCATTCCTTTTATCAGCCGTTACCGGAAAGAAGTTACCGGAGGACTGGATGAAGTCCAGATCGGGAATATCAAAGACCAACTGGATAAGCTGACTGAACTCAAAAAACGGAAAGATACCATATTAAGTTCTATCGAAGAACAAGGGAAACTAACCTCTGAACTCAAGAAACGAATCGAAGATTCCTGGGATAGCACCGAGATAGAAGACCTTTATCTGCCCTACAAACCCAAACGGGTGACTAAGGCTGAGATTGCACGTAAAAAAGGGCTGGAACCGCTTGCCAAAATTATCATGATACAAAACGAACCGGATTTGCTGGCCCGGGTGAAGAGTTTTATCAAAGGAGAAGTAAAGAATGCAGCAGAAGCCTTGCAAGGAGCACGAGATATTATCGCTGAATGGGTAAACGAAAATGAAGGGGCACGTAACGCCGTGCGTAATTCTTTTGCCCATACAGGGATTATTTCTTCTAAAGTTATTAAAGGAAAAGAGGAAGAAGGAGCCAAATACCGGGACTATTTCGATTTCAGTGAACCGCTGAACCGATGCAGTTCCCATCGCTTGCTGGCCCTCCGCCGCGGAGAAGCGGAAGGTATCCTCAGAGTCAGCATATCACCCGATGTCGATACTACACTCGACCGTTTGAAAAGACGGTTCGTGAAAGGGAACAGCGAAGTTTCCGACCAGGTAGCCAATGCGGTAGACGACTCTTTCAAACGTCTGCTAAAGCCTTCCATAGAAACGGAATATGCCAATCTGAGCAAAACGAAAGCCGACGAAGAGGCCATCCGTGTTTTTGCAGAGAACTTGCGGCAGCTTTTACTGGCACCGCCGTTAGGACAAAAGCGAGTGTTAGGTGTCGACCCCGGATATCGTACCGGATGCAAATTAGTTTGCCTGGATGCCCAGGGTAACCTGCTTCATAACGAAGCCGTCTATCCGCATCCGCCGCAGAATGAAAAGAGCAAAGCCGCAGCTAAAGTCTCTCAATTGGTATCGACTTATGCCATCGATGCTATCGCTATCGGCAACGGAACTGCAAGCCGCGAAACGGAACAGTTCATTACTAATCTCCGTTATGACCGGAAAGTACAGGTGTTTGTTGTCAGTGAGAACGGAGCTTCCATCTATTCTGCCTCAAAGATTGCCCGGGATGAGTTTCCTGAATATGATGTGACCGTACGGGGTGCCGTCAGTATCGGACGCCGGTTGATGGACCCACTGGCAGAACTGGTAAAAATCGATCCCAAAAGTATCGGAGTCGGCCAGTATCAACATGATGTCGACCAGAGTGCTTTAAAGAAAAGCCTGGACCAGACTGTGGAAAGTTGCGTAAATATGGTGGGAGTCAATGTGAATACGGCCAGTAAGCACCTGCTGACTTATATCTCCGGTTTAGGACCGACACTGGCACAGAATATTGTCGACTACCGGGCCGAACATGGTCCTTTCCAATCCAGACGTGAATTGTTAAAGGTGCCGCGTATGGGTGAAAAAGCGTTCGAACAAAGTGCCGGATTCCTTCGCATACAAGGTGGCAAAACACCTTTGGACAATTCCGCCGTTCACCCGGAAAGTTATCCGATTGTGGAACAAATGGCCAAGGACTTAAAATGTACCGTGGAAGAGTTGATTACCAATAAAGAATTAAAGAAGAAGCTCGACCTTAAGAAATATATTACAGAGAAAGTCGGTATGCCGACTCTGCTTGATATCATGGAAGAGTTGGATAAACCCGGTCGTGACCCGCGCCAGGCTATCCAGGTCTTTTCTTTCGACCCTACCGTTAAAACGATAGAAGATCTGAAAGAAGGGCTGGTCCTACCGGGAATTGTGACCAATATTACGAACTTCGGTTGCTTTGTAGATGTTGGTATAAAAGAGAACGGATTGGTTCACATCTCGGAACTTGCCGATCGTTTTATCAGCGACCCGACACAGGTGGTTTCTATCCATCAGCATGTTAAAGTGAAAGTTTTGAGTGTAGACCTGGTCCGTAAACGGGTTCAATTATCTATGAAAGGATTGTAGTATGAAAATAAACAAAACGAATGTGGCCAGACTGTTGGATAAAGCTAAAATAGCCTATCAACTGGTTCCCTATGAAGTCGATGAAAATGATTTAAGCGCCACCCATGTGGCAGAGCAATTGGGAGAAAACGTAGAACAGGTATTCAAAACGTTAATCCTTCACGGAGATAAAAGCGGATATTTTGTCTGTGTTATCCCCGGAGCTGATGAAGTGGATTTGAAAAAGGCAGCCAAAGTATCGGGCAACAAAAAATGTGAGATGATCCCGGTGAAAGAATTATTGCCTTTAACCGGGTATATCCGGGGAGGATGTTCCCCTATCGGAATGAAGAAACATTTCCCGACCTATATCCATCAGTCTGCCGGGCAATATGATACTATATATATCAGTGCCGGACAACGAGGATTGCAGGTTCAGATAGCTCCGGATGATTTAATTCGTGAAGTGAGGGCCGAAGTTGCAGATTTGATTGCAGAGAAAGAACGATGATAATAAACCTAAATAAAAAGAGAATGCAGGAAAAGCCAGCATTCTCTTTTTATTTAGGTAAACCGCATTTCTATAATTTAGAATTTCCGGAATATATACCTTTTCCCTTCACTGTTTAAAATCAGTTGCTTTCCGCTCAGTTTCTCTATGGAGAATGTACGTGTTTTAGACTTCCAGTCGGTGTAGTGCAAATAGTTTGCCGCAGGACCTGGGTCGTCTGCCAATTCCAATTCCAACTGGTCTTCATCCTTTATCGTATTGAAACCATATTGCAAAACATGTTTGTCTTCAGCCGGGATGTACACCTGATACATAAATAAAATATTCTGGAAATTATAAAATACCGTATCAGCCTGTATCACATCGCCATTAGCTTCCACTTGCTGTAATTGCCATTTGCCTTCCAACTTATGCTCCGTATCATTACTACATGCAGCCATCAAAATTGTGACAGCGGCTATCATCCAGTATTTCATTTTATTCATCATAACAAACCTTTTGTACTCGGTAATTCATATTTATAAATATCACGGCGTATAGCCATTTTTACAGAACGTGCCAAAGCCTTGAAAATACCTTCTATCTTATGATGCTCATTCGTCCCTTCTGCCTTAATATTCAGATTCATGCGGGCGGCATCACTCAGGCTTTTAAAGAAATGAAGGAACATCTCCGTCGGCATGTCTCCAACCATTTCACGACGGAACTCGGCATCCCAGACCAGCCAGGGACGTCCGCCGAAGTCGAGAGCCACACTGCACAGGCAATCGTCCATCGGCAAAGAATAGCCATACCGTTCGATGCCGCGCTTGTCGCCTAAGGCTTTCAGCAAGGCTTCACCCAGGGCAATCGCCGTATCTTCAATTGTATGATGCTCATCAACGTCGAGGTCACCCTTTACACGTATAACCAAATCCATACCGGAATGTTTTCCTATCTGGTCCAGCATATGGTCAAAAAAGCCTAATCCGGTCGAAACCGCTGTCTTTCCGTTTCCATCCAGATTTACTTCTACGTAAATATCCGTCTCCTTGGTGGTGCGCTGCACAACGGCACGGCGTTCGCCGGCAAAAAGATATTCGGTAATTTTATCCCAATCATCCGTAATAAGTACAGGAGAAAGAGAAGGATTTTCGGCCAGCAACCTGTCTGCCTCTTCATCCGAAGGACGCAGCCATATGCCTTTTGCACCCAGATTTGCAGCCAGTTCCATATCCGTCAGGCGGTCTCCTATCACGTAACTGTTTGCCAAATCGTACTCACCGGCCAGATATTTACCCAGCATTCCGGTACGCGGTTTGCGGTTGGGAGAATTATCCTCCGGGAAAGAGCGGTCGATCAGCATGTCATCAAAGACAATCCCCTCACCTTCCAATGTCTTCAGCATCTTGTTGTGAGCCGGCCAGAATGTATCTTCCGGAAAAGAAGAGGTACCCAATCCGTCCTGGTTTGTCACCATGACAAACTCAAAATCAAGCTGTTTACGTATGAAGTATAAATTGCGGAATACTTTAGGATAGAACTCCAGTTTCTCCAGGCTATCCAGCTGGTAATCAACAGGAGGTTCTATCACCAATGTTCCGTCTCTATCGATAAAGAGAGCTCTTTTCATGCTTACAAACTTTTTAAAGCCTTCAATAAGGCATCGTTTTCTTCCGGTGTGCCAACAGTGATACGCAAACAGCCGTTACACAATGTCACATTATTCCGGTTACGTACAATAACGCCTTTCTTCACCAGTTTATTATATACGGAGTCAGCTTTGCCCACATTTACCAGGATAAAGTTTGCATCGGTCGGATACATTTTATGGACAATCGGCAGTTCCGGCAAAGCAGCCTGCAACCGGATACGTTCGGACATGATACGGCGCAACTGTTCCAACATCAGGCCTTCATTATTCAACAAGTCCAACGCCTGTTTCTGTGTCAGCACATTGACGTTGTAAGGATATTTAATCTTGTTCAATATTGCAATAATTTCCGGAGAAGCAAAAGCCATGCCCAACCGGAGGCCTGCGGCTCCCCATGCTTTGGATAATGTTTGCAAAATTATCAGATTCGGGAATTTCTTCAGCTCGGGAAGGAAAGAAGGTTCTGCCGAAAAGTCGATATAGGCTTCGTCCAGTACGACTATTCCTTCAAAGTACTTCAGTATCTTATATATTTCATCCCGGTTCAGGCTGTTTCCCGTCGGGTTGTTCGGCGAGCAAAGAAAGATTACTTTCACCCATTCGTCCACTTCCTCCAGTAATGCTTCTGCATCCAGTTCGAAATCAGGAGTTAAAGTCACTTTCCTGAACTCCACGTTGTTAACGTTGGAAGCTACTTCATACATACCGTAAGAAGGGGCGATACTGACAATCGTATCGATTCCCGGGTCACAGAATGCACGGATAACAAGGTCTATCGGCTCATCGCTGCCATTACCCAGAAAGATGGAATTACGGTCAACATCTTTCAGTTCGGCAATCCGTTCTTTCAACTCCCACTGTAAGGGGTCGGGATAACGGTTATAAGGCTCGTTATAAGGATTCTCATTTGCATCCAGGAAAACAGATGCACTTCCGTGAAACTCGTCTCTTGCAGAGGAATAGGGTTTCAACGCCCAAATATTAGGTCTTACCAGGTCTTTTAAATCCATCATATTGTTTTCAATCTTATTGTTACTGCATTGCGGTGTGCATCCAGTTGCTCGTTACCGGCCATCGTCTGGATTGTACCGCCTAAATTCTTAATACCTTCGGCAGTGATTTCCTGGAAGGTTATCTTTTTGATAAAGCTGTCCAGGTTTACACCGCTGTAAGCCTTGGCATAGCCATTGGTCGGAAGCGTATGATTCGTGCCCGAAGCATAATCACCGGCACTTTCAGGAGTGTAGGGTCCCATAAAGACACTTCCCGCATTCTCTATCTGTTCAGCGATATGAGCGTAGTTCTCCGTTTGTATAATCAGATGTTCCGGGGCATACATATTCGTGAAAGCGATTACTTCCTGTTCGTCTTTCAGGACGATTATACGGCTATGTTCCAATGCTTTTGCAGTAATATCCTTACGGGACAGTTCAGATAATTGCTGTTGGATGGCATCGACTACAGGAGATACGATACTTTCTGCCGATGTAACCAGCATAGCCTGGCTATCTGCTCCATGCTCTGCCTGTGAAAGGAAATCGGCGGCAATAAAGTCCGGATTTGCTGTTCCGTCGGCAATGACTTCCACTTCGGAAGGGCCTGCGGGCATGTCGATGGCAACGTCTTTCAAGCTGACAAGCTGTTTGGCTGCTGTCACGTACTGATTTCCGGGGCCGAATATCTTATAGACTTTGGGGACAGATTCCGTGCCGTATGCCATGGCCGCAATAGCCTGTATTCCTCCGGCTTTGAATATCTTGCTGACACCTGCCGTTTCTGCGGCAAACAGGATGGCCGGATGCACTTTTCCTTCCCGGTTCGGAGGAGTACATAATACAATCTCCTTACATCCGGCGATATGTGCAGGAACCGCCAACATTAATACGGTTGAGAACAAAGGGGCCGTTCCTCCCGGAATATACAGGCCGACCTTTTCTATGGCAACTGCTTTCTGCCAGCAGGTTACTCCGGAGGTCGTTTCCACCTTTTGTCCGGTAAAACGCTGGGAGGCATGAAACTTTTCAATATTTGCCTTTGCTGTGCGAATAGCTTGTTTTAAATCTTCGGAAACAAGTTCGCGAGCTTCTTTTATTTCTTCTTCCGACACCTGAAGACCGGATAGCGTGACCTTGTCAAACTTCTCTTCGTAACGCTTAACGGCGGTATCCCCTTCACTACGCACTTCATTCAATACAGTCCGGACCGTATCGAATAAAGTAGTAACATCCAAAGCCGGACGCTTCACCAAAGAAGGCCAGTCTGCTTTTGAGGGATATTTAATTACTTCCATATTGTTGTTTTGTTTATATTATTGTCAGAAATGAGACATGGATAACCATGTGAGATACAAATTATCAGGAACGAACGAAAAAGACCTTACTTATTAATTGTCAGCTAATTACAGTTTCCTCATAATTCCGTACTCAGGAAACTGACTCGACATTAAAGTATCATTTTCTCAATCGGGATAACGAGGATACCTTCGGCCCCGAGTGATTTCAGTTTACCTATAATTTCCCAGAAATGTTTCTCGGCTATGACAGACTGGACGGATACCCAATCACCGTTAGCCAAAGGCGTCACCGTCGGACTCTTCATACCGGGTAATACTTCTATGATTTCATCCAACTTATCTTTCGGTGCGTTCAGCAATACATATTTCTTGCCTTCAGCAACCTGGATAGCTTCGAAGCGGAATAACAGTTCGTCGAGTATCGCCAGCTTTTCTTCCGACAGATTGTTGTTCGCAATCAGAAGCGCTTCGCTTTGCATAACCACTTCCACCTCTTTCAGGCGGTTGCTGACCAGCGTACTACCGGAACTAACAATATCGAAAATTGCATCTGCAAGACCAATACCCGGAGCTATTTCAACAGAACCGCTGATGACATGCATATCGGCTTTTACACCTTTTTCTTTCAGATAAGTATTCAGGATGCCAGGATAAGAAGTAGCGATTGTTTTGCCTTCAAACCATTCTACTCCCTTGTAGTCTTCATCTTTAGGAATAGCCAGTGACAAACGGCATTTACTGAATCCCAATCGTTTAACCAAACGTGCTTCTCCCCCTTTTTCAACGTATTCATTCTCACCGACAATACCTATATCGGCAACGCCATTGGCGACAGACTGGGGAATATCATCATCACGCAGGAACAGAACTTCTACCGGAAACCCTTTTGCCGATAACAGCAAAATGCGCTTTCCTCTGTTCAGTTTGATACCCGCTTCTTCCAATAATAGCATTGTTTCATCGTATAAACGACCTTTTGATTGTACTGCAATTCGTAACATGTTTATTTTTGTTTTAATAATTATATGCTTTCCGAAAACAAAATAAGGCTTACCGTATAACGGCAAGCCTTATCTAATTATATTATGCGTATCTGCACACCAATCAGCCCACCGAACTACTGCCCGTTGTAATGATGATGATGGTGATGTGATACTTTTCTTCTCATTTGTTATTTTATTGATGCCACAAAGTTACAATAATAATTGAAAATGCAAATAAAACTATCAAAAGATTAGCAGGTACGCACACTTTTTTTCTACACGACTGTTTTATGCTTAGTGTTCAATTATATATAAATGATTCGCCTGTTGCCGTATTTTGTTTGCCAGCATCTGCGGATAATCCGGGTGAGAGACAAAAAAAGCATCAACTTCTGCCCTTGCCTCCGGCGACGTATGGCCTGACAGCAAGGCACGAACCCAGGCTGTCGGGAAAAATATATCTCCTGTCCGCTGCACTTCCTGCATCGCTTCCAGTGCCGGACGGATATAGGCTACCGCTTCTTTCTGCCGTGACGGATGATTCAGATTCGCCAAAGCAGCAGATGCCCAGGGTTCTACCCGACGGTTTTCAGCTACCAGCAAAGAGGCAAAAACACTGTCGCGCACTTCTTTATGCGGTGAGACGGAAGGAGAAATAAAGGCATACTCCCGTTTCCGGTCAGGATTAGTTATACGCGATTGCTGGCTGTTTATAATCTCATCCGCCTGCTTCGGCAAATGAAGGGCCAGCGTATAAGATAAGCTGATATAATCGTTTTCACTTAACGAACAGCCGGTGGGAGCTTGCTGCTTCTTCCACAAGTCATATAATGCGGCGATTGCTTCCGGCGATTCTGCTATGGAACGATACGAACGGAACGCCTGCAAACGATGTTGAGGAACGGAAGAGGTCGCCACAATCTGTCCTAATGTTTTTTCCAGAAGCGCTGTATCCGCCGGAAATAAACGCTGACAATTACCGATATACCCTAAAGCGGCCGAGAATAACAACGAATTATCTTCTTTCGGCAGATAATTCAACATAGCCTCCATATATGATTCGGGCGAAATCGTCCGGTTCAACAGATTTTCATACAATGTGATTAACAGGGAACCTCTCAACAATTCATTTTCACAAACCGAAAGATAGGCAGCACAAGCCTTGGCATCCGCTTCGTTCAACCGGAAAAAGCCATACCCTTTTCCATCTGTATTCGGTATAATGAAACTCCCCTCTTCCGGGACCGTTTTCAATTTCTTCCGGATGGAATTTGAATTTCTCCCGAAAGAAACTGAAATTTCTTCCGGTTCCCCTGTTTTGGGAACAATCAGATAAGTGAGGTCCTGCGGCCAGTTCAACCCTCTGCCGAAAGGGTCTTTCTGCGAAACGACCAGGCTATTGCCGACAATGGAAGCGGCAATCTCAGGCATGCCTTTTTCATTTACCCAAATATGACTCCAGCCGGACAAATCGTCATCCGTATATTTATCCAGAATACCAATCAGGCCCTCCCAAGAGGCATTTCCGTAGGCATATGTTTTCAGATATTCCTGAATGCCTTTCCGGAAAGATTCCTTACCCATCTTTTTAATCAGCATTTCCAGGACGACGGGAGATTTATCATAGATGATGTTACCGTAGACCAGACCGGCATTACGAAGATTATCCAGTTCCTGTTTGATTGGATTTGCTCCGGCAGTACGGTCTTCCGCATAAGCGGGAGGAATATAATCCTGCATGAAATTCAGAGCATGGTTTACACCCGGATATAGCGGTTCGACAATCTGCGAAGCAAAATAATTGGCAAACACTTCCTTTGTCCAGACATCGTCAAACCATTGCATGGTCACATAATCGCCAAACCACATATGGGCCGTTTCGTGAGCAATCAGGGCACTGCGGCTCAACTGCTCGTTCAATGTCGGGTTCTCATTCAGGAACATACGGCGGTCGGTATAGAACGTTGCCCCAGTGTGCTCCATTCCCCCGAACTGGAAACCGGGAAGGATTATCAAATCATACTTGGCAAAAGGATACGGAATGGCGGTATAATCTTCCAGCCATGTTAAAGCGTCAAAGACTTCCGATGCGATTTCGGGACATTGGGCGACTTTCTTCGGGTCTGTTTCCCTGTGGTACAAGGAGATTTCCCTTCCATCCCGGGTGTATGTTTCGCGAATAAATTTTCCGGCAGTAAAGGCGAACAAATAAGTACTCAGCGGTTCTGTTTCCCTGAATGAAATCAACTTGCGTCCGGGAACGGATAGGGTATCTGTTTTCTCTATGGCACCGTTCGTAACGGCTTGCCATGCTTCCGGAACTTCCAGCGTCAGCGTAAATAACGACTTCATATCCGGCTGGTCGAAACAGGGAAACGCAGTCCGCGCCCGGTCAGGAACCAGCAAAGTATAAAGAAACTCGTCCCTCCTGTTCAAAGACTGGTCGGCAGGAGTAAATTCTACAGATACTTTATTCTCTCCGACGACGCTCCGTTCTGCCGGGATGATGATATGTTCATTTTTTACCTCATAAGGCACTTCCCCACCATTCAGCAAGACAGAAGCGACCTGTGAAGCATCTCCCCTGAAATCAATAATAAGCGGCAGTTTTTCTTTCAGCGACAGTTGTATGACAGCCTTGCCCCTGACCGGCTCCTGCCTGGATTCAGGAATGGAGAAAAACAGGTTATATCTGACTTGACCGAAATGCTCTTTTCTGAAACGGGCCAATTCATGGCTGACTCCGACTTCCTGCAAGTTAACATCTTGCTGTTGCGTCGAACAGGCTGTCAGCAGACTTACCGCCGCAATGCCAGCCACCTGATAAATCATATGATTTGAATGTGCCATCTTTTTTACTCTCTCAAATATTCAGCTATCGACATAAAATTACGTTCCAACAGATACATCTGCGACGCCATAAAAGTAAAGAACTCTCCCCAATCTTGCCGGCGGTGAAAGTCTAGTCCTTCCCTGGCGGTATAAATACGGGCAACTTCTTTCCCCGTATCCCTTACAAAACAGATATCCCAGGTCAGACCTTCAGGAAAGTCCTGTTCCAGCATTTCCTTATACCAAGTCAGGCGTTCGTACATTTCAAGCCGGAGCTCTTCACTCCGGTGATTCACTTCAAGAATCACATAAGCACCGTTGCGGCTGATATCGAACTTCAATTCTACTCCTTTCACTTTGGTATCATACAAAGTCCACATCTTTTTACGTCCCCGCAAATAAGGCTGCACTTCACAATAAGCGGCGAAACTCTCCCAAAACTCCAGTTTCAAGATCGGAAGAGCACACGTCTGAACTCCAGTCACACTTGAATCTCGTAT
>ENA-OVGC01001094-OVGC01001094.1-human-gut-metagenome-genome-assembly--contig:-NODE-1094-length-22420-cov-16.465504_pt1 | contig 22420 bp, 18 predicted proteins | sample MGYA00237768_ERZ505415 | MGnify/ENA primary metagenome ERZ505415 (study PRJEB26158, sample SAMN06016382) | human gut metagenome | biome: human gut; feature: ankylosing spondylitis patient; material...
CTTTCCCTACACGACGCTCTTCCGATCTTGTCGCGGGCAACATTCGTCGCCTGCTGGATATCGCCGGACGCGCCGGTGGAGATATCGTCGAGAAATAGCTGCTCGGCAATGCGGCCGCCGAGCGCGGAGACGATGCTGTCGAACATCTCGCCGCGGGAGGTAAAGTCCTCCGCGTCCTCCGCCTTGCGGTACCACGTGAAGCCGCCGGCAGCACCGCGCGGGATGATGGTGATATAGTGCACGGGATCGGAATTCTTCAGGAAGAACGACGCGATCGCGTGGCCCGACTCGTGGTACGCCGTCAGGCGGCGCGCACGCTCGGACACGACGCGGCTCTTCTTCTCCGGGCCCATGACGACCTTGAGGATCGCCTCGTCGATATCCTCCTGCATGATGAAGCGGCGCTTGCTGCGCGTGGCCAGGATCGCAGCCTCGTTGAGGAGGTTTTCCAGATCCGCACCGGCAAAGCCGGCCGTGCCGCGTGCGATGCTCTTGAGATCCACATCGTCGCCCAGCGGCTTGCCGCGGGCATGGACCTTCAGGATCTCCTCGCGGCCCTTGATGTCGGGCAGGCCCATATACACGCGCCGGTCAAAGCGGCCGGGGCGCAGCAGCGCGTTGTCGAGGATGTCGGCGCGGTTGGTCGCCGCCATGACGATGACGCCCTCGTTGTTCGTAAAGCCGTCCATTTCGACGAGCAGCTGGTTGAGCGTCTGCTCGCGCTCGTCGTGGCCGCCGCCGAGGCCCGTGCCGCGCTGACGACCCACGGCGTCGATCTCGTCGATGAAGATGATCGCGGGGGCGACCTTTTTCGCCTGTTCGAAGAGGTCGCGCACGCGGCTCGCGCCGACGCCGACATACATCTCGACAAAGTCAGAGCCGGAGATCGACAGAAACTGCACGCCTGCCTCGCCCGCGACCGCGCGGGCCAGCAGCGTCTTGCCCGTGCCCGGAGGGCCGACAAGCAGCACGCCCTTGGGGATGCGCGCGCCGAGGTCGATGAACTTGCCCGGCGCTTTCAAAAAGTCGACGATCTCCTGCAATTCCTCTTTTTCCTCATCCGCACCGGCGACGTCAGAGAACGTCGTGGGGCGCTTGTTGTCTCCGCCGGTCTTGAACGACGCCGTGCCGAATTTTGCCATGCGGTCGCCGCCGCCTCCGCCCGCGGAGCGGACGGAGAGGAAGTACCAGATGGCGAAAATGCCGAGCACCGCTAAAATATAAGGTGCGAACATCGCGACATAGTTGATCGAGTGGTCGGCGGTGAAGTCGTAGTCCTCGATGATGCCGTCGGCCTTCTGCTGCTCGATGAGCTCGCCTAAGTCGTCATAGAAGAGCGTCACGCTGAAAAGGTCCTTTTTGAGCTCCGTTTTGCCGTCGATGGGCTCGCGCAGCTTCATGCGTAGCGTGGTGTCCGTCACCGTGAAGGCCGAGACCTGCTCGGATTCGAACAGCTCGCGTACCTCGGCATACGACGGTTCGGCCTCCACCGGCTTGTTCATAAAGCCGTAGACGCCGACGAGCACCAGCAGCACCAGCAGATACGGCAAAAGATTGGGACGCTTGGTCTGTTGAGTCAATGGGATATCCTCCTTGCTGATTCAAAAAAGAGGCAAAGCCTCTTTTTTTGAGAAAGATTCGCTGCGTTTTGTGCCTCGGTTGTCCGCTGAAAGCGAACAATTCGACACAACACTCCGCGCAAGGTGTTTTCTGCCACGCACATGTCGCGGCAGAAAACAGATTTGAATTGATTTCGTGCCGTGCGCGGCACGAAACTCTGCGAGGCTTTTTGAGGAGCCAGAAAGATCAATTTTCAGAATAAACCTCGGGCTTGAGCACGCCGATGTACGGCATATTGCGGTACTTCTGGGCGTAGTCGAGGCCGTAGCCGACGACGAATTCGTCGGGCACTTCAAAGCCTGCGAGGTCGGCGGCGATGGGCTTGGTGCGGCGGGCGGGCTTGTCGAGCAGCGTCACGACGGTCACGCTGGAAGCGCCCTTGGTCATAAAGTAATTCTTGAGGAAGTAGAGCGTGTTGCCGGAGTCGAGAATGTCCTCGATGACGACGATATCGCGGCCCGTGATGTCCTGCTGGAGATCGCGCGTGATCTGCACGACGCCGGACGAGGTCGTCGCGTTCTGATAGGACGAGACGGCGATGAATTCAATGTCGCTCTTGAGCTGGCAGGCGCGCACGATGTCGGCCATGAAGATGAAGGAGCCCTTCAGCACGCCGAGAAACAGGGGATTTTTGTCCTTGAGGCGTTCGTAGAGCTCGTCGCCCATCTCCTGCACGCGCGTTTTGAGCTGCTCCTCGGAATACAGTACCTTCAGGATGTCCTGATCCATATTGCTCTTAGCCATAGCTTTTTTCTCCACTTTCTTTTTATTCGTATTTGTTGTATCTGATGCGGCATTCCGCCGCAGGTCGCACAAATTGGCGTTATCGGGGGACGACGCGCACAAAACGCGCCCTTTTGCCGTCTTTCGGCAGAAAAGTAACGTCCGTCCCCAGCCGCCACACGGCGGCAAGCCGGCCGCCCACATAAAGGGCGGGGAGCGCGTCGCGCTCGGTGAGGGAGAGCTTTCGGTCGACGCACAGCCGCTTGACGCTGCGCGCGCCGTTCGCGCCTTGAAGCATTAAGCGCGCGTTCAGGTCGCACGGGGCGACGGTGATGATCTCACCGTCTTCCGGCACGCGGAGCGAAATGCCCTCGCCGTCGGGCTTATGCAGCAGCGTCAGCTCGAAATTGCCCCATGGGAGGGGAACGTTTTCCACAAGCGCCGCCTTTGGCAGCGCGGCGGGGGAGAACGCCATCGTCAGCGCGCCGTCCGCGATGCGGACAGTCGCGCTCTGCGGCAGCGTATAGCGCCGCTCGGCGCTGCCGCCTCTCTGTGCAAGGGAGCAGATCGCGTCGAGCTGCTTGCGCCCGATGTCCTTGCGCCCGAGGCCGAGCGCGTCAGCCAAGTGCAGCAGGATACGTGGCTGCACGACTTCATCGGCGGCAAGAAAGCAGTCCAGCGACAGCGAAATACCGCCGTCCTGCGCTTTTGCATGGGAAAGTGCGGCTTCCGCCGCCTGCTCAAGCGCATCGTCGAGCGCAGTCAATGAACGCGCCGTTGTGGCGATATGCTGAGGCGCGCGGGGATTGAGCTCCCTGAGCCGCGGCAGAATTTCAAGCCGCAGGTAGTTCCGTGCGGCGGCGTTCGGGTCCGCGTTCGTGTGATCCTCGACATGCGGGATGTTGTGAACGCGCGCATAGGTGACGAGCTCTTCTCGCGTCTGCTCCAAAAACGGGCGGACAATGTCGCCCTGCTTGGGCCGCATACCACACAGGCCGCGCAGATCCGTCCCGCGGACGAAGTTTAAGAGCACCGTTTCCGCGTTGTCGTCCGCATGGTGTGCCAGCGCGATCTGGGCGCCGAGCATTTGCGCTGTTTCACGGAGAAAGGCGTAGCGCAGGTCGCGCGCAGCTTCCTCTTCCGATTTGCCGGTTGCGCGCGCGTGGGCACGCACGTCACCGGTGCCCAGATAGAAGGGAATGTCCTCTTTTTCGCACCACGTGCGGACGAAGTCTTCGTCACGCGCAGCCTCTTCGCCGCGAAGCTGGTGGTTGAAGTGCGCACAGGAGACGTCATACCCCTCCCCGCGCAGAAAATGCAGTAAACACATCGAGTCCAAACCACCGGACACGGCGGCGAGCACGGGCCGGTTCTTGTCGAGATAGCGCGCGCAGAGTGCTTCCGCGCGCGGCAACTCAGTCCTCTTCATGCCGGTAGTCGAGCGACGAGAACGTCGTATACTGCGGCGACCAGGCGAGCTCGACCTTGCCGGTTTCGCCGTGGCGGTTCTTGGCGATGATGCACTCGGCGATGTTGCGCTTTTCCGAGTCCTCGTTGTAATAATCGTCGCGGTACAGGAACATGACGATATCCGCGTCCTGCTCGATAGCGCCCGATTCACGAAGGTCGGAGAGCATGGGGCGCTTATCCTCGCGCTTTTCGTTCGCACGCGAGAGCTGGGAAAGACACAGCACGGGAACCTGAAGCTCCTTTGCCATGATCTTGAGCATACGGGAAATATCGCTGACCACCTGCTGGCGGCTCTCGCCGCTGTAGCCCTTCGTGCCGGAGGACGCCATCAATTGCAAGTAGTCGATGACTACCAAACCTAAATTGTCGATACGGCGGCACTTGGCGTTCATGTCCGCAACGGTGAGCAGCGGATTGTCGTCAATGAGAATGTCAAGCCCCGAGAGGACAGATGCGGCGTTTGCGATGTTGACCCAGTCCTGCTCACGCAGGCTGCCCGTCACGAGACGCTGGTTCTCGACCGTCGCCTGATTCGATAAGATACGCGTCACGAGCTGCTCGCGCGACATTTCGAGCGAGAACACGGCCACGGCCTGCCCGCTTGAGCGCGCGACATTCAGCGCAAGGTTCAGCGCCATACTCGTTTTACCCATACCGGGACGTGCGGCCAGCAGCACAAGGTCCGATTTGTTGAGACCATTCATCTTGTCGTCCAGTACGCCAAAGCCCGTGGGGAGGCCGGGCAGCGTTTTGCCGCCGTTGGCGCTCAGCTCGCTCAGATGGTCGAGAACGCCCTGCAAAACAACGCCGATGCTCGCCATGCTCTGCGCGCTGCGCCCGCGGCGCACGGCGTAAATTTTCTGCTCCGCCGCGTCGAGCACGCTGGCAGCGCCGCCAGTGCCGTCCTGCACCATGGTGGAAATTTCCCCCGCCACGGTATAGAGCGCGCGCAGCAGCGCCTTGTCGCGTACGATGCCGACGTATTCCATCACGTTTGCGCTCGTGGGCGTCACGTCCATCAGTTGGGCGAGGTACGGGCGCGTCGTGCTTTCCTCATAGGTGCCGTTTTTCTCCATCTCGCCCGCGACGGTCACGCCGTCGATGGGCTTGGAGTAGACGAACATGGAGTAGATCGTCTCGAAGATCTCGCGGTTCTGCTTTAAGTAGAAATCATCGGGACGGAGCTGCTCCATCACGTCCTTGACGCAGTTTGCGTCGATGAGCATCGAGCCGAGCACGGACTGCTCGGCCTCGAGCGAATGAGGCATCTGCCGGTAGAAGATATCTTCCACGAGAAGACCTCCTTAATTGCGTAATCTTGCGCCTTACTCCTCGCTCACACTGACGGAGAACTTGGCACTCACTTCATAGCCGAGCTTGGCCTTGACCTCGTAGGTGCCGAAAGCCTTGATGGGCTCGTCGAGCACGATCTTCTGCTTGGGCACATCGAGCTGGTACTGGCTCGCAAGGCCCTCAGAGATCTCCTTGCTCGTGATGGCACCGAAGAGCTTGCCCTCTTTGCCGCCCTTGGCCGTGAGCTTGACGGTCACGTTCTTGAGCTTGCCGCCCATTTCGACGGCGGCTTGACGGTTTGCGGCCTCCTCGGCGCGGCGGGCCTTTTCCTTCAGGTTCATGGTGTTGATGGCGTCAGCCGTGGCGAGCACGGCGAGCTTGCGGGGCAGCAGGAAGTTTCTTGCATAGCCCTCGGCTGCGTCGATGAGCTGGCCCTTTTTGCCCTGACCTCTCACATCCTGCGTTAAAATGACTTTCATATCTGTTTCCTCCTTGTGGGGTAATTTACGTTGTGGGGAAGAGCGTCACTCTTCCATATATTCGTCGATGGCGTCAAGCAGACGGCTGCGCACTTCATCGACGCTTGCATCGGGCACCTGTCCGCCCGCGGTGGTGGAATTGCCGCCGCCGCCGAGTTTTTCCATAATGAACTGTACGTTGATCTCACCGAGCGATCTCGCTGAGAGGTTCACGCCCGTGCCGTTCTTGAACAGCACGAACGAGGCGTGAATGCCGGAGAGCGTCAAAAGCTCGTCGGCCGCCTTGGCGGCGGTCACGCGGTCGATCTCCTTTTCAACCGCGGCCACGGCGATGTCGCCGTGCACGAGCTCGGCGTGACGGATGATGTCATAGCGCTCGACCATGCCGGCAAGGTCGCTCTGGAAGAGTCGCTGTACGTCCGACGTGTCCGCGCCCGCGCGGCGCAGGAACGCGGCGGCCTCAAACGTGCGCCCGCCGGTGCGCATCGTGAAGTTCTTCGTGTCGAGCACGATGCCCGCGAGCAGCGCCTCGGACTCCGCGCGAAGTAAATCGGTCGGGTCGGCGAGGTATTGTAAAAGCTCCGTCACGAGCTCGGACGCGCTCGAGGCGTAGGGCTCGTGGAAGTTGAGCGCGGCGGATTCGATATAATTCGCGGCTCTTCTGTGGTGGTCGATGACCGCCACGCGGTTGCACGCATCAAGCAGCTGCTCGGATTCGACAAGGTCGGGGCGGTTCGTGTCCACCACGACGAGCAGCGCGCCCGGCTGGGCGGAGATGAACGCGTCGTTGCCGGAGATAAAGGCGTCCTTGTATTCCGGAAGAGCCGCAAGCTTACTGAGCAGCGGCTTTGCGACGTTGTCCTCCATGTCGATGACGATCTGCGCCTTTTTGCCGCGCTTGCGCGCGATGCAGCAGATGCCGGCCGCTGCGCCGACCACATCCATGTCCGCGTGCGCGTGGCCCATGACGAAGATCTGGCCTGCGTCGGAAATGAGCTCGCCGAGGGCGTTGGCCATCACGCGGGATTTGACCTTCGTGCGCTTTTCGGGGGACTTGGCCTTGCCGCCGTAGAATTCAAAGTCAAGGCGGTTGCGCACGACGACCTGGTCGCCGCCGCGCGAGAGCGCCATTTCGATCGAGAGCATGGCGTTCTGATAGAGCGTTTCGTAGTCATCCACGTCCTTGCCCACGCCGATCGAGAGCGTTGCGGCGACGCCGTCCTCAGTGACGACGCTTCGCACCGCGTCGAGCACGGAGAATTTACCCTCAAGCAGCTTTTGATACTCCTGCTCGGTCGTGACGAGCACGTAGCGGTTACGATCGAATTTGCGCAGCAGGCTGTGCGAATCCTTGAGCCATGTGCTGATCTTTTCGTCGATGGCGGCGAGCACCGCGCTGCGCGACGCCTCGCTGCCAGCCTTCATCAGCTCTTCGTAGTTGTCGATCACGATGACCGAGACGATGGGGCGGCGGCTCTCGTTCTCCTCGCGCAGCGAGTCCTGCTCGGTCACGTCCGTCCAGTACGTTGTGGCAAGAAGGCTCTGTCCGCCGCGGCGGGAGGAGGGATGGCTCAGATTGCCGAACACGCGGAAGTGGCGCCCGCCCATCACCACCGTTTCGGGGCACTCGCTTTTACCCTCGAGCAGCCAGTGTGTCGGAAAATCGGGGAGAATATCGTCGATGCGGTTGTCAAAGATATCCTCGCGCACGCCGGTGAGCTGCATGAAGCTGTCATTGCTCCATAGGATCTCCTGCGTGTCGGGGCGGAAGACCATCATCGCGAACGGGGCCGAGAGCATCGAGGCCTTGTCGGCGGTGGTCATGTCGTCGGTCACGTCATCGATGTACTGGCGGATGCCCTCGCGGCGCTTCTGCGCCGTGTGGCGGAAGTACCACCAGAGAAACGCCATCGCCGCAGCCTCGCAGATCGCGAGCGGGATGCTCACGCGCACCGTGACGGCGGCAAAGAGAAAGCCGACAAGAAAGTAGAGCCGGAAGCTGGGGTCTACCAGTTTGCTGATCTTTTTGTTCCGCATAATGAAGCTGCCCTCCCGTTATGATCGACATTACTGCGGCAAACCGCGGGAATAATCCATTTCATTATAACACGGCGGGGCGGGCGGATACAATATCAATATTTTATTTTTCGGCGTCGACAAAAAATGTGGTATACTTTTGGTGGAAAACGTGCTATACTATCCCGTAATAGCGGATGGCCGCGCTGGAAAAATACGCGCAAGAGCCTCCGCGACAACGGGTTTTGACCGCATTTTCGCGGTTCTCATAGAAAGTCCATAGGGAACCAAAAGGCGCCGCAGGTGCGATCGCTTCGTGAAGCAGGGCGAAGTGAGAGTACGGACGTCTCCAATGCTTTGCGCTTTTTGGCCCGGACGCACATGACAAAATCAAAACAAATCTATCGTTATTCTATTGTGAAACGAATCAAAAGGAGTTGATCCAGCATTGGCTGAACAGTTAAAAATCATCCCCCTCGGCGGTCTCAATGAGATCGGCAAGAATATGACCGTTTACGAATACGGCGGCGAGATCATCGTGGTCGACTGCGGCATGGCGTTCCCCGGCGACGACATGTACGGCATCGACTGCGTCATCCCCGACGTGAGCTATCTTGTCAAGCACAAGAACCGCATCCGCGGCATGTTCATCACCCACGGGCACGAGGACCACATCGGCGCCGTGCCCTACATCCTCAAAAAGGTGAATATTCCCATCTACTGCACGCGCCTGACCGCGGGCCTCATCCGCTTAAAGCTCGAAGAGCACGGCCTTCTCAAATCGACGAAGATCGTCACGGTGGAAAGCGGCATGACCGTCAAGGCCGGCAAGTTCAGCGTGGAGTTCATCCACGTGAACCACTCCATCGCGGACTCTGTTGCGTTCGCCATCCACACAGGCCTTGGCACCGTTGTCCACACGGGCGACTTCAAGATCGACTCGACGCCCATCGACGGCGAGGTCATCGACCTTGCCCGCTTCGGCGAGCTTGGCAAGCAGGGCGTTTTGGCGCTGCTCGCGGATTCGACGAACGTTGAGCGCCCGGGCTACACGATGAGTGAGCGCACGGTGGGCAGGACCTTCAACCGCCTGTTCCAGGGCTGCAAGCAGCGCATCATCGTCACGACGTTCGCCTCCAACGTCCACCGCATTCAGCAGATCATGGACGCCGCGGCGGAGTGCGGGCGCAAGGTCGCCGTCACGGGCCGCAGCATGGAAAACGTGACAAAGGTCGCCATGGACCTCGGCTACATGAAGCCGCCGAAAAACACCGTGGTCGACATCAACAAGATCAAGTCGATGCCGCTGGAAAAGCAGGTCATCGTCACCACCGGCTCGCAGGGCGAGGAGATGTCCGCCCTGTACCGCATGGCATTTTCCCAGCACAAGCAGATCGAGGTCGGCCCCGGCGACCGCGTCATCATCTCGGCGAGCGCCATCCCCGGCAACGAGAACACCGTCTCGCGTGTCATCAACGAGCTCTTCCGCAAGGGCGTTGAGGTCATCTACGACCGCGCGGACATGCTGCACGTTTCGGGCCATGCGTGCCAGGAGGAGCTCAAGATCATCCACGCGCTGACAAAGCCCAAGTATTTCATCCCCGTGCACGGCGAGCAGCGCATGCTCCAGCTGCACAAGGATCTCGCTCTCCAGATGGGCATGGACCGCAAGAATATTGTGATTTGCGACAACGGCGACGCCGTCGAGATCGGCGCGCGCTCGATGAAGTGCGTGCCCGGTTATGCGCCCGCGGGCGAGGTGTTTGTCGACGGCTACGGCGTCGGCGATGTCGGCGCGGTCGTGCTGCGCGACCGCAAGCATCTCGCCGAGGACGGCATGGTCGTCGTCGTGCTGCCGATCTCCGCGCAGAACGGCGACCTTCTGGCCGAGCCGGAGATCATCACGCGCGGCTTTATCTACGTCAAGGATTCCGAGGAACTGCTGCAAGACCTCAGAAACCTCACGATGTCCACGGCGGAGGCCTACCGCGGCAAGCGCGGGCGCGACCTGAACGAACTCAAGGGCGCGATCCGCAGCGCGGTGAGCAATTACCTTTTCAAGGCGACGAAGAGAAGCCCGATGGTTTTACCGGTTATCACGAAACTTTAAAAAAGAGGCACGGTTTACCGTGCCTCTTTTTTAAGTGGGGATGCACTTCGCTTCGTGCCTTGCCGCCCGGAGGGCGGCTGCGACACGCGCGAAGCGAGAAGAGTTTTTTGGCACGCGCGTGTCGCGCCAAAAAACGAATTCAAATTTATTTCGCGTCTGCGAACGCGAAAGTCTGCGACGCTTTTTTGATGCAGATGGCGTATGCCCCTTATGGGACGTTTGCCGCTTGCGGGCGGCGGGATAAGTTATTTTAGCAGGGAATGCGGAAGCGTTCCCTGCCTTTTTGCGTTGTGGAAAACCGTTGGCAATGGCAGGGACGGCATTCCGTTTTTTCAGTTGACGGGGAGAGAACAATATGATAATTTATCGGTAGACGATATATCGGTTACCGTTATAACGGGAGACGAAAGGAGAGACGCGACATGGGAACGACGGCGCTGACCGAAGCGGTCTTTTACATTTTGCTTTCGCTGGATACGCCGCTGCACGGTTACGGCATCATGCAGAACGTAGAGCATTTGAGCGGCGGGCGTGTGCGGCTCGCCGCGGGCACGCTCTACGGCGCGCTCGCGACGCTGACTGAGCGCGGCTGGATCGTCTCGCTCGGCGACGAGAGCGAGGGGCGCAAGAAAGAGTATCAGATCACGCCCGACGGGCGCGAGGCCGTGCGCGCAGAGCTGCGCAGACTGCACGAGCTGACGCAGAACGGCGACGCGCTGACAAACGAATGGAACTGAGAGGAGGTCGCACAATGCTGAAACAAAAATTCTGCCTCTGGTGGATCTGGTATCTGCTGTTTGACAACGCGCATTTTCAGCGCTGGCTCGCATGGCACCGCAGGCGCGGGTGGGAACTGGCGCACGTCGGCGGGCTGTTTTTCCACTTTACGCGCGGCGACGGCACGGATTACCGCTACTATGTGCAGGTGATGAAGGACTTCCCGTGGACGGAGCAGGGCAGGGCCTATATTGCGGGCGTGGAGGAGCTGGGCGTCACCTATCTTGGCTGCTTTCTGCACCGCGCATACTTCCGCTGGGTGGATGACGGCAGGCCGGAGGAGATGTTTTCCGACCTTGCGTCGCAGGCGCAGGAGGCAAGGTGCGTGCGCAGCGCGCGGATTTTTGCGGCGGCGCTGTGCGCGCTCGGCGCGGCGATGCAATTTTATACTGCGTGGGAGTATCTGTACGCGGCGCAAATTTATGAAGAGCTCTATGCCGAGCTGATCGCCGCGGGCGGGCCGAGCGTTGTGGCGGCCTGGATGCCGCGGATTGCGCTGGAGGCAGTGCTCGGCCTTTCGTGGCTCGCCCTCGCCGTATGGGGCGCGAGCGCAGCCGTGCGCACGCACAAAAAGTGGAAGAAGATCAAAGACGAGCAGTGCATCTGCGAGTGAAAGGAGAGCAGAAATGGCAGAGACGATGACGAAGAAGTGGAACAGAGCGCCGCTTGCCCCCGAGCGGGTGGAGGAGATGGAGCGCTATCTCAACGAGATGGCCCATGAGGGCTGGCAGTGCTGCGAGATCGTGCGCGATGAGCTGCGTTTTGTGCGCGGGGAACAGGACGAGTATACCTACCGCGTGCAATACTTTTACGAATCGCGCGACGGCGAGAAGGACGACTATCTGCGCACGCTCGGCGAGACGGGCGCGGCGCTGGTGGGCGAGTACGGCGAGGTGCTGATCCTGCGCAAAAAGACGGCGGACGGCGCGTTTGAGCTGTACTCTGACCTTGACTCTAAGATCACGGCGCTGGAAAAGCGGCGCTCGCATTACCGCAGCGGGATGCTCGGCGCGCTGGTGCTGGTGCTGTTAAGAGGGAGACATGCTTACAAGGCGATCTCACAGTACGGCTTTTCAAGCTGGCTGGACACACAGCTTGATTCACCTGTGTATATGGTGCTGACTGTCCTGATCGTGGCGGGACTGCTGGCGGGCGGTATTGCCGGTATGATTTCCGTGCGGCGCGAGGGGAAAAAGATCAAAGAGCTGAAGCGCAGGCGCATGATCGAGGAATAAGCCCCGCTTGCAAATCCCGTCTATCCGTTGTAGAATAGCCCTGCTATCAAACAGACAAGCGGGAGGAAAGCCGACATGATCCAGGATATCGAGCCGAAGCATCTTTACAACGAGTGGAAAAAGAACGCCGTGCCGAAAAAGAGCAGCGCCGTGGTGCAGTTCCGCGGGCAGGACCTTTTGTGCCGCATCGACGACAACGGCCTCAAGTTCCCGTCGCGCGCGCAGTTTACCGAGCCCGACGAGGCGTTCACCTATCTTTTTGAGCTCGACGGGCGGGAGTATTACCTGCTCTTTGACGAAAACGAGCGTGTGCTCGACGGCTACTCCTACCGCAACATCGGCCTTTTCCGCACGGAAAAGCCCAAGGAGCTCGCCTATGCGGCGGTCAGCGCGTGGCACCTGTGCTTGTGGTACCGCGACGCGCGCTACTGCGGCCGCTGCGGGGAAAAGCTCGTCCACGATGGGAACGAGCGCATGATGCGCTGCCCCAAGTGCGGCAATATGATCTTCCCGCGCATCAACCCCTCGGTCATCGTGGCGGTGACGCATGGGGACTACCTGCTTTTGACCAAGTACGCCAACCGTCCCGGCGCGCAGCGCACGGCGCTTGTCGCGGGCTTCACCGAGTTTGCTGAGAGCTTTGAGCAGACCGTGCAGCGCGAGGTGATGGAGGAGGTCGGGCTCAAGGTCAAGGACCTGCGCTATTACCGCTGCCAGCCCTGGGGCATCAGCGGCAATATCATGATGGGCTACTGGTGCAGGCTCGACGGCGACGACGATACCATCCATCTCGACAACTTTGAGCTGGCGGACGGCGCGTGGGTCAGCCGCGAGGAGCTGCGAGAGAACTATACGGGCAACGGCATCGCCCTTACCTCGGAGATGATCGCCGAATTCGCCGCGGGACGGGACCCGTACAGTTTGGAGAAAAACAAGTGAAAAAGGAAAAGCGGCTGTCTCTGTCGAGACAGCCGCTTTTTTCATATGAAACCGATCGACAGCAGGCGCATGTTGTCCCACTGCGCGAGCTCGCGGAGTTCTCCGCCGTCGTATTCGTACAGGGTGCACGGGTCCCACCAGTTGACGTTGAGCTTAACAAAGGCAAAGTAGCGCTGGCCGTTCACGACGATGATCTGAAAATCGAAGATCGCATGGTCGATCTGGTCTGCGGCGGCGTGCATCATGGCGATCATCGTCTCGTCGGGTTCAACGACATTGCCGACAGAATCATAGAGCGTGGTGGCGACAAGTGTGTTGACCCTGTGCGAGCGAAGCGCGGAGGTGTCAAAGTCTGCGTAGTCGGCGGTGTAAAAGACGCAGGTGTCGGGTGTGAAAGCATTGCAGCGGCGGCTTTTGCCGCTTGCATAGACCGTTTCGCAGACGTAAGCGGCGTCCTGCTCGCCAGATGATTTCAGCGCGACGTGCAGGATCGGTTCATCGGGCTCGCTTCGGATGAAGAGTAGCAGCGCGAGACACAGTGCGAAGCTGAGCAGCGAGGCAAGTATGCGTTTCATCGTAAGCCTCCTTGCACTCCGGCGCTCAGAAGAGCGCGGGGACATAGTCGACCGCGTCGGTGATGCCGCCCGCCTGACCGGCGAGCGACAGCTCGAAGCGGTAGACCGGTTGATAGAAGCCCTTGGAATCGGAGAGGTAGTCGAGCGTGCAGGAGCGCACCTCAATTTGCTGGACGCTTTGCGCGAACCACGCACCCTCGAAGCTCTTGCCCGATTGCAGCGCGGCGAGCGCCTGCGCGGGGGAGAGAATAGACTCTTCGCGCACGGGCGCGAGCGTGGTGATGCGGTTTTCGAGCTGCGAGAGCGTCGATTGACCGTCGCCTTGTGTTCTCAGATCACAAGTGAGCGTGCCGTGGAGGAAGCCTCCCTCCGCAGGGAGAAGATCGGCGGAGAACACCGCGCGGTAAGAGGTCTCGCCATACGGCGAGAGCGTGAACGCGGCGCCGGCGGGGATGGAAAAGCCAAACTTGTCGAGCTCTTCGCGCAGCATGTCCTCTGTGACACCAGACGCGGGCGCATCGAAAACGGGCGTGTGATCGCGCCCAAAGCTGTATTCCCACGTGCCGTCGTGCAGGGTGACGTCGAGGAAGTCGCCGGAAGAGTGGTTGGCGTAGATCACAAGGTCATCGTAGTAGTACGCATCCGGAAATTCGACGCCGTGCGCGGCGGCAAATTCCGCGGCGAAGCGGTCGGCGCCCGCGTTGTCGAGCGCCTGTGCCTGATAGACCCAGGAGGTTTTGCTGTCTTCGTCGAGCGCAAAGTCGACCGACCAGCGGATGCCGCTTAAGTCTGCCGTCGTGACGGAGGCGTCGCGCAGGTTGCCGTAGGGCTGCGCGGCGTAGGAAATGAAAATGGCGGATAGTGCGAGTGCGAACGCGGCGGGCAGCGCGCAGTAGCGCGGCCACGTCCTGCTCTTTTGATGCAGCGCGAGCACGAGCATTGCTGCACACCAGCCGAGCATCGCGCCGAGCGTGTTGGTGAAGAGGTCGTCCACATCGCACATGCCGCGCGCCGTCAAAAGCTGCGCCAGCTCGATCAGGAGCGAAACGCCGAAGCCCGCGCCCAGCGCGGCATACCACTTGCGAAACGGTTTCCACAAGAGCGGCAGCAGCACGCCGAGCGGGACGAAGAGCGCGATGTTGAGCAGCACGTTGAGCCAGATTTGCAGCGTGAAGCGCTGGTACGCTTCGCGCCAAGCAAGGAAAAGCTGCAAATTGCACTGCCGCGCGGCAAATTCATTCGGCTCGCTGCGCAGCAGCGTGACGAAGACCGTGACCGCCGCCCAGCCGACGAGCAGCACCGCGCAGACCGCCTTTCCCCACGGGAAGCGGCGGCCCTGCCTGCGGCAGACGGTGTAGCAAACGGCCAGAATAAGGCCGCAGACGAGCGAGGCGGGCACGGCAAAGCGCATCCCGCGCTGCAGCAGATAAAAAAGATAGGAAACAAAGTCGTGCATGAGCTCCCTCCCGATTTGATTTCTCAGCTGGTTTCACCGCTCGCGGCATTGTCCTCTTCGATGCGCGCGCTCACGTCCTCGCGGAAGGCGAGCCACGCATCCTCGTTTTCTACATAGTATTTGGGGCAGATCTTGCCCGTCACGTCGTAGTGGCGGATGACGTCCGCGTCGGGGTCAAGAGAAAACGTCTCGCACAGCCACGCGACGAGCTGTTCGAGGCTCTCCATCGTCGCGTCATCAAACTTGCCTGTGTCGTCGGGGTGGCAGACCTCGATGGACACGGTGTAGTCGTTCGCGGTATTGGAACAGTAGGCGATCTCCGTCAGCGGCACGCACTGCAAGATCTCACCCTCCAGCCCGACGACAAAGTGCGCGCTCGCGTAGGTCTCATGCGTCAGGGCGAGGTTTGCAAAAAAGCTGCGGTTATTGGCGGCACTCGAGCCGGGATTGCCGACATAGTGCACCACCACGCCGGAGATGGTCTCGAGCGGCGTGCCCGGGCGGGAGTATTCGTTTGTCGGAATGTAGTCGACCGTGACAAAGTCCGGCACGCTGACATTCGAACCGGGGAGATTCCGGTGCGAGAGCGCATAGCGCAGCTTCACGCCGCCAAGAACGAGCAGAATGAGCGCGAGCAGGACAAGGAAGGCTTTCTTACTCCCGGTGCGGCGGCGCCTGCGCCGCCGCTTTGTTCTTTCTGCCATGTCAGTTCACACTTTCCGTGGTGGAAACGTCCTCTGTGGCGGGGAGGGTGTGAATGCCGTCGTCGCTGGGCGGCGTTACGGTGTTGGATTTCAGCTCGGGCAGCAGCTCATTCAGTACTTGCAGGGTGTTGGGCGTTGAGCTATTCACATGGGGGCCGAGCGAATACACCTCCGGGCGGCCTTTTTCATTGGTGGACTCAAAGTACAGCTCGAGCCAGAAGGAGATGGGGGGATCGTACTGGTATTCCTGCACGGCGAAGATGTCGCTGCCGTCATTATCGGAATCCTGAACGTCCTGCATCAGCGCGGCGTAGACCTGTTCAGCCTGCGCGGCGGTGAGGGCATAGTCCTTTGTGTTGGAGTTCTCATCGTAATAGTAGCAGTAGCTGTCGAGGAAGCGCGGCGTGTCGCCGAGGTGATCGCAGCCGTAGCCGAGGACACGGCGGAGCACGGACTCTCTGCACATATAGAGCGCGTTTACGCGCGCCGTGGCGGACGAGGGCACGGTGAGGTCACTTCTCCGCAGGTAGAGCGAATAGGAGCGCGAGAGCTGCGAGCCGTCCTTGAGGTAGTAGGTCAGGCGCAGGGAGAAGTGTTCGATGTCGTCATGATCGCTCTGGGAGAGCGTATCCGCGTCCCATGCGTCTGCGATGCGCGCCTGCTCGTTCCGGTTTTTGACGATGGCCTGGTGTGCCGCGGTGAGACGGCGGATGGTGTCGGCATCGTCGGTCGTGACGTTCGTCATGCCGGAGAAGGTGTAGTAAACGGATTCGATCTCGCTCTCGTCCGGCACGTGCTTTTCATAGCCCGTGAGGTCGAAGCTCATGCCGATACCGAGCAGCACGAGGACGCCTGCGACGATCGCCGCGCCCTTCGCGCCTGCACGAAAGACGCGAAAGCTCTTTTTGATGAGCATCTCGGCGGCAAAGTAGCCCACAAGCCCCGCCGCCGCCATGCAGAGGATCGTGCCGGGCAGGGAATCGTTGCCGTTCGAGCGGTACTGGCCGAAGAGGAAATAGTAGAGGAACTGGCCGAGCGAAACGGCGGTGCAGAACGCCACGCCGTACTTGAAGATGGGCGTCGCCCACGGGAAGGCGACCGTCGAGCCGGTCATCTCGCTCTTGCGCGTGCGGTAGAGGAGCAGCGCGATGAGGGCGATGACAAGTCCCGCGAGCGCGTAGGCGGCGAGGATCATGAGCGAGCGGTGCTCGAGCGCGTAGGCAGTCACATAGTACGAGTCGCTCTCGCAGGTCTCGATCGAGGCGATGTCCACCCTGGGGTACATATAGAGGGGCGGGGAGAGGAAACCGAGCGCAACGTCGGTGTGCCCACTGTAGCCGTAGAGGAAATTGCCCGCAAAGTCGCGCAGCAGATATTCCATTCCCGGGACGAGAATATTGCCGACGAAATAGAAGACGGGCGCGGCGAGGATCTGCCCCGTCATCATCATGCACAGCACGGCGAAGGAGTAGAAAAAGACGGCTTCGAGCATGGCACTGCCCATGGCCGCGCCGGTGACGCTCCAGAAGCTTAAGTGCAGCGGGGCTGAGACCGCCGCGCCGAGCAGGAACGTGACGAGAATGGTGGAAAGCTGGCAGAACAGTCCCGTGAGGTAGGCGGTCATAAAAATCGTCTCGCGCCGCACGGGGAGCGCGTGGAAGCCGTTCGTCGCGCGGCTTTGCGTCAGGTGCGAGAAGGAAAGCATCGCAAAGAAAAGGCCGAAGAAGAAGGAAATGAAGACGCCGCCGCGCACGCCGGTATTGAGCAGCAGGTAGGATGCATCCGCTGCGCTGTAACCGCCCTGATAGGCGGAAAGCTCTGAAAAGAGCGCGACCGGCACGAGGAAGAGCCACAAGGCGGTGTAGCCGAGCCAGAGCGGCCAGGTGTGCTTGAGCTGGCTGCGGAATAGGGTCTTATCAAAGAACGATGTCGCGGATCGCATAGTCCTCACCTCCCAGTTCATAGATGAAAATTTCTTCAAGTGACAGCGGCACCGCGTCGATAAAGATCGGGTGCAGCGCGGCGAGCTGCTGTTCCAGTTCCTCTGCACTGCCGCGGCAGATGAGCGTGTGGACGCGCCCGGTCTGCGCGTGGTGCAGCACCTTGATCTCCTGTGGCAGGGCGGGCAGCTCCGTGCCCTCGAAGGCGAGCTGGAGCTTGACGGTATAGTCCTGCAATTCGCTCAGCGAATGTTCGAGCAGGAGCTTGCCGCGGCTCATCACGCCCACGTGGTCGCACACGTCCTCCAATTCGCGCAGGTTGTGCGAGGAGACGAGCACCGTCGTGCCGCGCTCGGCAACGTCCTGCAAAATGAGGCTCCACACCTGACGGCGCATCACGGGGTCGAGGCCGTCCACCGGCTCGTCAAGGATGAGATAGTCGGGCATCGTGCACAGCGCGAGCCAGAAGGCCGCCTGTTTCTGCTGGCCCTTGCTCATGCGGCGCAGCGGCCGCTTTTCATCGAGCGCGAAGACCTCGCGGAGCTTTTCAAAGCGCTCCTGATCGAACTTCGGGTACAGCCCGCGGTAAAAACGCATCATATCGCGCAGTCCCGCCTGCATAAAGTAGAACCAGTCATCGGGGATGGAGGCGATGCGCGCCTTCACGCCCGCGTTTTCCCAGACCTCCTCGCCGTCAAAGCGCACGCTGCCCTCATCCTGACGGTAAACGCCCGTCAGGTGGCGCAGCAGCGTCGTCTTGCCCGCGCCGTTCGGCCCCACAAGGCCGTAGACCGCGCCGCGCGGCACGCTCAGATCCGCGCCGTCGAGCGCGGCAAAGCCGTCAAAGGTCTTTTTAAGACCTCGTACTTCGATCATTTCTCTTCTCCCTCCCTGCACAATGCTTGAATGTCTTCCTCGCTCACGCCCATGGCGCGCAGCTCCTGCAAAAGCTCTTTGAGCTGATGCTCGAGCGATAAGCGGCGCGCGTCGTCCTGCGCGCGGTAGGTGTGCACGGCAAAGCAGCCCTTGCCGGGCACGGAGCAGCAGTAGCCGCTCGTTTCCAACTCGTTGTAGGCGCGCTGGATGGTATTGGGGTTGATGGCAAGCTGCGTCGCCAGCGCGCGCACCGAGGGGAGCTTATCCCCGTCGGCGATCGCGCCCGAGACGATCAGCCGCCGCAGTCCGTCGCACACCTGCTCGTAGATCGGGCGCGCGTCGCGGTAATTTAAGGTGATCATGGCATTCCTCCTGCATTCATCGGCTGCACAGCACGGCGAGCAGCAAAATGCCGAGCAGCAGTACAACAAGAACCGGGATCAGAAATATCAAGTGGAACATAGACGCCTCCTGCTGTATTAAGTGTGTTAGTACAGTTAGGATAGCATGGCGGACACCGGTTGTCAAGCGGGGAATGCAAAAATTTTCCACCGTTTTGCTGTGCAAATCACTAAATGCAGGTAAAGAATGCATTAAAATTTATGCAGAATGTATGATTTGCCGTGCGCGCACGACAAAAAACGACACTTGCCCCGTTGACAGCGGGCGGCCGATTTGGTATTCTCTGAGATATGAAAGAAATTCATCAAACGTTTTACGGAATGTGATTTTTGGGAAGGAGAAGTGTATGGAACAGTTTATGAAGATCAACACTGCGGTCAACGGCTTCGTCTGGGGGCCGGTGATGCTGGTGCTGCTCGTCGGCACGGGCGTCTACCTGAGCATCGCTGTGGGCTTTATCCAGTTCACCAAGATTGGCTACTGGTGGAAAAACACCATCGGAAAGATCTTTAAGAAGGGCGAGGCCGGCGACGGCGAGATCACGCCGCTGCAGGCAGTGTCCACGGCCCTTGCCTCCACCGTCGGCACGGGCAACATCGCGGGCGTCACGGGCGCGATCATTTTAGGCGGCCCCGGCGCCGTGTTCTGGATGTGGGTGTCGGCGCTTTTCGGCATGGTGACCAAGTTCTCTGAGGTCACGCTCGCCGTCAAATACCGCGAGCGCAACGAAAAGGGCGACTGGTGCGGCGGACCCATGTACTACATCAAAAACGGCCTTGGCCCCAAGTGGAAGTGGCTCGGCGGTGTGTTCGCCGTGCTCGGTGCCATCGCGGCGTTCGGTATCGGCAACATCGCACAGGTGCACTCCATCGCGGATTCCGTCAAGTCCGTTGCCGTCGCGTTCAATGAAAACGCGGCGAGCAGGGAGACGATGATCTGCCTCATCACCGGCATTTGCGTCGCCATCTTCGTGGCGCTGGTGCTGCTCGGCGGCGTCAAGCGCATCGGTCAGGTCACGGAAAAGCTCGTGCCCCTCATGGCCGTCATTTACATCGTCTGCGCGCTCGTTGTCGTGTTTGCGAATGTCAGCGCCGTTCCCGGCGTGTTTGCCTCCATCTTTAAGGGCGCTTTTAACCCCGCTGCCGTCACCGGCGGCGCGGCGGGCATTTCCATCAAGCTTGCGATGACCAAGGGCGTCGGACGCGGCGTCTTCTCCAACGAGGCGGGCCTCGGCTCCGCGCCCATCGCGCACGCCGCCACCTCGGAAAAGAACCCCGTCAAGCAGGGCCTTTACTTATATCGAGCTGAAGTCCCGCATGACGACGGAGCAGGTGCAGACGCTCATGCAGCTCGTGGAGGAAGCGGGGATGACGGATCGCGTCGTGTGGATCTCCTTCACATGGAATTTGCGGATGCTGCAAGATGTGGTTGCCGCGAACCCGGAGGCGGAGGTCGGACTACTGAGCAATGGACTTGCCAACACGACCGTGGCGATGGCGAAAACGCTGCAGACAGGGCAAAACCGCGTCTTTTTGGATGTGCTGCATACCGCCGTGAACCGGCTGTCGATGCAGCTTGCTGCGCAGGCCGGGCTGGAGGTCGAGGCATATACCGTGAATGATGCGGAGCTTGCGGATGCGCTGACGTCGCTCGGCGTCGTTGGAATTACGACAAATACACTGCTGCCGGCTGCAACAACAGCAGAGCCGATGCAGCTTCAGGATGCAGAGGCGATTGTAGCGCGTTTCGCGCAGGACTTTACCATGACATCTGAACTGGAGCCATAATAGAACTATGAGCGATTCGCTCCAGTCGAATGCAAAGCCGCAACCATTCGGTTGCGGCTTTTTGCTGTCTGTGATCAGATTTGAGCCGAGGTGATCTTTATGAAAATTCTGATGATCAACGGCAGCCCGCACCCGCGTGGTGGGGACGTTCCCGGACGGCAACTCCGCCCTGATGCTGGTCTGCGCCCGACTTCGCCACGTGGCGGGTACCCAGTGGGGCTGCAAGAAATACATGATCATGAAGCATTTGGAGGCAGCTTTGGACGACACCTCCATTGCCGGCTACTTCATTCAGCCGGAGCCTGCAAATAATTTTGCGCACAAATCTTGACGGGACCATGGGATTTCAGAAACGGCAGAAGAAAACATGCAGATCCGCTGTAACCTTTTGCGCGCAGCGGACTCTTATAGACAGAACATCGAGATGGGAGGGGCAAGGATGGACACGTTCGACGTCATATTTACAACCTACAGTCCGCTCGTGTTCCGTTACCTGCGCTCCCTGTGCGCAGATGCGGCCGTCGCCGAAGAGCTCACGGCGGAGACCTTCTACCGCGCCTATACCCATTTTGATTCGTTTCGCGGCGACAGCAAGCTCGAGACATGGCTGTGCGCCATTGCGAAAAACGCATATCTCAAGGACTGCCGGCGCAGCGCGCGCACGGTCGGCGCGGACGCGCTTGAGACCCTGCCGGCGGAGACGGACTTCGTCGAGCGCTTTCTTGACCGCGAGCAGGCGCAGCAGATCTACCGCCACGTGCACGAGCTGGGCGCGCAGTATAAGGAAGTGTTTTTGCTGCGCACGCTCGGCGAGCTGAGCTTCCGCGACATTGCGGACATCTTCGGCAAATCCGAGTCATGGGCGAAGGTCACATACTTTCGCGCCAAAAACAAAATCATCGAACGAATGGAGGGATCGACATGAACCCGATTACCTGCGGCATGGCGGCAGATCTGCTGCCGCTCTATCTGGACGGCTGCTGCAGCGCCGACAGCAGCGCGGCGCTGGCCGCGCACATGGACGCCTGCCCGGCCTGCCGGGCGCAATATGCGCAGCTGCGGCGCGACCTGACGCCCGCTGCGCCCGCGGCGGACGATCCCGGCACGGACGGGATCGCACGTGCTCTGGCGCGGAAAATGCGCCGCCGCAAGCGCTGCCTGCGCGCACTCGGCGCGGTGTTGGGCGTGCTGCTGGCTGTGTTTCTCGTGTTCCTCGGCAAGACCTTTGTGATCCTCGGTCAGCCGGGCGGCGCTGCGTCTGCCGCGCTCCCGGCCGGTGCGACCGACCTTGCCGGGCGAGAGGTCAGCGGGACGGCAGAGGAGGTCGGCGAGCACGTGTTTGCGACCGGCACGGCGCGGCTCGTCGTCACAGCGGACGTGCTGCCGGATGCACCTGTAACCGTGCGGCTCTGGCAGGTGCGCGAGACGCGCGAAAATACCATGGTCGCAACGCTCGACGCAAGGCACCGGTCGTGCATCTTCACAAATCTGCCGGCGCAGACGCTCTACGCCGTCACCGTGGACGGCGCGCCGGATGTGCAGCTCACCGTGCGCAGCAGCCTCACGTTCCGGGAGGCGTTTTCCCTCATGCTGCAGGAGCTGTGAGCAGGGATACAAACCGGACAGAAATCGCGAAAGCCCCGCCGGTTTTCCGGCGGGGCTTTTGGGGTGTTGCGAAAAGAAAGGGATCGGATCAGTATTTCTGCAGCGGGGCGTATTTCTCATGCAGCGCTTCCTCGCGCTCGAGGTCGGACTCGATGCGTCTGTGGCGTGCGCGGATCTGCTCGTGGGTGTGCATATGCGGCACCTTGTACATGTGGTTCTCCTCGACAGCCTCGAACAGGTACGGACCGACGAAGGCGGGGTTCATGCCCTTGACGGTGATGTTGCTGTCGAACAGGCGGCGGTAATCCGCAGTCTGCTGTTTATTGGCAAGCTGAAGGACAGTCCGACAACGAGGGTGCTTATCCATGAGAAAAGCTCCCTTGCGCCGCCCGGACAGTCCCTTGCCTTTTCTC
>ENA-OVGC01001111-OVGC01001111.1-human-gut-metagenome-genome-assembly--contig:-NODE-1111-length-22104-cov-6.582113_pt1 | contig 22104 bp, 16 predicted proteins | sample MGYA00237768_ERZ505415 | MGnify/ENA primary metagenome ERZ505415 (study PRJEB26158, sample SAMN06016382) | human gut metagenome | biome: human gut; feature: ankylosing spondylitis patient; material...
CCTGTATCTGTTGTTTACCAGAAACGGCATACCCTGGCAGACCGCCAATGCACCCTATCTGTATAAGATGGCGGACATGATCGTGACCGGGCTCCCGGAAGGAATTACCGGCAAAGAGAAAATCAGGCGGGTAACCATCCAGTTTGGAGAATACAGCAGTATGATTCAAGAAGATGTCATTCCGGTATGGAATATTCAGAGACTTGAGCTGGACAGCATCGGTTTCCCCATACCCTGCGGAGACCATCAGAATTATGAACACAGCGTTTCCCTGAAGAAGCATGGAATAAATCATGCATATCTGGTGGAGGATGACAGGAATGTGCAGAGTGTCAGTCAGGAAGGGGAAAGATTAAGAATCGTATGCAAAACCGGTGAAGCAAAAAAATGGGGGATCTATCAGATCCGTTCTTCCCAGGAGCAGAAGATAGACCGCTATACCTTTCCCATCATGGGAAACGGCCGGGAAGAAAACTTTGCAGAGAAATACCAGAGAAAGTGGAACCAGCAGATCAGGACCAAAACAGAGCTGGCGCATTTCATAAAGGGATTCGGGCTGGAGGATTATGTACGTTATCAGGACTGTCAGGTAGAGGACGACTTTCCGGGCAATAGGGAGACATACGCGGTGAACTGCTTTATTCCGGATGAGATCCGGCTCAGATCAACGCAGAAGAAACTGGTTCTCTATTTCCAACCGGGAAAACAGGAGAGGTGGCTGCAGAGAGATATTCTGAGTTTTCTGGTATCTGAGGTACAGCGGATCTATCCGGAATATGACTGTGGGGGAATATTGGTATGAGGTACCTCTGGGAAGTACTATTGGAAGCGAAAAAGGAACAGATTCCGGAAGAGAGACTTCGGTTTGTCCATGCGCCACAGGGCAGCGGGTATATGGAACTGTCCCTGCCCTGTCTCAACCAGACCTGGCTGGGAGAAGAGGAGCAGCCGGAAGACATCAACATAGAGGTGAATACCTATTATCGCTTTTATGACATATTCTGTGAAATGTTTCCACCGGATGAGGCAGAGTTCCCCTCACTGCGGGAAAGTCTGACAAATTTATGCCTGCATATGCTGGCACAGAATGATATCAGGATGGGCATGACAAGGGAAGATTACCACAAGAGACTTCTTGCAAAAGAGATTCTGGACGGAAACTTCGGAGAAATAGCAGGAAACGTATTCCGGTCAATGAGCAGCAAAGAGCAGGAGATATTGCTGGGCGGATGGCTGAACAGCTTCCGGACAGGCAGTGTCCTGCCGGTTTTTCTGGATATGGTTCATGGTCTGGTGGCGGATAGCATCGTCTATCACAACAACGCCTATCCGGATGAGATTCTGATCTATACCGGATGGAAGAGAGAGCGGAACCTGGAGCAGAGGATCCGATTCCTGATCGATACGTTTCTGGACATCCGGTATCGGGTGGAAATCTTTTATGAATATCATTTCGGGATAATCGGAGTAGAGGAGACGATGCGGATCGGGGAGATCGCGATCTGCTGAAGGGAGAGAAAATGTTTCAGAATATTTATCCTGTGTTTGAACCCAAAAGACTTTTAAAAAAAGAGATGTTGGAAAATCTCAGGGATTTTCCCAGAAGCCTGTTTGGATTGCAGTATCAGAATTACAGCGATGGAATTCTGTATGGATGTGACATTACGGGAACGGAGACAGGGATGATTCTTCTGCCGGGAATATTGTGTTACAAAGGTGTGCCCTATTTTCTGGAGAGACCATATCCTGTTTCGTGTAAAGCAGAAGGAAAAATGGCATATGTAAAGGTACATTTCTGGGATAAGACCATCGGCAGCGGCGGTGAAGAGTATTTGTCACAAATCATTGTGGATGAACAGGAGCCGGATGCAGAACAGGAACTGGAGCTGGCACGGTTTAAACTTCAGGCGGGAGCAAGACTTCGCTCAGACTATGTGGACTTTTATGATTACGAGACCGAATTTGATACGGTGAATCGTATTTACGTGCCTTATGCCGCACCGGATCATCCCGGCATCTGGCCGCAGATTTTAAAGAGCTTTGCAAGAGAATTATTAAAGTATGCTGTGACAGATCCGTGGGATTGTGCATTCTGTCTCCAATGTCTGCAAAGGAAGGAGGCCATGCCTTATGAGGCGGTCCGTGCCTATCTTCATGCAAGGCTGGGGCAGAGTAAGGAATACACAAATATGCAGATGTATGGCGCATTGAAGAGAATTCTGGGTGAAGCGGGCGGAAGGGAAGAGATTCCCGGACAGACCCGAAAGAAAGAGGGAACATTGCTCATGCTTTAACGGTGTGAGGGAAAAGGAGGCGGCAGGCATGGAAAACGAAATGGATTTGTCCATAGCACGGTTTATCAGAGAGCAGCGGGAACGGGAAGAACAGGAGGAAAGAGAACGCCTGCGGAAACAGTATGATCCCAGGGAGCGGATTACTTATACGCTGGAGGAGATGATGGAGGGGATACGAAGCGGACGACAGTATCTCTATACATTGTTGCTGGAGTTTGAACCGAAGGACCTGTTGGAAGGACGGTTGACGGTTCCTTTTATTAAAAATTTCTATGATGTGGAGCAAAATGAAGCCGGAATGATTCTTTTGGCAAGCAATACACGCAAGGTTGTTTTTAATGTATCTGATGCACCTTGCACAAAAGTGAAGATGCCTCTGAATAAATGGATCGAGCAGACCAAAGAAGCCATGAAGGATATGCACATATATATTAAGCCCGGGAAAAAGGCGGTGGTAGGAAATATGGAATATTTCTGCTATACGGCGCCTACATCCAGAGGACGTCTTTTTAACATCGTCTTTCGGTTGAAAAAAGGCGGCAGGATATATGCGGGAAACCTGAATTGCCCGGAGGAAGAGCAAAAAGGCATGGGACTGTTGCTGGAGGCAATGGTGCATGTGATTGAGGAAATGAACCGTTAGAAGGGAGGGAGCAGCGTATGGATGCGATTACCTATGGGAGTCTTTTTCTGATACTGGGAAGTACGCGTCTGTCGGTTTTGACATGCTGCATCAGTGAAAATCCCGGGAAGCACGGATTCCTTTCCGCAGATGCAGAGACGCAGGAGGAACTGAAGGATTATCTTCTGTACGAGGAAGATGGTCATATCGGATTATTTGTAATGCTCGGAGAGACCATAAAACCGTTGTTTTACGGCACGGTGACCTGTATGGAAGTAAAGGCTCAGGGAGGAAGGTGTGTGCTGCATCTGGAGGCACTGACGGAAAGCTATCAGATGGATCTTACAGTAAGGAACCGGTCTTTTCAGGACGTAGCCATGACCTCCCACCAGTTAATTCAAAAGATATTGGAGCCTTATTCGCAAAGTCAGATTCTGTTCTCCATAGAAGATAAGGCATTAGGGCAGATTATGGTGCAGTATCAGGAAACGGATTGGGAATTTCTGAACCGTGTTCTTTCCGCGTATGGTGCCAGTGCGTATATTGCAGGCAATGAACCGGGGATTTATCTGAGAGTAGGATTGATGGATACAGAGGAGGATGCAGACTGGGATCTGCTTCCCTATGTTCTGCATCGTAATGCTGCGCCCAGAGAGACAAAAAAAGGACTGAAAGGGCAGATCTGCTATCAGATAGAGACATATGACATTCTTCCATTGGGAGAAAAAGTGCTTTTCAAAGGGAAAGAACTGTATATCGGAAAAATCGAAAGATTTTTCCGGCAGGGACTTTTTGTCAGCAGATATTATCTGTATTTTGCAGAGGGACTGAGGAAACTGAAATATTACAATCCGTTCCTCGGTGGAGTATCCATAAACGGGGTGGTTACGGCCGTCAGCAGGAATCGGCTTCAGGCACAATTAGAGACGGATGCTTTGGCAAATTACAGGAAAAAGTATTTTTTCCCCTTTTCTACAGTGGCAGCATCTCCGGATGGAAGTGGATGGTATTGCATGCCCAGACCGGGGGATCAGGTAAGGATTTTCTTCCCCACCGCAGATGAGAAGGAAAGCTATGCGATTGCAAATATTCAGGGAGATTCGTCGCCTGCATCTGACAGTCCGATGAGCAGGCCTGATCTGAAGGATATTACCATGCCGGATGGAAAGGCTGTCCGGTTTATAGAAGGCGGAATACAACTGGCCGTTGGCGGAAATAAAGGAACTGTCACTCTGACAAATGATGGAAACGCCGAAATTGTTACCGATGATGACATTGAAATCAGCGCGGCGGAGGCAGTGTGTTTCAGCACGGATGGAATGATGAGTGTGACAGCGGGATCCCGGATACAGTTTATCAATGATGCGGGGGGAAATATTACCGTAACAGACGAAACAGTGAAAATCGATGCTGCTATGATTATCAACAATTAGCGGAGGGATATTATGTACAGTTTGCATGATATAGAAGTAAACGGGCTGGATCTGGCAGAGGTGTTGGAGTGTGAAATAGAATCCCGGGCAGGAGAGCATAGTACGCTGGTGATCCTTGCCCGTGTGACAGAAGAAGAGTTTGTATTTGAAATCTCAGATTGTCAGGATCTTGAAGTACTTCTGCGCGAAGGAGAAGGCAGGAAGATCCTGTTCTCCGGCATCCTGACGGATATTCAGATAACGGAAAGCGGTCAGGTGAAGACTGTACGAATAGAAGGAAAGAGCCGCAGCTGGCTTATGGATCGGGAGAAACATTCCCGTTCTTTCCAGAACGCTAAGATGACTTTTCAGGAGTTAGCACAGGAAATACTGGCAAATTATAAGGATGCTGATCTGATCTATGCTGCTGCGGGAAAGGCGGTTGGAAGTCTGATCGTTCAGTATGAGGAGACGGATTGGGAATTCCTGCAGAGAGTGCTTTCCAGGGAAGGTATTATGATCACTCCGGACTGCCGACAGCCCGGCTTAAAATTATATGCGGGAGTTCCGGAGCTTATGGAGTCAGCATTTCCCTGTCATATTCTGGATATGGAAAAGGATATGGACGGATATTATGAGCTGAAGGCAAACGGCAGAGAGGTGCATGCATCGGATTTTACCCGCTATACGGTCGTTTCAGAACAGCTTATGGGAATCTTTGATCCGGTCCGGATACAGGGAAATCCTTTTGTGGTTTATGCATGCAGATATTCCTTTGAAGATCAGGAGATGCAGGGAACTTATAAATTACAAAGTGCAAAGGGGCTTACAAGGCCTGTGATCTATCCCATGCATTTGATCGGGGTAGCGCTGAATGGCAATGTGGTGAACGTATCAGGTACAAAAGTGCAGGTAGCAATGGCAATTGATGGAAACAGCAGGAAACGTGCATTGTACTGGTTCCCCTATTCCACCCTGTCTGCATCCTCAGATGGCAGCGGATGGTATTGCATGCCGGAGGTGGGAGATGATGTGCGGATATATTTTCCTTCCAAGGCAGAATCTGAGGCAATTGCACTGAGTGCTGTAAGTAATTACGATGCACCGCAGAGTGGAGAAGATCGGATGAGCGATCCGGACAACCGGTATCTGCGCACCAAATCCGGGCAGGAGCTTGCACTGGCCCCGGAGTATATAAAGCTTTCCTGTGGAAAAGCAGCATCCGCAGTGACAATTCAGACGGATGGAAAGGTCAAAATACAATCTCAGTCTATGGTGAAGGCAATGGCACAGGAAGAGATTGCGATTCATGCGGAGGAGCAGGTGACGCTTCATGTATCGGAACAATTTATTATGCATAGTCTGAGCGGCGGACAGATTGTATCCAGCAAAGGCAACGTTATTATGCAGGGAACAGAAGTAATCGTGGATTAACATGTTTTGAAGGAGAGACAGATGGACAGAGAAACGGCTTTGCAGAATTACAGAGAAGCGGTATCGGGAAAAATAGCAGCATTCCGCAGCCATATGGGGGATTCTGTTCTGGAACATGCCAAGGATTGGGAGGCTGTGGTAGAAAAAGCCATGAAGCTTCTGGGAGAGCAGATGGAAAAACAGGGAAAGGAGTATGTATGTTTTTTGTATTTTTCTCTGTTGAAGTCAGATACGATCAACAGAAACTATCGGGTTCAGCTTCACGGTCTCGATATGAGCTGGTATATGGATAAGGAACCGGTTGAGGTGTATGTGGATGTAAAGGAATTGCTTACACCTTTGGATGAACTTTGGAATGAGTTAGTTTGTGCCAATCAGGGATATGGTGTCTCTGTCAATGAATATGACATTCAGAATCTGCTGTTTGATGAACTGACCATTATGGACAATATGATCTGTCAGGTGCTTCGCTATCGTCTGCGGGACTGGGAGAAAAAGGGAATCTTTGAGCCTGTTACCCGTTCTCCCTATTGGGTCCTGAGGTGGGGGGAATATCGTGATCAGACCGAAATACTGGTTCAGACGGACCGGGTGGAAAAGGATCCCGGCGTCTGGAAGACCGAACTGTCAAAGGCAGCCAGAGAGCCGGAAAAGATGGTGTTCAGTTATTGGTATAAAGGCACCTATGCAGACAGAACGATCCGGGACATGGATATGCGCTTTATTACGTTTGAGGAAAGCACCGTACAAAACATTGTATTTCAGAACTGCAATCTGGAAGGAAGCCGTTTCCCCGGAACCAGACTGACGGGATGCAGCTTTGAAGGGTGTAATCTGTGGGGGGCAGATTTTCGGGAGTGCACGTTTGAACAGACATCTTTTGCCGGAGCTGAACTTACTGCCGCTGTGTTCCCCGCAGAAAGTGTTCCGTTTCTGGATATCAGTGCAGAGCAGCTTCAGGTAATCCGTCTGGACAGGGAGGAAGAATCATGAGGTATTTCTTTATTACGCAGGACAAAAATCTGCCGGGATCTATTCAGTATCGTGATTTTGATATCAATGGGAGCCGTCATGTGTTTTCTAAAGAGGACAGCAGCCAGTTGGACAGTGTTGTGGCATTGTATCTGGCAGGGGATGGCAACGAGGCCAGATGGGATTTTCTACAGCATCCGGTAACCATGTTCTCCAGAAGATTCCGGAATATTCTGGATGCGTATGAACCGGGATTGTTCTTCCAGGAGGTAGTTCTAATCCACAAGGAGAGTTCCCGGCAGTACCGGTATGTACATACGTTAATGGATCAGCTGGATGCGGTGGGAAGTCAGACGGAATATTATCCCAACGGGACGGTAAAGCGTCTGGTTTTAGACAGCGGGAAAATTGGACAGCATAACCTGTTCCTGCTGAAAGGGAACCAGAGAAAGGATCCGATTGTCAGTCTGCCTCTGGCAGAGAGCCTGCTGCGGCGCAGGCCGATGGGAATACACTTTGAAGAAGTGGAGGTGCAGTAAATGAGTGAGATACAGCCAAGTCTGGGAGAACTGGAGGATGCACAGAATACTGCCTATGAGAATTTCTTCACAGCGCGGGATGCTGTTACGGCGGCTGGGGAAAGAGTTGCTGCCGCCGATGAAGCGGTATGTCTGGCAGAGAAAAAGTATATGAACGGTGAAATCAGTGTGGAAGAGTGGGAGGCAACGTTACAGGAATTAAGCGATGCACAAGTGGCTGAGACAGCGGCAAATGAGAACTATGAAGCTGCGGCAGCGGGGGCGCAGGCGGCAGCGGAAGCGGTGGAGGCCAAAAAACAGGAACTTCGTGACAGCCGTGTAAATGACACCGCTTATGTGGTACATTGTGCCCGGATCGAGTGCCCTTTTGGTATGCGTGAAAGCTATCTGGCACTGGATGCTACCCATGGGGTACTGACGCACCAGATACCGCAGATGACGGTAAAAGATATGATTCTGAATACAAATATCATTAACTTCGGTGGATGCCACAGCAGGGAGAACCCTGATGTTCAGGCGGAGATTGAAAAAACCAACGCCATCATAGAATCCAAAAAAGACTGGCGGGACGATGTGGTGGGCTATTTCACAAAGAAATGGAATGAGCGTGTAACAATCATAAAAGCAGGGATCGGTCTTGCAAAAAAACTATTAGGGATGAAAAAGAAAGAAAAGACCGAAGAAGAAAAGCTGGAAGAAATGAGTTCAGATTTTGTTGGTGAGTGCAAGGCCCAGTTCCCCGCGGACGGAGAATGGCTGGAAGGGCATGAAAAGGTATTTATTAATGGGGAACCGTTGCTGTTGCGCAGATGCAGTATCATGTGCAGTTACGGAGGATGTGTAACGATCTTGCTTTCGGGACAGCCGGAATAGGAGGAAAAAGGTATGGAGCTTGCTTATCAGGGTCTTTTCATTCGACTTCCCTTTGAAGGTGCGGTTGGAGTAGAAGCATTTGAAATGAATGCGTCATTTAATGACCATGTCACATTAAGGCTGTTACTTCTGGTGGAAGAAGAAAAGATAGAAGCTCTCATTCATGGTATTGGGGATGGGGATGATATAGAGGTATATAAGGCGGAGGCTGATGGGCTTTTATATGCCGGAAAGATTACAGACGCTAAAATGGAGCAGGATCGCAGCCTGCACCTTTTGCAGCTGGAAGCAGCTTCTTATACCATGGAATGGGGGCTTGCACCGGTAAGCCAGAGCTTTCTGAACTTAGACACAACATACAGGCAGGTTATGGACAAGGTCCTTAAGAATCAGAAGGATGCGGAAATTCTGGACTGTGCTACCAAAGGTGCTGTGATTCCTGATTTCCTGCTTCAGTATGAGGAGAGCGACTGGAATTTCCTCGTGCGTCTTGCCAGTCATTTTCATACCTTTATGGTACCGGACTGCCGTGCGGCGCATGGACGGGCCTATTTTGGAATTCCGGATCTGGGGGAAGAATATGTCCTGAGCGATGAAGAGTTTACAGAGATCAAGGATATGGACCAGTATTATCGTCTGGGCAGAGAACAGAAAATCCTTCCGCAGGAAACCCTTAAATGGAAAGTGACTGCCAGGCAGGATTTCTGTCTGGCACAGAAGGTACGCTTCCGGGGGATCAGTGCCATTGTCACAAGGATACAGTATCAGACGGTAGAAGGAGAACTTGTACGGACTTATGAACTGAGCCGGAGAAAGGGTGTGTTATGTGCCCCTGAAAAGAATCCTCATATTTTCGGTATGAGCATCCCCGCTACGGTAAAAGAGCGTTCGGGAAATTGTGTCAGGGTGCATTTCCATATTGATCCGGAATATGATAATTCCCCTAATGTAAAATACTTTACTTATGCGATCGAGAGCAGCTTTATCTACTGTATGCCGGAGGTGGGAAGTCAGGTACATATTTACTTCCCCGGGGATGATGAGAAAGATGCTATTGCAGTTCATGCCATCCGGACATCCGGCGGTTCCTCCGCATCCGGTTATGCACAGATACCGGACAACAAATCTTTTTCCAATGTAAATGGGGCGGAACTTTTGATGACTCCATCTAAGGCTATCGTATCTGCCGATCAGGAAAAGCAGACCTGTGTCTATCTGGATACAGATGGAAATGCCCTTATCACAGGGAAGAAGATTTGTCTCCATGCGGAAAAGAATCTGATTGTGGGTGATCCTGCAGAGGAAGACGGACAGGCTTCCAGACAAATGGTGCTGGAGGCGGAGGAACTGACGGTTCAGGTCGGAGGGAACGGTTCTCAGATCAACTTAACGGATGAGGCACGGATTATAGCAGCCTTTGTAAAGATGGATGCATCGGACCGGTCGCCTGCTGCAAATCCGTCTCTGGAAGAACTCAGATCATCTGTAACAGCAAATGATGAGACCAACAGAAAAAATATCAATGAAGATGTCAGCAATGAACTGGTGGAGAAATTCGAGGAAGGCAGAACCGGTATTCTGAAAGGGATCGTAAAAGTGGCTGCCACAGTTGCAACTGTGGCGGTAGCGGTAGCGCTGACCGCAGCAACCGGCGGTGCTGCGGCAGTTATTATTGCAACCGTGGTGTTGGGAGCAGCTACGGCTGCATATGCTGTAGCAGATGTGGGAGAAGGAATAGACAATTACAAAAAGGCCCAAAGCGGTGATTTAAGTCAGGGACACAATTTCATGCGGGATGACGTATTCGGTGGAAACGAGCTCCTGTATGAACTGGTGAGAGCGGGTACGGAGATTGCCTTCGGTGTTGTATCCGGCTGTGCAATAGGTAGTGCATTTAATAAATTGATGACAGCAGAAAAATTCATACATCTTGCTAAGGAAGCAAAATGTCTGAAGGCAGTCATGCAGATAGGGGGAAATGTCCTGGATGGTATTTTTGATGATCTGGCACGGACAGGAGAGATCAATCCTGCCAGGACACTATGGAATATCGGGATAGGATTTGCACAGGGCAGTACCGGCAGTGGCATCCGTGACGGACTATTGAGTAAATTAGGTATTGAAGGATGTTCCTTCGGAAACCATCTCATTAAGACATTTCTGGGCGGTTTTATTGATACCGGCATAGATGGGGTGGGTTCTGCTCTGAGTGAACAGGACTTTGATCTGAAGAGCAGCCTTATCCAGAATCTTTTCTTTAATGGACTGGACGCTTTTATCAGCGATCCTGTGGACGCAGTCACGGGAATCTATGTCATTCAGGCTACGGATTTCCTGCTGGCCAGCGTGCCCTTTGCCCTGAAACTGGAACGGTCCTATTATTCTACCAATAATACGGTCTCTGTACTGGGGCTGGGATGGAAATTCCCATATGCCAGCAGGATATATCGGGATACAAGGGATGTGGAGCATACCCGGGTTCATCTGGAGACCATCACGGGTCATTCTGTGTGCTACGAGGAGCAGGATGGCCGTTGGGTGAACCAGAGCAAGGGAGCATCCAGATTCCTGATGGAAGTACAGGAGGCAGAGATAACCGGACAGGAGCGGTATGTGCTTACGGATGTGGTGGACCATACCCTGAGTGTTTATGATGCCAGAGGACTGCTTCAGTCTGTGGAATATCCAAATCAGCAGCGCTTAAGCTTTGCCTATGGAGAAGAGGGGCTGGAACGGATCGTTACGCCCCTGGGCAATGTACTTCAGGTAGAGTGCCGGGGTGGGCGTATTCTGCAGATTACGGATGAGATCGGACGCAGGACCCAGTATCGCTATGAGGGCGATCTTCTGGTGGATGTGGTGCATACGGACGAGGGGATTACCCACTACGAATATGATGAAAACGGACATATTTCTTCCGTTACGGATCAGAACGGAAGTTGTTATCTGGAGAACGAGTATGACGTGAAGGGCAGGGTCACCCGTCAGAACTTTTCAAGCGGTGTGTACCAGACCTTTACTTATGATGATATTCATCACAGGAATACCATTTATTACAGCGAAACGGGCAAGACGGAGATCTATGAATACAATAACCGGTTTCTGAAGGAACGGGTAATTTATGAGGATGGTTCGTTTCAGACCTATCAGTATTCGGATGACAACTTAAAGGTGGAAGAAATCAGTCGTCTGGGCAGCAGGAAAGAGTGGGAGTACGATGCCTATGGAAGAAGCATCCGGGAAAAATTCCCGGATGGCTTTGAAGTGCACCATGAATATAATGAGCACCATGATCTGGTACATACATGGGACAGCGACGGAAGAGAGACCCTCTATACTTATGACCAGGAACACAATCCGGTCAGGACGATGGAAAAGATCAAAGAGGGCAAATGGAAAGAAACGGCCCGGAAGTATGATTTCAGGGGAAGATGCATTCTGGAGCGGGATGCCCTCGGAAACGAAAGCCTTAAGGAATATGAAGCCAACCGGGCATACCCCAGCCGTGTCATTACGCCGAAGGGGGAGGAGACTGCCTACGGCTACGATACCGTAGGCCGCAGACTGTCCATCAGCAATACTTACGGCACGGTGGAGCTGGCTTACAATTCCAGGAACTTTGTCACCAGCCGCATCGACGGGGAAGGCTACACCACCCGCAGATTCTATGACCGCATGGGCAATCTGACCACTTACTATCCACCCGTGCAGTGGGAAAAGAAAGAGAGCGGCTATGAGTACCGCCACGATTTTCTGGAACGTGTGGTAGATACCATATCTCCCCTGCAGGAACATCACCGTGTATTCCGCAACTTTGACGGGGACATCACCAGTCGGATCCATCCGGTCAGCTATGCCCTGAAAGGCGATGAGGGAGAAGGAACCCGCTATGAGTACGATTCTGACGGGAACTGCATCCGTATCCTGTATCCGGACGGAGGCGTGGAGCGGAGATTCTATGATGCGGATGGCAACATGATCAAACAGGTACAGCAGGAATCTTATGATGCAGATTCGGATGACGGCAATGGCTACCGCTATGCCTATGACGCCTGCGGCCGGATGACAGAAGTACAGGATCCCGGGGGGAACATCCTGCACACCTACGAGTACAACGGGTACGGACAGATCCTCCGGGAAGTGGACGGCGAAGGAAAGGAGGTCATCTATACCTATAATGATCTGGGCTGGAAGATCCGGGAAGGGATAAAAGTGCAGGAGACCGATCCTGCGCTGTACCGTGTCATCGCCTATACCTATGACAGTCAGGGCAATAAGGTGGAGGAGGCCTACGGACAGCAGGAGGTGGAAAGAGACGGAGAGCCGGATGGCTGGCACCGGATCCATTTTTCCTACGATAAAAACAATCATCTGAATGTAGTGAAAGATGACTTTGGGGCAAAAATGCGCTACGATTATGACTGTCTGGGAAATGTAACGCTGGAAGAGCGTGTCATTGCGGACGGTGTTCATAGTGTTATTCATTATGCCTACAATAAAAACGGGTGGCTTGTTCAGCGGACGGAGGAAATCCAGGGCAACGGCCCGGTACAGGCCGCCGTTACAAGATATGCCTACGATGCCAACGGCAACCTGACAAAGATCACCACCCCGAAGGGCTCCGAGATCCGCAGAAGCTACGATGCGGATGACCGCCTGACCGGGGAGAGAGTCCTTGACAGAAAGAACGGTATCGACAGACGGGTGCAGTATGCCTATGATGTGGCCGGAAATGTGCTGAAACGGACCCTTCTGGGAGCGGACGGGGAATGTCTGGAGAGCAGCACCCGGTATGACCTGAAAGACCGGGCGACCCACAGAACCAATCCGGCAGGAGGGGTGACCCGCTATCTCTATGACCGGAATGACAGGCTGCGGAAAGAGATCAGTCCCTACGGCTACGAGCCGGAGAGTGATGACGGGGCGGGGGTATCCTACACCTATGACAGCCGTGGCAACCGCATCCGTACCACCAATGCATTAGGTGAAGTGGTACAGGAGCTTTCTTACAATCTGCGGAATCAGCCGGTTATCCAAGAGGATACGTTTGGAAACCGGACAGAGCTTTCCTATGAACTGGACGGAAAGATCAAGGATGTCCGGCGATTAGGGAACGGTAACCGGAACCATCAGCGCACCCTCCAGCAGTATGAGTATAATGCCAGAGGCCAGATCACGGGAGTCGTGGACGGCAACCAGAATCCCATCTCCTATGACGTGGACAGCTGGGGACGCATCACAGGCATTGGCTTTGCGGACGGGGTGAAGGAAGGCTACGAGTACACCCCCGCCGGACAGGTCAGCAGGACTATAGACGGTAACGGTAATGCGGTGCAGTACCGTTACAACAGTCTCGGCAAGGTCAGCGAGCGGACGGATCAGCTGGGATTCACAGAGACCTTCCGGTATGACGAGGAGGGCAACCTGTCCCTGCATATCGACCGGGACGGAAGACAGCTGCAGCGCGCCTGCAACGTATTCGGACAGCCTGTGTATGAGAAGGCGTCCGATGCAGAGGGAAAACATACCAACATCAGCACCTGGCACTATGACAGCCTGGGCCGGGTGACCCGTGCTGTCTGCGACGGAAAGTCCTATGAATACATCTACGATGCATATGGTAACCTGAAAGAAAAGCGTTCCAACGGGAAACGCTTAGTTTCCTATACCCATGACAGGGCAGGGCAGATCACGGAGATCAGGGATCCCGCGGGAGTCTGCACCCGGTATGAGTATGACATTCTGGGCAGACGAAGCCGCATCTTTAATGATGACGGACTGGAAGTGCGCTACGGCTACGATGCCCTGAACCGCATCTGCGATATCCGTTACGGCAATGGCGTGAAGACCGCCTATACCTATGACGGGGACGGAAACGTCCGCACGCTGGAAACCAGAGCGGGTGAAAATGTCCTGCTCTCCTTTGCATACCGGTATGACGGCAACGGAAACCGCACGGCGAAGACAGGCACACAGGCAGCTCTGGGCGGCATCACTTCCGAAATCACCACAGGGAATAATGCGCTGGATCTCTCCTACAATTATGATGTCCGGGGACAGCTTCTGGAAGAGCGGCGGAACGGCGCTTCTGTTTGCTATGCCTATGACAAAGCCGGAAACAGAATCCGGAAGACGGATGTACAGGGAGAAATCCGATATCTTTATAATGAGAAGAACCAGCTAATTGCAGAAGAAAGCCCTGCCGATAGAAAACAGTTTTCTTATGACCGTCAGGGCGGTATAATAGAGGAGAAAAATGCAGCCGGGATCCGCCTGTTCTCCTATAACAGCCGCCACCAGCAGACAAGGGTGGAAACCGAAACCGGCAGCGTGCAGGAGAACCGCTACGATGCGGAAGGCCTGCGTTTTGAACTGCTGGAAAACGGCAGGAGAACCAGCTTTGTATACCACGATGGAGAGCTTCTGCAGGAGGAGGGAAGAGAAGAGCAGAAGACCAGTTATCATCTCGGGGCAGGGATGGAAGCGTTCCGCAGAGGACAGGAACTGTCCTACTACCACAGGGACGAACAGCTCAGTACGGTATTTGTTACTGATGGACAGGGAGAAATCCGGAACAGCTATCAGTATGATGCCTTTGGCATACCCCTTGAGACCACAGAACAGCTGAATAACCGCATCCGCTATACGGGACAACAGTATGATGATGTAACGGGACAGTATTATTTACGGGCGAGGTACTATAATCCGGTTGCCGGGCGTTTCATGCAGGAAGACGTCTATCAGGGGGATGGACTGAATCTGTATGCGTACTGCGGGGATAACCCAGTGGTGTATGATGATCCGAGTGGGTATGCAAGTACATCAACAGGTAAAGCTTGTCCACCACAGGGGAAAATTAGTGAAAGTGTTGATGGGAGTGGTAGTAGTGCTGATTTAGGAAATAAACTCGACTATCAATTTGGAAAAGCAGGAGGAAACAGGCATAATATTGACAGGACTAATGGTTTAAAAGCAGAAATGGATAAATTAGGTTTTAATGATACAGCAGAAAATCGAGCTTATTTTGAACAATATTATAATGACGTTTTAAATAGTTCAAATAATATTGTAGGAGATCCAGAAACGGCATCATATATAGAAAATGGAGTGACACATTATTATACTGTTACAACTAGAGAGAGTTTTTTGATGGGTAAGTATGGTGGAGCAAAGGTAACTACATATTGGGATGGAAATAGATTATTAACAATAAAAATAGGTTCTGGAAAGCAAACAAGATATAATCATTAAATTGGGAAAGCAGGTTATTGGTATGAACGATATTATTAATTTGGAAAAAGCGACAGAGTACGTGGTGTATAATCCAATATTGACATTGAGTGAAGACGTTGATTATGATAATTGCTTTTGTGTATTACAAACAAATAGTGGCAATATTGCATTTTCGTATTATGATTTGGGAATTGCTCCTGCTTATGTAATACAAAACACAATCTTGTTTTTAAGTTTTGGAAAAGGTTATTATATTATAGATTTAAAAGAAAAATACGTATTATATAAATCTGTGGATTTATTGTCTGTTATTTTTGAAATCATAAAATTTGATTATCAATCGTGCATTGTACTTGTAGGAGAAATATCTTTAATATGTTATAGTTTAGAAGGAAATTTGATATGGAAAAATAGTTATAGAAATACAATATTTGATTGGTTTGTTACGGATAAAGGGCTTTCTGTAGTTTTTGAGAATGATGAGAAGTGGCTAATTACATTAAAAGATGGGAATGGTATTCGTGTAGAATAATATTTAATCTGCGTTATACTTTTGGACATTCAATAACTTACAACTCTTGCATGTCTATTAATTAACGATCATGGTTACTCAGAAGGAATCAGGAATCCATGATGTTAATTAATAGAATTCGGGTGTGAAAAGGTAATTTTTTGAAAGTTATTCGTCATAATGTACAAAATATATGCATTCAGAACCCGCTTTCGCTTGGATTGGTTTGCTCATGTTACATACAATTCCTGTTGCATTTCACTTGCAGGAATTTACTAACGAGTAGACCATACAGTTCTTCATCGTATTATATTTGTGCATTAGGGTGATTACTTTTTAGAAGGGAATCTTTTGACACTCTAATCTTAATAGATACTAGCGAAATTTTGCCGAGTTGGGTATACGAAAGGACATTGCAATTTCAATATGCTGATGTAGCGTACTCTTAGTAACAGAATATTGGGAAATATGCTTTCAGATGGAGAAATTTCTTATCTCTATGACGGTTTCGGAAGGTTTGAGCAGGTGACAAAGGCAGACGGAAGCATCACCCATGTGATAAATGGTGAAGAGAAGGAAAGCGGGGAGCTTCCACAGGAGGATGTACAGTCACGTGTACTCAACTACTATGAATATGATGCATTTGGCAATACCATCAGATGTGAAGAACAGGTGCACAAACGCTTCCGTTATACAGGAGAGCAGTACGATATTCTGACGGGACAGTATTACCTGAGGGCAAGATATTATAACCCTGTCATTGCCAGATTTACACAGGAAGACACTTATTACGGGGATGGACTGAACCTGTATACCTACTGTCAGAACAACCCGGTTCTCTACCATGACCCGACAGGACACGGTACGAAGGAGAACAGCCCGTACAGCAGGAAAGAACAGCAGTACATTGATGCAGGGGCAGACCCGGATACAGCCAGACTGGCAGCCGAGTGTTACCCGGATGCAAAATCGAAACAGGACTTATACAATAAGTACAAGAGTCAGGGATATAATGCAACAGATGCGAAGAAGCTGGCAAACTATGAGATTGTCCATGGCGAGGAGAGGGCAAAGAACTATGCTGCCAACAATGTAAAGAAGAGCGGTCCTGATTACACAGCGACTTTCCCAAGAGATAATGTTAACACCGACTGGAGAACCCAGGAAAGAGTGAATGCGCAGAGGAATGCCGGAGCTGGTAAGGGGAATGAAAGCGGTAATAAGAGTGGTAGTAAACCAATAGGTGCTACATACGAAGGAACTATATACAGAAGTGTTGATAGTAGATACGACCCGTTAGAAATGAGTCAGTATACGATTAACTCTAATCATAGATATACAGAGTCAGGTGTGCCAGGATTACATTTTAGTAGTGGTGAAAAAATAGTTAAAGCGGAACTTGGAAATTATGATGTTTTTGATTTTTCAAACAGAACAATGTATTCGTATGATGTAAGATTGACAAACATGCTAGATGTAAGTAATCCTTCAGTGCGTTCACAACTGGGGATTTCTCTCGAGAGTATAGTCGGAGAAGGATATGATGTTACGCATGCTATTGGTCGATATGCATATAGCAATGGTTATAATGGAATTATTGCGCCTTCTGCTAGAGCAGATGGAGGAAGAAATATTATTCTTTTCAATGCAAAGGGGGTGAAATAACTATGGATATGCTTGAGATGTTTTTTTATGAATATGAAGAAGAAGCATGGAACAAATATGCTAGCTGTTTTGAAGATGTAAATACACAGATAGATGGTGTGCCACAGGAGATTGTGAATGCTATCTTCACTATTTTAGGAGATGCTACAGGATATGATTGGTTGCATAAACCCCTTCATAAATTTGGTGGAAAAAGTGCAGTTGAATTATTAAAAACAGAAAAAGGGGAAAAGGCGTTAAAAGCCTTTATTATGAGATTACCTAATTAATGATGATTGACCAGCTATGTGATACTGTGTAGCTGGTCTGGAAAAACATAAGTATTCTGTATTTTTGTCAAGAGTGGTAGTAATACTACTAGAAGACAAGCATTTAGAGAGGCAAAGGAAGCGGCAGGTATTCCAAAGTCAGCAGAATATAAAACTCACAAATTTGTATTTGATGGAACTTCAGAAAATAGAATTGTGTATGAATTTGATGTATGTGGAGAGAAGAAATACATTATAGAACATCCCTTTGATAAGATGGGACGTGGAAATCATTTTCACGGTGCAGATGACACGAAAGGAAGTCCCTTTAGCAAAGGTAGATATAATCAATACCCAGGACATTTTCCAGAAGATTTTAATGGGTTTAATTAGGAAATGGAGATATAAATGGATAAAGCAAGATTGGATGAAGTTAAAAGAAGAAATAAAATACTACAAGCTTGTAAAGAATGGGAAAATAATGGGATAAAGATTTCTATTAATGATTTTTATGACCTTCATACTACTTTACAACTACAGGAAAAAATAATTGCTAAGTTAGATGAATTAGATAGTCAGAAAAAGTATATTATTTGTAAAAATAAAGAGGAAATAGAAGATTTTTTGAACTATACAAATAAAGTAATATGTAAATCTATGAAATATGCTTTTTTTGTGGCAAATGCAACGAAGCTTGGAGCATTAAAATTGCAGGGAAATATTATTTCCAATAATATTGAATATGTAATAAGTAAATCGGAATTTTTAAATGGTGGATGCAGCATATTTATTTGTTCATGTGGCTTAGAAAATGGTGTATGTTTATGGAGAGGAGAGTATGATAGTAGAGTTTACTTTTGGCAGTAGCAGCTTATTTGTTAATAAACATAATGAAATTAATGACCAGCTATGCCAATTAATGTGTAGTTGGTCTGACGCATTATAATAATATAAAGCTGATTCCAAGGGGAGTAGTTTCAGCCCCCACTAAATGTTTTATTTTGATACTTCTAATGGATTAATAGTAAGAAAAAACAATACCGGGATGCCGTTTCAGGCAGTATCCATATGGCAGTGACTTCTGCAACCGTCTGACAGAGATAACAGACGGCATCAGACAGGTGAAGCACTATACCTACGATAACAGCGGAAATATGCTCTCAGATGGTGAGATGTCTTATCTCTATGACGGTTTCGGAAGACTGGAACAGGTGACAAAGGCAGACGGAAGCTTCCAAAAGAACCATTATAATGCAGAAGGACTGCGTGCAGAGATGGAGGAAAACGGACAACTGGTGAAATTCCTCTACAATGAGAACAGGGAGGCAGTAGCCGAAGAGGAGTCCGATGGCAATGTAATCCGCTATATCCGCAGACTGGGGCTGATCAGCTCTGACAGTGAGAAGGCGAAGAGAAGGAAAGCGGGGAGCTTCCACAGGAGGATGTACAGTCACGTGTACTCGACCACTATGAATACGATGCATTCGGCAATACCATCAGATGTGAAGAACAGGTGCACAACCGCTTCCGCTATACGGGAGAGCAGTACGATCCTCTGACGGGACAGTATTACCTGAGGGCAAGATATTATAACCCTGTCAGTGCCAGATTCACACAGGAAGATACCTACTATGGTGACGGACTGAACCTGTATGCATACTGTAAGAATAATCCGGTGGTGTACTATGATCCGAGTGGGTACAAGGATAAACGTCAGACCCCATGCAAGGAAGAAACAAGTGTGGGGGAAAGTGGTGCTGGAGAGAGTGGTAGTAAGACAGAGGTTCTATTACTGGAAACAACTAAACCAATAACAGGGAAAACTAATGATCATCATATCATTCCTGCCTTTAGAGGAAAAAGTAAGCCATATGCAGATTTTATTTCTGCTAGGGGCATTGATGTTGATCAATATACAATTACTGTAGACGCAGGTAAAGGGGGTAAGCATATGAACATTATCCACGGTAAAGGTGGATGGAATCAAAAATGGATGGATTTTATTGATAATAATCCGAATGCAACAGCAAAAGATATATATCAGTTTGCAGGAAAAATGATGGATGATTACGGATTAAGTGGATATACAATTCATCCTTATGGAGGAAAATAATGAGAGACTATTTTAGTGATGTGAAAGAGTACCTTAATAGCCATTATAAGCTGACTGTTAAGAATGAAAAAAAAGAAAATTTAGTTATCAATAGTGTATTAAATAATTTTTCACTAAACGAAAGCACAAAATATATTTATGAACATTATAAACTTTTTGAAGTAGTGTGGCATGATGAAAATAATAGGTATATGGGGGCAATTAATTTTGTTTCGGATAGTGGTCTAGAAAAAGAACATGAGGAATTGATGGAGATAATGGACGAATGTTATGATACTGATTTAGATGAGCTGGAAATCGTGGAAGATATTATGCATTGGTATCCTTTATTCCATTTTCCTAATGGGGACGCATTTTGTCTGGACATAAGAAATGGAACAGTGGTATTTTATGAACATGAGATTTACGAAAGTGAGAAAAATCTGCATGGTTTATTAATAGCTACTTCAATTAATGATTTGTATGAAAAATGGAGCTATTTTCATTTTAAAGATGTATATGATTGGAGTGAAGTGGTAAATGATGAGGGAATCGATTTAGAGTGTGATGCGATTAGAAAATATTTGTAGAAATTATATTTAATTATGTCTCCACATAAGGACGCTCGACAAAGTAAATTATTTTGGTCTTTAAATTAATCGGAATGGCTCTCACCGAAGGTGATATAATCCATGTAGATTAATTTGAAGACCCTGGGGCGAATTTACCCTTTGGGTGCATATAAGGACACTCGCAAAACTGAATATTGCTTCTTCAAAGATTTAGAACGTATTGTTTTCATGGCACTCGTTGCTGTGAAGACAATGCGTTTTTCTGTAGAGTAAATGTAAAAAATAATCTCCTTAAGCGGTATTTCATATATAAAAATTGGTCAAAAAAGCGGTAATCCATTTACAGATTTTTTCAATATTGTGGTGGTATGAGATGGATATCTGTTTGGGAAGTTATGGAGTTGTAAGTAAAGAGGTGAGGAAAGCAATCTCGGTAAAAGAATAGCTATTAAAAGGTAAGTATAAGAGCCGACTAAGCAATGATTAAAATGTAACAATTTTGCAACATTTTTCTTGACGATTCCAAAGCCTCTATGTTACCATGGCACGCACCAGGGGGTATAAGAGGGATGAAAAGTTCTCGTAATACCTAAACAAAAACATAGAATCGGGAATGTTTTATTGGCGACAACCGCCATGGAACATTCTCGATTTTTCTGTTACATGTCAATCCCGATAAAATTGTCCTCAAGCATAACAAATTTTTGAACAGCAGAGAAAGTTATGCCATACCACATTTCTCCCAACGGCATAAGCCCTTTAACCTGCACTATTTTCGACCCTATTTATTTTGGCACTATCTTAAGAAATCAAATCTCTCACATTTCCCCAACAAGCCTTAAAAAGTTTATCATGGGTAACTACCTCGACTTCGCTCTTAAAATTGCACACAGGGGCAACACAGGCTCTCACAAGGGCAAGAGAAAGTTGGCTTGCCTGCCTGAAAATTATATTTGTGCATTATTACTGTTTTTCTCTGTTTTTGGTCTATGGCATAAAGCTAATTCTGCTCATTTTTAATGGATTTAAATAAAAATCTGCTCAAAAAGCAAAAAATTGACTTGCAACCTTTCTTTTTCAGAGTTAACATCACACACCACGAAAGCGATTCGTAAGTCTTTTGTGAGTCCTGTGTTCTGCAGGATGTATCCATCTCCATGAAAGTCAGCGGTATCCATTCGGGATATTTTGCGTCTGACCAGAAGTGGATAGGCTATACCACTCTTGCACACTTGGTTGCTGAAAGATGCGTAATTCCTAGAAAGATGCTTAACAGTTGAGATTGCCACTATTTTGCCAAACATTGAGAATGGAGCAGATTTTTATGATTAAAGAGAATTATATTTATGTGGGTATTGACCTACATAAGGAGACCCACACAGCAGTTATGATTGACTGCTATAATCAAAAGCTGGGAGAGATTACTTTCCCAAACAGACCAGCCGATTTTCCTAAGCTGGTAGCGAAAGTGAAAAAATGTAATACGGATGGTAAGACTATAGTTTTTGGTCTGGAGAATGCTTATGGTTACGGCAGACCTTTAGCGGTGTGGCTGATTGATAAGGGGTATTTTGTTAAGGATGTAAATACTGCTATTTCTCATCGTCAGGCAAAGCACCGTGGTGCCATGTATCGCA
>ENA-OVGC01001145-OVGC01001145.1-human-gut-metagenome-genome-assembly--contig:-NODE-1145-length-21722-cov-6.744127_pt1 | contig 21722 bp, 21 predicted proteins | sample MGYA00237768_ERZ505415 | MGnify/ENA primary metagenome ERZ505415 (study PRJEB26158, sample SAMN06016382) | human gut metagenome | biome: human gut; feature: ankylosing spondylitis patient; material...
GAACCGCCGTACACGGTTTTGCAGACCGCTGACTAAGCCACTCATCCAAGGAACCGTTGCTTGTTTTCTCAATTGCGATGCAAAGGTACGACTATTTTTGTAATTTGCAATAGCTATGCTTAATTTTTTTAAATTTTATCTTTGCATGAGTTGGCTTTCTGAGACAGCTGACACCCGGAACATCCACAACCACAGCCATTTCCTTTGCTTGCACTTTTTTTCTTAAAAAAACCGAGAATGTGTTTCCCCGCGTAAGCAACGCAGAGAAACACAATAATATATACAATGATGTTTTGCATAAACAGGTTGTTTTGACTTTAAATTATACAATCAGACTGCCTATCTGGAATACAAGGAAAGATACAATCCATGCCAGTATAGTGGTGTATCCCGCAGCAAAGGCAGCCCATTTCCAACTGCCCGACTCCTGCCTGATGGCTGCAATGGTAGCTATACACGGGAAGTAAAGCAGGGTAAACAGCATATAGGCAAAGGCTACCAGTGGTGTAATTTGCGATTGCTGTGCAATACGGGTAGGCAGTGTGTCGTCGTCCAGATTTCCGTCGTTGGTATACAAGACTCCCAGTGTACTGACCACTAATTCTTTGGCACCAATACCCGACAGAATGCCAATCCCCATTTTCCAGTCGAATCCCAAAGGCTTGATTGCAGGCTCGATGGCTTTTCCTACCTGTCCGATGTATGAGTTTTCCTGTTGCTCTGCTATTGTATCATATTTATCGTGATTCGGGTAATATCCTAAGAACCAGATAATGATAGATGCAATCATGATAATGCCACCCATCTTTTTCAGATACTGTGCACCCTTTTCCCATGTATGTCGTAAGACAGCTTTGCTGGTCGGCATACGGTAAGGAGGAAGCTCCATTACAAAAGGCGTATCGTCACCCTTTATCAGGAATTTGGTAAACAGACGGGCCATCAATACAGCCAGCAGAATACCGGTTGCGTAGATTATCAGCAGCATAAGTCCTGCCTGATGAGGGAAGAAGGCACCCACCAGTACCAGATAAATAGGTAGACGTGCACTGCAGGATATCAGCGGGTTAATCAATATCGTGACCAGTCTCGATTTGCGGCTTTCGATAATACGCGATGACATGATAGCCGGCACATTACATCCGAATCCCATAATCAGAGGAATAAACGATTTGCCGTGCAGTCCCATCTTGTGCATAATCTTATCCATAATGAAAGCGGCTCTTGCCATGTATCCGGAATCTTCCATGAAAGAGATGAACAGATACAGCAATAAGATATTAGGCAGAAATACAATGACACCTCCTACGCCCCCTATGATACCATCTGTAATCAGATCCTTCAGCGGACCGGCCGGTATGAATGCCTCTACCAAAGCTGCAATTTGTTCTACAATCCATTCTATCCCTGCTTTAGGGTATTCTCCGAAAATGAAGGTACATTCAAACATCAGATAGAGGAAGATAAAGAAGATAGGGAAGCCCCAGATTTTATGTGTAACGATGCTGTCTACAATGCGGGTAAACATCTCGTTGTTCTGATGCTTGTCGATGAAAGTTTCTTTCAGTGCTCCGGAAATAAATCCATATTTTGCATCTGTAATTGCCTGTTCACAATCCTCGTTCAGCGACAGTTTTATCCGTTGCTCTTCTTTATGCAGTGTAGTGAGAATTTCGTCCCGGTTGGGAAGATTATTGATTACACTGGTTTCAATGTCTTTATCATTCTCCAGTAGCTTGATAGCCAGAAAACGGGTAGAATATTTACTGCGGATATTTTCGTTCTTGCCTATTTCCTTTTTTACAGCATCGATGGCTCTTTCCAGTTTAGGTCCGTGGTTGATGTGGATATGGCGGATGTAGTTCTGGGTTTCAATTCCTTCCTCTTCCCCCGATGTACTTCCGTATTTATGGTCCGGTACATATTCATCGTGCCAGGTTCGGAACTCCCGTAAGGCTTCGGTTTCTATTTCTTCTTTCTGTCCTTTAAAGTCTGCCCCTTCATACAGTCCGATAATGACATGGAACAACTCCTCTATACCTTTGCCGTTTCTGCTGATGGTTGGAACAATGGGGACTCCCAACAATTGGCTTAGCTTTTTGTGATCCAGCTTGTTGCCGCTATGCTGTAAGGCATCGTACATGTTGAGTGCGATAACCATTCGTACATTCATGTCGATAAGTTGTGTGGTAAGATATAGGTTACGTTCCAGATTCCCTGCATCTACCACATTGATAATGACGTCCGGTGTTTCTTCGATGATGTGTTTGCGCACATACAATTCTTCAGGGCTGTATGCCGACAAAGAATAAGTCCCCGGAAGGTCTATCAGCCGGAAGTGATAGCCCTGAAAATCGAAATGTCCCTCTTTGGCATCCACGGTTACTCCACTATAGTTGCCTACATGTTCGTGTGATCCCGATGCCACATTGAAGAGAGAAGTCTTTCCGCAGTTCGGATTCCCGACCAGTGCCACATTGATTGTGCGGCGTTTTCCTTGTGCAATGGCTTTCATTTTCTCGTCGGGCACAGGAATACTTTCGGAAATCGGTTCATGAAAGCTGAATTCGTTGATGGTAGAGCGCGCTTCTTCTTCGCTGATAATTTCAATCATGTCAGCCTCTTGCCGACGTAAGGATATCTCGTATCCCATTACCTTATACTTGATAGGGTCTTTTAATGGAGCATTCAGCAGTACTTCTACGGTTTTTCCTTTGATGAATCCCATTTCGATGATACGACGGCGGAATCCTCCGTGACCTAATACTTTGACAATGACTCCTTTTTCTCCAGTCTTTAATTCTGATAGTCTCATGCTTATAATCTTTTGCATCGCAAAGATAAATAATAGAAAAATGCTGTGCAAACTATTTAGATTGTTTTTAAATAACGGTATTTTTATGCTTTATATATCCTTTTCGGAGGACATGTCTCCGTGTGTTTTCGGGCAATGTTTGTAAGACGATATTTTCATTGATTTAAAAGTCCTTTTTTATAGTACCAATGGATTTGTTTTTTGTAAATTTGTGGAAGTGATAAACCTTTTATAAATAAGACTATGAAATTTTTTATCGACACGGCCAACCTGGCTCAGATACAGGAAGCCAACGACATGGGAGTTTTAGACGGCGTTACCACCAATCCTTCACTGATGGCCAAAGAAGGAATAAAGGGAGTGGAAAACTGCAAAAAGCATTACGTGGATATCTGTAATATTGTAGAAGGCGATGTGAGTGCTGAAGTAATTGCTACCGATTATGAAGGAATGATAAAGGAAGGAGAGGAACTGGCTGCCTTGCATCCCCATATTGTAGTAAAAGTGCCTTGCATTGCCGATGGTATTAAAGCAATCAAGTATTTTACGAAAAAAGGTATCCGTACAAATTGTACACTTGTCTTCTCTCCGGGACAGGCTCTTCTGGCTGCCAAGGCCGGAGCAACCTATGTTTCTCCTTTTGTCGGACGTCTGGATGATATTTCCAGCGACGGTATCGAACTGGTAGAAAAGATTGTGTCCATGTACCGTTACTATGGTTTCTCTACTCAAGTATTGGCTGCTTCCATCCGTACCACACAGCATATCATTCAGTGTCTGGAAGTCGGAGCCGATGTGGCTACCTGTCCGCTGGCTGCGATAAAAGGTCTGCTGAATCATCCGCTGACAGATTCCGGATTAGCAAAATTTCTGGAAGATTACCGGAAGGTGAACGCTTAGTAATAGAAGTCTGATTATTTGTAAAACGATAGAAGAGAAGGAGTTTGTAGGCAGAGAAGAAACTACAGACTCCTTTTTGTATTTTGGGATAAGGCCGGAAACGGTACTAATACAAAGTAATATTCAAGTATAAATCTTATCTTTGTATTATTTAAGACAATTATGCAGACTATTTTAATTATAGAAGACGAGAAACGAGTAGCCGATTTGCTGAAGGCCGGCTTGGAGGAGAACGGTTACCAGACCATGGTGGCCTACGATGGTGCCATGGGGTTGAGGCTGTTTCAGGCTTACTCGTTTCAGCTGGTTATATCCGATATTATTTTGCCCAAACTGGACGGCTTTGAGTTATGCAAGGAGATTCGTAAGCAGAATGAGCGGATTCCAATTCTGATGCTCACTGCTTTGGGCTCTGCCGACGACAAGCTGGAAGGCTTTGATGCCGGTGCCGACGATTATATGGTGAAGCCGTTCGATTTCAGAGAACTGATAGCCCGGGTAAAGGTTCTGTTGCGGAGAAACGGAGAGGCGGTAGTTGCCCCGCCTGAAGAAGTAGTGTATGCAGACCTGGTCATCAACCGGAACCGGCATGAAGTGACGCGGCGGAATATTCCCATCAAGCTCTCTCCCAAAGAATACAATCTGCTCCTCTATATGGTAGAGCATGCAGAGAAGGTAATCAGCAGAGTAGAAATAGCAGAAAAGGTATGGAATACTCACTTCGATACAGGTACTAACTTTATAGATGTGTACATTAATTACCTGCGCAAGAAAATTGACAAGGAGTTCGATGTCAAGCTTATTCATACCAAGCCGGGAGTTGGATTCATTTTAACAGACAAATTATGAAGATACGTACAAAACTGACCTGGCAGAATACCGGCGTTACTGCAGCTGTATTTTTGTTTTGCATGTGCCTGATTTATCTGTTGAGCGAACAGGCACGCAGCCGTACGTTTTTCCACGATTTGAAGAGCGAGGCTTTAACCAAGGCACACCTGTATCTTCAGAATCAGGTAGATGCCCAAACCATGCAGTCCATTTACCTCAACAACAGGAAGTTTATCAACGAGGTAGAAGTGGCGGTCTATACCACCGACTTCCGTATGCTTTATCACGACGCCATACAAAGTGATATCATAAAGGAAGACCGGAACATGATAAACGATATTCTGAGGCGCAAAGAAATCGAGTTCTATATAGGCCGCTATCAGGGAATCGGCATGCTCTATTCGTTCGGGGGAAAAGATTATATTGTGACCGCAGCAGCTTACGACGGATACGGATATAATAATCTGTATGAGTTGCAGCAAACCCTTCTGATACTTTTTGTGGTGGGCCTGACCTTGTTGTTTCTTGCCGGCTATTTTCTTGCCCGTGCATCCTTGAAACCTATTCGCGACATAGTAAAAGAAGCAGAGAGCATCACGGCGCAGCATATCCACAAACGCCTTCCCGTGAAGAACGAGAAAGATGAATTGGGCGAACTCAGTACCACGTTCAATGCCCTGCTGGAGCGTCTGGAAATATCGTTCAATTCCCAGAAAATGTTCGTCAGCAATGTATCGCATGAAATGCGTACCCCACTGGCTGCCCTGATGGCAGAATTAGACCTGGCCTTGCAGAAAGAAAGAACAGGAGAACAATACAGGCAAGCCATGCAGAATGTCTTGCAGGATGCCCGCCGGATGAACAAGCTGATCGACGGACTGCTCAATCTGGCAAAGGCCGATTACCAGAAAGAACAGATCAAGATGCAGGAAATCCGTCTGGACGAATTGCTGCTCGATGTAAGAGAATTCATTCTCAGGGCACACCCCGAGTATCATATCGATCTTCTGTTCGAGCAGGAAGAAGCCGATGACGACCGTCTGATTACCGTCATGGGAAACCTTTATCTGCTGAACATCGCTTTCTCCAATCTGATAGAGAACAACTGTAAGTACTCAGACAACAAATCTTCGTTTATACAAATCTCTTATTGGGACAAGCATACCGTCATTCGTCTTTCCGACAGTGGCATTGGCATGTCGGATACAGACAAAGCACATCTTTTTACCCTGTTTTACCGGGGAACACAAGAGAATGTCACAGAAGGACACGGCATCGGTATGGCTTTGTCGCAGAAAATCATTCATCTGCATCAGGGTACAATTTCTGTACATTCGGAGGAAGGCAAGGGTACTACCTTTGTGGTTGAAATGCCTCATATCTGATATTAAAACGGACATAACCCTTTGTGTAAGAGTGGTATTAGAATTCATTGGAATTTTTCTAATGGTTTTCTAATACCACTCTAATACTTTTCTAACGGCTGCTTTGGCAAGTACGGTATACTTTTGCGGCGTGATAAAACAAAACAAATACTAACTTGTAAACCAAAGTATCATGTGGAAGAAAAAGAAACGTACCTCTCAATTTGCTTTTAATGCAGAGAAAGTATTTTTGGCAGCAGCACAACCACTCGAATCCGTATTCAGTTATTTTCAGACCACCCGTTCCGGTCTTGACTCGCAGGAAGTAGAGAGCCGTCAGTCTTTGTATGGTAAGAATGAAGTAGAGCATGAAAAGAAGAAAAACCCCATATCGTCGTTCGTCAAGGCGTTCATCAATCCCTTTATAGGTGTACTTACCGCTTTGGTTGTCATTTCGTTTGTACTGGATGTGTTACTTGCCGAACCCGGAGAGCAAGACTGGACAGCCATTGTCATTATTTCCAGCATGGTGATATTCAGTGCCATTCTCCGTTTTCGTCAGGAATGGAAAGCCAACATGTCGAGCGAGGCTTTGCTGAAGATGGTAACCAACACTTGCTATGTAAAGCGTGTGGGTTGTCACGACGAGGAAATCAGCATCGCAGAACTGGTACCGGGCGACATTGTCATGATTGCAGCAGGCGATATGATTCCCGCAGATATTCGTATCATCGAGGCCAAAGACCTTTTCGTCAGTCAGTCTTCCCTCACAGGAGAATCGGACCCCATAGAGAAATGTCCGGAACAGAAAGACCACAAGTACAGCAAGGGAAGTGTCGTCGAACTGGACAATATCTGCTATATGGGTTCTAACGTAGTCAGCGGGTCGGCCACCGGAATTGTTTTTGCTACCGGAAACCATACCTATCTGGGTACTATTGCAAAGAGCATTGCCGGACACCGTGCTGCTACAGCTTTCGACAAGGGCATCAGCAAAGTCAGCTTCCTGCTCATCCGTTTTATGCTTGTCATGATTCCCTTTGTATTTCTGGTAAATGGATTGACCAAAGGCGACTGGCTCGAAGCATTCATCTTCGCAGTTTCTGTGGCAGTCGGTCTGACCCCCGAAATGCTCCCAATGATTGTTACCGCCAATCTGTCGAAAGGCGCAGTGGCCATGTCGAAGAAAAAGACGATTGTAAAAGACCTGAATGCAATACAGAATTTCGGAGCCATGAATATCCTCTGCACCGACAAGACCGGTACATTGACCTGCGACCAGATTGTATTGGAAAAATACATCAATGCAGACGGAAGCAGCGATAACGACAAGCGTATATTGCGCCATGTCTATTTCAACAGTTTCTTTCAGACCGGACTGAAGAATCTGATGGATAAGGCCATCCTGTCGCACGTAAAGGAATTGTCTCTTGAGCATCTGAAAGACAATTACAGGAAAGTAGACGAAATGCCTTTCGACTTTACACGCCGCCGCATGTCGGTCGTGGTAGAAGACAACCAGGGAAAACGCCAGATTATTACCAAGGGAGCGGTAGAAGAGATGCTTGAAATCTGTTCGCATGCCGAGTTCGACGGAAAGGTACAGGCTTTTACTCCGTCCCTGAAAAGCAAGGCAAAGGAGATAAGCGAACAAATGAATAAGCAAGGCATGAGAGTCATCGCCGTGGCGCACAAAAGTTATCTTGACAAGGACTGCTGTTTTGAAGTGAAAGACGAGAGCGATATGGTACTGATTGGCTATCTGGCTTTTCTCGATCCTCCCAAGCAGTCGGCTGCAAGTGCCATCAAGCAATTGCATGAACATGGCATCGAAGTAAAGATTCTTTCCGGCGATAATGATGCAGTCGTACGTACGATTGCCCGCCAGGTAGGTATTGATACCCGCCATGCGGTGACCGGTATGGAACTGGCTGCAATGAGTGAGGAAGAACAGCAGAAAGCGGTACGCGAATCGAATGTCTTCTCCAAACTGACTCCCATCCAGAAGACCCAGATTATTACCTTGCTTCAGGAACAGCAGAATACAGTCGGTTTCCTGGGCGACGGTATCAATGATGCCGCAGCTCTTCGTCAGTCGGATATCGGAATCTCTGTCGATTCTGCAGTCGATATCGCAAAAGAAAGTGCCGATATCATTCTGCTGGAAAAAGACCTGATGGTACTGGAAGACGGAGTACTGGAAGGACGGAAGACCTTTGGAAACATCACCAAATACATCAAGATGACGGCAAGCTCCAATTTCGGAAACATGTTCAGTGTGATGGCTGCCAGTGCATTCCTGCCTTTCTTGCCCATGCTGCCCATTCACCTGCTTATCCAGAATCTGTTGTATGACGTGTCACAAACCACCATTCCCTTCGACCGTATGGATGCGGAATATTTGCGGAAACCCCGCAAGTGGGATGCCTCGGACTTGAGCCGTTTCATGATTTTCGTGGGCCCCATCAGTTCCATTTTCGATATTGTGACCTATTTGGTGATGTGGTATGTCTTCAGCTGCAATTCGCTGGAACATCAGACTCTGTTCCAGTCCGGATGGTTCATCGAAGGACTATTGTCGCAGACCCTGATTGTGCACATGATCCGTACGCGTAAGATACCATTCATCCAGAGTTGCGCTTCCTGGCAGGTCACCGGTCTTACCTTCCTTATCATGGCCATTGGTATTCTGATACCTTTTACTCCTTTCGGCACCTCTATCGGGTTGCAGCCACTGCCTTTGGAGTATTTCCCGTGGCTGGCTGGTATCCTGCTTTCTTATTGCGTACTGACACAACTTGTAAAAAACTGGTATATCAAACGATTTGTAAAATGGCTTTAAACCATGCAGATAAAGAAACAGATCATGCTTGGGGTGATGATGGTGGTTGCGACGGGCAACCACCGCCTCGAAGCGCAGGAATTCGGACTGACTTATACTACCGAACTGCAGACCGATTTTCGTAAAGGAAGCAACTGGGTAAATTTGTTGCGGAGCGATTTCTCTTTTCCGATAACCCGGCAGGTGGAACTGAAAGCCGCTACAATCAGCGTGGCACGGACAAGAGAGGAGCGTCTGGCAGACGATTTGCAGACTTTTTCGAATATAGAGGAAGAAAACATTCCGCTTGCACTGGCTGTATGTGGGGCAGAGTGGCATACCGGAAAATCAACGTTCTTTGTCGGGATACGTAATTTGAATGAAGACTACTTCGCCTCTCCCTGTACCTCTCTGTTTACAAACAGCTCCTGCGGTATCTTCCCAACCTTGTCGGCCAATTATCCTATTGCCAACTATCCGTTGGCATCGGTAGGCATAGACTACAAGCTGACGCTGGAACATTGGGAGGTGGAAACTTCGCTCTACAACGGTACCGGTTACCGCATGTGGGCCGGAAGAGAAAATGTATTCCGTGTGTGTCCGGCTACAGACGGAATACTCAGTGTGACATCAATAAACTATCGGAAAAATGGCAGCAACTATTATATGGGGTTTGCTTTACGCAGCGGCCTGCCTGTGGGCAATGAGAATGGAAACGAAACACAGGCATCGGCACCGGAAACGCAAAGACAACTGAACACCGTAATCTGGACGTATGCAGAGCAGCGTCTTTCTTCCCGTGTGTATGCACTGTGTCAGTATTCCTTCAATCCTACAGAAAAAAACGGATGCCGCAGCTATGCAGGTGCCGGACTGGTCTGGCACTGCGGAAAGACAGAAGGAGGTGCATTTGCCGATTATGCCGATTTCTCTTCCGAACACGAATGGGTTGCCGAACTGACCTGGAAAGTTCCCTGCCTGAAACACGGATACCTGCAGCCCACTTTGCATCTTATCAGAAATAGTCATGAAAGCAAGGTGATTGGTTTGCTCCGGTTGGGATATTTCATTTAAAATTTATAAGTTTGTATCATGTTTATCCGTAAAATCAGTCAGTATATAGAAGACAGGCAACTGTTTTTCCCCGGAGCGAAAATCTTGGTTGCCTTGAGTGGGGGAGCAGACTCTGTAGCCTTGCTGCGTGTGCTGCTTCAGTTGGGATATTCCTGTGCAGCTGCCCATTGTAATTTTCATTTGCGCGGAGCCGAGTCGGACCGCGATGAGGCTTTTGTGCGTGGTCTGTGCCAGAAGTTCGGTGTACCCTTGTCTGTCACCCATTTCGACACGCAGGCTTATGCCGCACAGAAAGGGCTGTCTATTGAGATGGCTGCCAGAGAACTGCGTTACGAATGGTTCGAGAATACAAGAAAGGAAATACATGCCGATTTCATCGCTGTGGCTCATCACCGTGACGACAGTGTGGAAACCTTTCTGCTCAATCTGATTCGCGGAACCGGTATTGCCGGACTGACCGGTATTGCTGTAGTCAACGGAAAGATTATACGTCCGCTGCTTGGTGCCGGGCGAAGTGAGATTCTCGATTATCTGGCAGAGCTGGGACAGGACTATGTGACAGACAGTACCAATCTGGAAGATGCCTATACGCGAAACAAGTTGCGCTTGAATATACTCCCGCTGCTGCGCGAAATCAATCCCTCTGTCGACGAGTCGATAATGGAAACCGCACACCGTCTGGCCGATGTGGAAACGGTATATAGAAAATCTGTGCTCGCATCGTGTAAACGGGTGATGGAAGATGAAAACAGCATCAGCATAGCCCGTCTGCTGGAAGAGCCTTCTCCTCAGGCAGTGTTGTTCGAACTCCTGTACCCGCTGGGCTTCAATGCCGCTCAGCAAAAAGATGTCTACCGAAGTCTTTCTGCCGAGTCCGGACGTCTTTTCTATTCCAAAACGCACCGTTTGCTGAAAGACCGCAATAACCTGCTGATTCAGAAACTGGAGAACCGTACAGCCTGTATGACTCTTCATCAGAAAGTAGTCGATTTGGCTACGGCAAAAACTTTGCTGCACCACAAAAATGTAGCATGTCTGGACAGAAGCAAAATACACGGTCCGCTGGTACTCCGAAAATGGCAGGCAGGCGACCGTTTCATTCCTTTTGGCATGAAGGGCTTCAAGCGGGTACGCGACTATCTGTGCGACCGGAAATTCTCTCTCTACCAGAAAGAAGAACAATACGTAGTTTGTGCCGGGGAAGATATTGTGTGGCTGGTCAATGAACGGACCGACAACCGCTATCGTGTGACCGATGCAACTACTGCCGTACTTGTCTTGTCGGTAGAACCTTCGGAATAAAGAGAGCGGTATATCATACTTGTATTTTTTTATAATCGACGTCGTCGGATGTACAAACGGCGTCGTTGGCCCGTTGTTCAGCGCCGTTGGCTTTATAGCCGACGACGTCGGATACAGTCTGTAATTCGTAACGGCGGGCAATGGTTTTACAGATAAACCCGGCCATGATACAAAACCTTGATAAACAGAAAAAGAGTTCTTATGGAAGAAATCTTCTGCCGTAAGAACTCTTTTCTATTGTGGTAAATGAAAATTAGAGTACGCGAGTCAAAATAGCTTTGGCTGTAGCTCCGTCTACCAGACCGTCTTCGCCGAAGTGTACACCTCGTTCGTTGAAACGTTTTTCAATTTCGTCAATTACATCCATACCGATACCTTCTTCGCTCAGGCGGGTAGTCAGACCCAAAGAACGGAAGAACTCTTCTGTCTTGCGCATGGTTTCGTCGATACGCATGTCGTGAGTTCCTGCTACTACACCAAAAATACGTTCACCCAGCTGCATGATCTTTGCGCCTTTTTCCTTGCGCAGCACATCCATTGTACCCGGCATTACAATAGCCAGTGTATGTCCGTGAGTCAGTCCGCAGAGTGCAGTCAGTTCATGACCAATCATGTGTGTAGACCAGTCCTGACTTACTCCCATCGCGATGAAACCGTTCAGCCCCATTGTAGCTGCCATCATAAAGTCGGCCATCAGCTGATAGTCGTGCTGGTTTTCGCGGATTTTCGGTGCAATCTCTACCAAAGTCTGCAGAATACCTTCTGCCCAGCGGTCCATGATGCGCGATTCTCCGGTCTTAGTCAGATACTGTTCCAATACGTGTACGAATGTATCCGAAATACCACATGCTACCTGATGTGCCGGCAATGAGAAGGTCACTTCAGGATCGAGAATAGAGAATACCGGATAGTTGGCATAGAAAGCATATTTTTCTTTGGTTTCATGGCAAGAGATAACCGCTCCGTTGTTCATTTCAGAACCGGTAGCAGGCAATGTCAGTACGGTACCCAAAGGAACAGTATCGTGTGCCTGACCTTTCTTAACCAAATCCCATGCATCGCCTTCGTAAAGCAGACCGGCTGAAATCAACTTGGTACCGTCTATCACCGAACCACCACCTACAGCCAGCAGAAAGTCCACTTTTTCCTGCTTACCCAGTTCGATAGCTTTACGCAGCGTTTCGATAGCCGGATTGGGTTCAATTCCCCAGAATTCTACAGTCTGGTGCTGGCTCAAAGCCTGCTTCACCTGGTCGTATACACCGTTCTTTTTTACACTTCCTCCTCCGAAAGTAATCATTACTTTTTTATCGGTTGGTATTTCTTGGCTCAGTTGGGCAATCATGCCTTTTCCCATTATCAGTTTAGTGGGATTCTGAAAACTAAAATTATTCATAGATTATTGTTTGTTTTAAAATAGTATACACAAAGGTAATAAAAAGAACCGATACAGCCAATGGAAATGTTTTTCATCTATGGCTTGCAGTTATTGCCGTGAATTTATGCGAATGAAAAATGCAGATTTGATGCAAAAATCAGGTGATTTGAGAGGAAATATGCCTGTTCCTCACATTGCAAGATGAAGGGAAAGTCTGTATGTGTAAAAAACGGCATGTCTGTTTATCAGTGAGTTATGGTGAAAGATGAAAGATGTGAAGCGTGTTTTGTATAATATTTCTGTAAACACACTAAAAACGCCACCTTTAAAGGTGACACACTTTGCACACTTGCTGCAACATAGTATAAATATCCTTCACATCTTTCACCGGCTTTTTAACCGACAGATAGACAGGGGAATATGGGTGAAAGATAGACGCAAAATCAATCTTTCACCATCTTTCATCTTTCACCCGTATTGTAGATTTTTAGATATTTAGTATGCGAGAGAGAAATATAAGAATGGTACCAAATAATCTTGATATCTCATGTTTTTTTATTTGTAATATTGTATATTTGTCATATATGCTTATTTGTTAATTGAGAATAGATTTGGGTGGAAATAAAATAGGCTAATAGTTTTTAGAGTAATTAGAAAAATAAACGAGGGTAGGTCAAATTGGTCAACACTTAGTTCAAAATAAGATTGCTTTGAAGATAAAAATACTAGTATTAACCTAAATGATAAGAGCTATGAAAATAACTGGATTTTTGACAAGTATTTTATTCCTTTTTATGGGATGCTCTCCTAATATTGAGAAAAGGGCATCTTTATTTGCAGAAAAAGAAGTGATTAAGATTCTTAATGATGCAAGTACTTATGAATCTGTTGATACACAGGTGGATAGTGCCTTTATGTCTATTTATATTGATTATGATGCTTGTTTAGCTGCTTGTGAGCTAACCGAACTAGAGGAAAAGTTGGAAGGATTGCTTGGGCAATACGATTCTCAGAAATCTAGTGCGGCAATATGGGCCGACTCAGATAGTGCTTTTGGTAAAGAAGAATATAGACAGGCTAAAAAGGAAATAGAGAGAGTATATAACCAAATAGAAGATACAAAAAAGAAGATAGAGGAAAAGGAATCATTGATAAAAGAGAGAAAAGCAACAATAAATGATGGTGAATATTGTGGATGGATTATTCAGCATCGGTTTAGATGTGCTAATGGTCTAGGAATAAAGATGCTGAATGATATACTTTTAGTATCAGATCCGGATTTTGAAAATCTGGTTATTAGAATGATGTTGGATGAAGATGATTCACAAGGTTTTGAAAATATAAAGAAGAAAATTGATGAGGTTTTAGGAGTATAAGTTAATGATTAATCTAAAGTCGTGTGTCGTTTGCTAATAATATGATACTTATGAAAAAAATTATTTCTATTTTAACTGTATTTTTTGTTACTCTTAGCCTCATGGCAGAGGAGCACCTTTCATTTAAGGGTATTCCAATTGAAGGAAGTATGGTAGAATTTTGTCAAAAGATGAAAGCTAAAGGATTTACTTCAGTTGGTAAGGAGAATAATATTACATTGTTTTCGGGTGACTTCACAGGTCGTAATGCGATGGTTGGAGTCATTGCTACAGATGATGGAAAGAATGTATTTGGGGTCATTGCTTTTTTTGACTCAAGCGGTGAATGGGACGCACTTGTCACCAGCTATGATTATTACAAGGATTTGTACACCCGTAAGTATGGTGAACCAACAAGTTCAAAAGAGAATAATCCAGCTCTGTCGGATTCTAATACAGCTTTAATGGCAGAGGTACATCAAGGAAGAGTTGAGTATGTCAGCACATGGGAGGTTACTGGTGGAGATATACAGCTGTCAATAGAGAAGGCTACTGGGGTTTATAGGGGTATGGTAGTTATACGTTACCGTGATTCTCAGAATATGGAAGCTAAGATCCAAGATGATTTAAATGATATTTAATATAGAAAGAATTAATGGAGGCTCGATTCCTTTATAAAAGTTCATCAGTCTGTCTTTACTTCCTGAATATACCAACAAATAGGGATTGTGTGTCGTAGATAATTTGTCTTATTTTGCAACGGAAAAAATATGAATACAGTAATTAATATGTGTAGAACCAAGATATATAAGCCGACGGATAAAATGAGTGACCTAATTTGCGAGAACTATACCTTGCTGCAGGTGCTGAGTCGTTTTGGTGTATCGCTGGGCTTTGGAGACAAGACTGTACAGGAAGTGTGCGAGATGAACGAGGTGGACTGTACTACCTTTCTCGCTGTGGTCAACTTCCTGACGGAGGAGAATAACCGCATGCAGGATCATCTGAAGGATATTTCTCTGGTAGCCTTGATGAACTACCTGAAGCAGGCTCATTCCTATTTTCTTGACTTCCAGCTTCCTACTATACGTAAGAAACTGATTGAGGCAATAGATTGTTCTACACAGAACGAGATTGCTTTTCTCATTATACAGTTTTTTGATGATTATGTGAGCGAGGTTCGCAAGCACATGGAATACGAGAACGAAAGAGTTTTTACCTATGTCAATGCATTGTTGCGTGGAGAACATTCCGGCGAGTATAATATCAGTGTGTTTGCCCGTCATCATGATCAGATAAATGCAAAATTGACCGAATTGAAGAATATCATTATAAAATACTATCCGGCCAATGGAGATAACCAACTGTTGAACGCTACGCTGTTCGATATTTTTAGTTGTGAAGAAGATTTGGCATCGCATAACCGGGTAGAAGACTATCTGTTTGTTCCTGCCATCATGGAATTGGAGAAGGAGGTCAGATGAAACCAAGAGAAGTGATAACTGTAGCGGTTGCAGAATCGTCGATGATTGTGCGTCATGGTTTGGTGGTGTTGCTGAAACATTTGCCCGACTTGAATGTGCAGACTATTGAAATTACCTCGAAGGAGGGACTGCAACACTGCATGGAGGCTCATAGTCCTGAGGTACTGATTATTAATCCTCAGTTTGACGGATGGTTTGATGTAGAGGCTTTTAAGTCGGAATACGGAAATACAGGCATCAAACTGATTTCGTTGATATATAATGTGGTGGATGCCAATCAGCTGAAGGGGTACGACGGTACGGTGAACCTTTTCGATGATATGGATTCGCTGAATGCGAAGATTGCAGAACTGATGAATCTGGAGGAAGAGGAAAACGACCAGAATTCTTTGAGTCAGCGTGAGAAAGAAATTGTAGGGTGTGTGGTGAGAGGAATGACCAATAAGGAGATAGCGGAAAAACTGTTTATTTCTATACATACGGTTATTACGCACCGGCGTAACATTACCCGAAAGCTGCAGATACACTCGGCTGCCGGTCTGACTATTTATGCGATTGTCAATAAACTGGTGGAACTGAGTGAAGTGAAAATGAAGTTATAGTGTATTGCAATCCGGGGAGGAACGGAAAATACCAACAAATAGGTATTGATGCAGTCGGCAATAGTTCCTACCTTTGCAGTGTTAGTCATAAAATTACGTAAACCACAAAGTAAAAAGTTAGTTATTAGTTAGTTGTAGCCTGCGAAGTGATTCGCGGGCTACAACTGCTTTAGGGGGATAGGTTGGGATGGGTGTGCAGTAGGCTGTGTCAGTCTTGTTGCAGGCACTCCATTAGGCGGTCGGCTGCTTTTGCTGCATTTCCCTGTTCTTCTTCCAGCAGGGTGACAAACTTGCTTCCGATGATGCATCCGGCTGCATGGGCTGCTGCTGCCTGGTAGGTCTGACGGTTGGATATGCCAAAACCAATCATGCGGGGATTTCTCAGGTTCATTGCTTCTATGGATTGGAAATAGGCTTGTTTCTGTGCATCGAAGTCTTGCTGTGCTCCGGTAGTAGCTGCCGAGGAAACCATGTAGATAAAGCCGTCGGTATGTTCATCAATCAGGCGGATGCGTTCTTCGCTTGTTTCCGGTGTAATAAGCATGATTACTTTCAGCTGATAGCGGTCGGCTATGGGCTTGTAGGTGTTCAGGTAGTCTTTAAACGGCAGGTCGGGGATAATCATCCCATCGATACCACAGGTCTGGCAGCTTTGACAAAAGGCTTCGAAGCCATATTGCATGATGGGATTGAGGTAGCCCATCAGAATGAGAGGTATCTGTACTTCACTGCGTATGTCGGCCAACTGGGCGAAGAGTTTTTTCAGTGTCATTCCGTTGCGGAGGGCCTGTGTGGCTGCTGCCTGTATGACGGGTCCGTCGGCCATCGGGTCGCTGAAAGGGATGCCGATTTCTATCATGTCGATACCTTTTTGTGCCAGTGTGCGGATTACTTCAGTGGTCTGTTCCAGGCGGGGAGTTCCTGCACAGAAATAGATAGACAGAATGTCTTGCTTCTTGTTGCTGAATAATTGATGGATACGGTTCATGGTATATTCTGTTTAAATTGTGAAATAAAGTTTTGTAGTAGTGTGGTATCTTTCATGGCGGGTTGAATTTCGAAACCGCTGTTCAGATCGATACCGGCCCATTGGGAGTGCCGGAAGTGGGAGAGGGCTGCCAGACTGTCCGGTCGGAGTCCGCCACTCAGTAGGAAAGGGATGCTTCCCTGATAGTGTGACAACAGACTCCAGTCGAACTGTTTTCCCGAACCTTCGTATTGCGGACAGGGGGTGTCGAAGAGGTAGTAATCGCAACAGCTTTCATAGTCTTCGGTCTGCTTTAAATCGGACAGGCTATGAACGGCGAAGACTTTGATGATTCCCAAACCTTCGTTGTGCAGTGACTGGCAAAGCGCGGGTGATTCGTTGCCGTGTAACTGCACGTAATCTAACTGCAGCTCTTTGGCCCGGCGGATGAGTTCATCGAAAGGGGCGTTGACAAATACTCCGACGCGTTTGGCCTTTTGAGGGAGGTAGGCCGGAGTATGGGAAACGTAGCGCGGGGACTTGTGGTAGCAAATGAATCCTATCCAGTCTGCTCCGGCTGTTTCTGTTTGGCGGATGTTGTCGGGGTCGCGCATCCCACAGACTTTGACTATCATACTTGTAGTGCTTGAATGAAGTTGTACAATGCTTCTCCCGGACGGGGGGATTTCATAAAGGCTTCTCCCATGAGGAAACCGTGGAATCCGGCCTCGCGGAGTTGTTTTACAGTCTCGGGTTGTGAAAGGCCGCTTTCTGAGACTCGGGTAAGTTCTTCGGGCAGCAGCTTGGCCAACTGAAACGAAGTGCTTACGTCTGTGTGGAATGTACCCAGATGGCGGTTGTTTACTCCGACCATGTCGATATGAGGATTGAGGTGGTCCAGCTCACTTTCTTCGTGTATCTCGAGCAGGACTTCCATCTGTAACTCATGGGCCAGATGGGCCAGTTCTTTGCACTGACTGGTGGTGAGGCAGGCTGCAATTAGCAGCACGGCATCGGCTCCTTTTAGTTTGGCCTGAAAAAGCTGATAGGGGCTGATGATGAAGTCCTTGCGCAGCAGGGGGAGCTGTACGAGTGAACGGCAGGATTGAAGGTCTTGCAGAGTTCCGCCAAAGAACGGTTCGTCGGTGAGGACCGAGAGGGCAGAAGCACCGGCCTGCTGATAGGCAGGGGCTATTACTTCGGTCTGGGCATTTCTGTGTATCCAGTCTTTGGAAGGAGAGCGTCGTTTGAACTCGGCGATAATGCCGAAGGAGGATTGTCTTAATGCCTGTTTCATACTGATGCCGGGCATGGGAGTATCCAGCAATGCTTCCAGTGCGGAGAGTGATACGGCTTGTTCCTGGGCTTCTATCTCGCGGCGCTTATGGGCGATAATGGTCTGTAAGATGTCTTCTTTCATACGTTTAGCTGTTTAGTTCGATAAATTTCTTTAAGGTGTGTAATGCTTTTCCGCTTTGCAGTGACTCGCGGGCGATAGCTACACATTCTTCTATTGGTTTTAGTGGTTCCATGGCCTGTATGGCAAAGGAGGCGTTAATCAGTACGCACTCGGTTTGTGCCTTAGTGGCACAGTTGTGCAATACATTGTCGAAGATGCGGGCGGCTTCCTGAGGGGTGTTTCCTCCGAACAGTTCTTCCTGGCGAACGATGTCAAATCCCAATTCGGATGGTTTGTAGATGGTTTCATACCGGTTGGTCATGACTTTAAACTCATCGGTCAGCGAGATTTCATCGTATCCGTCGAGGTTGTTGACTACTGCGAAGCCAACGCCCAGTCTTTGTAAGGTGTTGGTGTAAAGCCTCATCTGGGTGAGGTCTGCTACTCCCAGCAGCTGGTAAGCCGGCAAGCAGGGGTTGACCAGCGGGCCTAAAAGATTGAACAGAGTTCTGACTTCCATGGCCTTGCGTACTGGGGCAACGGTCTTCATGGCGGGATTGAAAAGGGGGGCGTGCATATAGACCATGCCGCATTTTTCCATGGAGCGGAGGAGTTTATCCTGTTCGTTGGTGAACCGGATGCCGTAACACTCCATGACGTTGCTGGCTCCGCTGATAGAAGTGGCTCCGTAATTTCCATGTTTGGCTACTGGGTATCCTGCTCCGGCTACAATGAAGCAGGCGCAGGTGGAAATATTGAAGGTGTTTTTACCGTCGCCTCCTGTGCCTACAATGTCGATGGGACGGTATGCCGAGAGGTCGACTGGAATACGGGTGCTGAGTAAGGCGTTGCGGAAGCCTATCAGTTCTTCTACCTTAATGCCACGCATCTGAAAGACGGTGAGCAGAGAGGCAATCTGTATTTCGTTGTAGCGGCCGGCGGTGATATCCTGCAAAAGCTGGCAGGCTTCTTCGCGGCTTAACTCTTCGTGGTTGAAGAGGCGTTTCAATAGTTCTTTCATACGTCTGTCCGATTAATGGTGAATCCAGTTGCTTATCATTTGTTTCCCATCGGGGGTGAGTACCGATTCGGGATGAAACTGAATACCGTGGATATCCAGTTCTTTGTGGCGTAGTGCCATGATGTAGCCTTCCTGGCTGATGGCTGTGATTTCCAGTGATTCGGGAAGTCCTTCGCGGTCTACTACCCACGAGTGGTATCGTCCTACGGGAATTTCCTGTGGTAAGCCTTCGAACAGATAGTCTGAAGCTATAATTTTTACCGGGCTTTGGATACCGTGGAAGACTTCGTTCAGATTGGTGAGTTTTCCTCCGAATACTTCGCCGATGGCCTGTTCTCCTAAGCAGACTCCCAGAATGGGCTTCCGTCCGGCATATGTACGGATGACATCCAGCAGCAGACCGGCTTCGGAAGGAATGCCTGGTCCGGGGGAAAGCAGAATCTTGTCGAAGGCTTCAAGGTCTTCCAATGCAAAGCAGTCGTTTCGCAATACTGTTACTTCTGCACCCAGTTCTTTGACCAGATGACTCAGATTGTAGGTAAAAGAATCGTAGTTGTCTATAATTACTATTTTCATATCGTTCGGTGATTGGTTAAAGTTGTTCTGCCAGCTGGATGGCTTTTTTCAAAGCTCCCAGCTTGTTGTTTACTTCCTGTAACTCGTTTTCTTCGTTGCTTTGTGCCACAATACCGCCTCCGGCCTGGAACCAGAGTTCGTTGTTGCGGCTGACAAATGTACGGATGGTAATGGCTTGGTTTAATGTGCCGTTCAGTCCGATGAATCCGATGCATCCTCCATAAGCTCCCCGGCTGTGTGGCTCGAGTTCGCTGATGAGTTGCATGGCGCGTACCTTGGGTGCACCGCTCAGGGTACCAGCCGGGAAGGTGTCGATAAATGTACGGATGGGATTGCTGTCTTCGTCCATATCTCCATTTACTCTGCTTACCAGATGGATGACGTGGCTGTAGTATTGCGGTTCTTTATAGAATTCTACCCGTGCATTATGACAGTTGCGGCTGAGGTCGTTTCTGGCAAGATCTACCAGCATGACGTGTTCTGCATTTTCCTTTGGATCGGCCAGCAGTGCCTTGGTCAGTTGCTTGTCTGTTTCTTTATCGCCGCTTCGCCGGGTGGTGCCAGCTATTGGGTCTATGGTTGCTTTTCCATCTTCTATCTTGCAGTGCGTTTCGGGAGAGGAACCGAAAATGCGGAATCCGCCAAAGTCGAAATAGAAAAGATATGGAGACGGATTGATGCTGCGTAATGCACGGTAGAGCTTGAAGTCATCGCCTTCGTATCGCTGGATAAAGCGGCGTGATAATACAATTTGGAAAACATCTCCCCGCATGCAATGAGCAATGCCCTGCCGGATGTTGGCCTTGTGCTCTTCGTCGGTCAATGTGCTGGTAGCAGGACCTACGGCACGGAAGTCGTAGGTGGTATAGTTGCGGTTGTGGATGGCTTTTTCCACTTCGCTGAGGTGTGCCGATTCTTCTTCTCCCAGCATCTCAATCAAGACCATTTCGCTTTTATAGTCATTGAATACAATCAGGTATTTGTATAGGATGTAAAGAATTTCCGGTGCATCGTTTTTGGCATCAGTGCTGTCTTTTACCTGAATCTTTTCGAAATAGCGTACTGCATTGAATGTGGTGTAACCGTACAAACCGCAGTATCCGGCATATTCTCCTTTGACCTGAAAATGGGAGATAAATTCACGGATGGCTTGTTCTACCTGATAATCGTCGCTGATGTTCCGTTCTTCTTGTTGACCATCGGGAAAGACAAAGGTGGCAACTCCATGATTGATGCGGATGCTGGCGATGGGATTCAGACCGATGAACGAGCGGTTGTTTTCTACACCGTGATAATCGGAACTTTCCATCAGCACACTCTGTGGAAAAAGGTCGCGTACTTTCAGGTAAGTGCTTACAGGGGTATGCAAATCGCCCAATAAGCTTTTATGGTTGGTAATGTAAGTATATTGTTTCATAAAGCGGATTACTGTAGGTTATAGTTTAAGTAAGTATTTAAATCTTTATCGCCGCGTCCTGATACGGTGAGCACTACGATGTCGGTTGGCTTGAAGGACATTTTGGGGAGGGCTCCCAATACATGTGCCGATTCGAGCGCCGGAATAATTCCTTCGAGACGAGTCAGCTCGTAGGCTGCACGTATGGCTTCGTCATCGTTTACAGCCAGTACGGTAGCGCGACGTTGTGCAGCCAGATTGGCATGCATCGGACCAATGCCCGGATAATCCAGTCCGGCAGAAATGGAGTAGGGTTCCATAATTTGTCCGTCTTCGTCTTGCATGACCAATGTTTTGGAACCGTGGATAATTCCTAAGCGTCCTAACCTACATTATTCATAGTGGATTCATTTCAGGTTATCAAAACAGATATGGGG
>ENA-OVGC01001160-OVGC01001160.1-human-gut-metagenome-genome-assembly--contig:-NODE-1160-length-21470-cov-14.708055_pt1 | contig 21470 bp, 10 predicted proteins | sample MGYA00237768_ERZ505415 | MGnify/ENA primary metagenome ERZ505415 (study PRJEB26158, sample SAMN06016382) | human gut metagenome | biome: human gut; feature: ankylosing spondylitis patient; material...
GAACCTGCAACCCACTGATTACAAATCAGTTGCGCTGCCATTGCGCCACACCAGCGAGTATCGTTTGCACAGGGTACTTTAGTAGAATACCAGAAACCTCCCCGCTTGTCAATATCTTTGTCCGGCCCGCTGTCGGCCCATGCAGCGCTGTTTCAGGGCGTTTCGAGACATCCGTGAGGCGATTCACGCAGATCCGGCCACATTATGGCCGGAATGTGATAGAATAAAACAAGCTTAATATTTATGCTTCTTTCACAAGTTCCTGCCGCTTCGTCTTGAACTTCTGTGCAAAACTCACATTTTTCAGAGGAGGTTTCTATGATCTCTTATCGCAAGCTTGCAATGCGCGTTCTGGGGCATCCGCTGCGGGTGCCGTCCCCCCGGCCCGCGTCCCACCGGGTGACGGCGCTGGCGCTGACAGCCGCAATGGTGGCCGGCATGGCCGCACCGGCGTATGCGGATACCTATTACATAGGCGATGGTGACATCACAGTCACCAAAGACAAAAGCGGCACCTATGTCAAGCACTCGGGAAATCCTACTGCTACAAAGGACAGCGACGGCAATATCATCATCAAGGGCGGCAAGCGCTCAGAGGATACCACCGCCTCCGGCGGCGGCTCTTCTGAAGGCGGCACCTCCGCAGCCTCTCCCGCCCAACCCAAGTTGGCCACGCCCCCATCAGAAGACAGCGACAGCGAAAACGAAGACATGGTCTACCTCGGCGCCCCCAAGGGCAACGTGTCTTCTGACGACGGCAACGAGGAAAACGAAAACCAGACCGGCGACACCACCGGCGGCGAGGAAAACAAGAACCAGCCTGACGACACTACCGGCGGCGAAGAAAGCAAGAACCAGCCTGACGACACTACCGGCGGCGAGGAAAACGAGACTGATCCCACGAAAAAGGACCAGACCGGCGGCAAGAACACCGGCGCGGGAAGCTCTGACCCTGAGAGCAAAGGCTCTGAGAGCGGCACCTCCGGCTCGGCGGGCGGCACTCCCACCACCGGCAGCGAGACCCCTGCCGAAGGCACGGAAGGCACGGAAAGCACGGAGAGCAGCCTCTCTACACCCAAAAGCCAGTTCACGTACACCGGTGCATCCCTCAAGGTCGCCGACGCCAATGACGACGAAGAGACCCGGAACAAATCGACTACGGTCTTGGAACGCGCGGCGGAAAACTTCAGGAGCACAGCCGAAAACGTCACCAACTATGTCATCCGCATCATCAACAAGGCCAAAGGCAATGACAACACCCTCAACGTGACGCTGGACAATGTCAACATTAAGACCAAAAATGACGCCGCCCTCAGCGTCGAGGGCGCGGGCAACACGACGATCACGCTCAAGGGCGACAATACCCTCACCAGCGACGGCCAACATGCCGGCCTCGAGCACAACGAAAAGGACTATTATGGCAGAGAAGACACCGGCAAACTGACCATCACATCCGGAAATAAAAATGGCAGCAACACCGGCAGCCTGACTGCCACAGGCAGCGATGGCTCTGCTGGCATCGGCAGCGTCTGGAACTCCGGCAACTATAGCGACAGTGGCGCCGGCGACATTGAGATAACAGGCGGCGACATCACCGCCATCGGCGCCTCCAGTGCTGCCGGCATTGGCAGCGGTTGCAATGCTACCGGCGAAACCAATATCACCATCTCCGGCACTGCCAAAATCAAGGCGCAGACCGAGCAGGGCGGCGCCGGCATCGGCAGTGGTTCAGGAGCTACTGGCAACACCAATATCACCATCTCCGGCGGCACCATCGAAAACGCGCAGGGCGGCTCCGGTGGTGCCGGCATCGGCAGCGGTGACGGAAGCACCGGCCAGACCACAGTCACCATCAAGAGCGGCACCATCAAGAACGCCACCGGTGGCAACACCGGCGACGGCATCGGCGGCGGTTGCGATAGCAAGAATATTACCGTCAAGATCGAGGGCGGCACCATCGAAAAAGCGAAGGGCGGCGACGGCTATGGTTCCCACGACGCCGGCGACGGCATCCACAGCGACGGCGAGCTCACCATTCCTGACAAAGCCACCATTGTCAGCGCCATCGGCGGCAACGGCGACAGCAGAAACAGCAGCAGTAACGCCGGCCACGGCATCTACAGCGGCGGCAAGCTCACCATCAAGGGCGACATCGGGACTGCGCAGGGCGGCAAAGGCAAAACTACCGCCGGCCACGGCATCTACAGCAAAGGCGACCTCAACATCTCCGACAACGCCACCATCACGAACGCTACCGGCGGCGCTTCTACCGATGGCTACGCCGGCGACGGCATCCACAGCGACGGCAAGCTCACCATCTCCGGCGGCACCATCGGAACTGCGCAGGGCGGCGTCGGCAATGCCTCCGGCGGCAGCGGCATCCTTGGCAAGACCATGGAGATCCTTGCCGGTACCATTCAAAAAGCCATCGGCGGCAACTCCACCGGCACCGGCGAGAACGACACCGGCGGCGACGGCATCAGCGCCAGTAAGTTCACCATCTCCGGCGGCGAGATACAGCAGGCCACCGGCGGCGCTTCTACCAACGGCAGCGGCGGCAGCGGCATCCGCAGCAACGGTAACGGTACACTCACCATCAAGGGCGGCAAGATAGAGCAGGCCACCGGCGGCGATTCCGAGAAGTACGGCGGCAGCGGCATCTACAGCAGCAGTAAGCTCACCATCTCCGACAGCGCCACCATCAGAACCGCGCAGGGCGGCGACGGCAAAGGCAAGAGCGGCGGCAGCGGCATCTACAGTTACGGCGACCTCACCATCTCCGGCGGCAAGATACAGAAGGCCACCGGCGGCGCTTCTACCGATGGCAACGGCGGCAGCGGCATCTTCAGCGGCAGTAATCTCACCATCTCCAGCGGCACCATCGAAACCGCGCAGGGCGGCGACGGCAATGCCTCCGGCGGCATGGGCATCCGCAGCGGCGGTATGCTCACCATCTCCGACAACGCCACCATCGGAACCGCGAAGGGCGGCGACGGCACGGCGGACGACGGCACCGGCGGCACTGGCATCTACAGCGCCGGTAGGCTCTTCATCTCCGGCGGCGAGATACAGAACGCTACCGGCGGCAACGGAGGCAGCGGAGGCAGCGGCGGCAGCGGCATCCGCGGCGATTACGTTGTGAATATTTCGGGCGGTATCATTAAAAATGCCGAGGGTACGGGCGGCGGCGCAGGCATCGGCGGCGGCGCGAACTCCTTCCAGGATACCACCATCAACATCTCCGGCGGCACCATTGAAAAGGCCACGGGCGGCGTCGGCGGTGGTGCAGGCATCGGCAGTGGCAAAGGCTCTACCGGCGAGACCAAAATCGACATCACCCAGGATGCGCTCGTGTACGCGTATGGCAGCGGCGGCGCAGCCATCGGTTCGGGCGAATCCTCCACCGGCAAGACGACCGTCAACATCCACGATACAACTGCCGGAAAGGGTGTCAAACATGCTTTTGCCTACGACGGTGCAGGCATCGGCAGCGGTCATTACGCCTCCGGCCAAACTTACATCACCATCCGCAACGCGTCTGTGAGCTCTCTGGAGTCCTCCGCTGATTCCACTAATAACCCGGGCGCTGGCATTGGCAGCGGCAAAGGCGCCAAGGGCAACACCGCCATCACGATAGAAGGCAGCACGGTAAAGGCCGTCGGCGGCAACGGCGCAGCCATCGGCAGCGGCAGTGAAGGAGACTTCTACAGTCCTCCTACGGGTACGCCGAACGCCCTCAAGACCATTATCCATATCACTGACAGCAACGTCACAGCCTCCAGCGACTCCAGTGCAGCCATCGGCAGCGGCAGCTATTCTACCAACGCCACGGACATCGAGATCACCGGCGGCACCATCAATGCTTCGAGTTATGATGGTTCCGGCATCGGCAGCGGCGATAGCGCCAAGGGCGACACCGACATCCACATCACCAACAGCGATGTCACAGCCAAGGGCTTTATCGACGTCAGGTATGTAAGCCACGGCACAGGCATCGGTTCCGGTATCAATTCTTCCGGAAAGACTACCATTGATATTTCCGGCGGCACTGTTAAGGCCATGGGCAGCGGCGACGGCTACAATGGCAGCGCGGGCATCGGTTCAGGCAGCGACTCCACCGGCGACACCAGCATCACTCTCCGCGACGGCGTGACCGTTACGGCCACCGGCGGCGGTAATTCCTCCCTTGGCGGCGGCGGCGGCGCAGGCATCGGCAGCGGCAGCGACGCCAATGGCAACACCACCATCCTCATCGAGGGTGCAGCAAAAGTTACCGCTACCGGCGGCTCCACCGCTGCGGGCATCGGCTCCGGCCACTATGTCGGTGACATCAACGATCCCTCTGTGGGCAGCACCACCATCACCATCCGCAACAGCGACGACGGCCGCGTCATCCCCATCATTGAGGCCAAGGGCGGCAGCAATGAGAACGGATCCTGCTGGGCTTCCGGTGCCGGCATCGGCTCCGGCGGCAACACCCTTAATAAGACCACCATCAACATTGAGGGCGGCGAAATCACGGCCACGGGCGGAGTCAGCCTTGACTCTCGCAATCACTCCGACGAGCGGCTCAGCGGCGCAGGCATCGGCTCCGGCTCCAACGTCTCCGGCGAGACCGAGATCAATATCAAGGGTGGCACCATCACCAAGGTCACTGGCGGCAAATACGGCGGCGCAGGCATCGGCAGCGGCAGCAGTGACACCAAAGACGACAGCAAGAAGGGCGCTGTCACCATCAACATCACCGACGGCACCATTGAAAAGGCCGAGGGCAAGAACGGCGGCGCCGGCATCGGTTCGGGCTATTACGGTCGCTCTTCCACGGTCAACATCTCCGGTAACGCCGAACTCAAAGACGTCAGGGGCGGCAATCTCGCTGCCGGCATCGGCTCAGGCTATGACTCCGACAAGGTGGACGTCGTGATCGACGGCGGCACCATCAACGCAACGGGCGGCGATTCCGCTGCCGGCATCGGCTCGGGCCTTAATAGCCGCAGCAGCGTGACCATCAAGAGCGGCACGGTCAACGCCAAAGGCAACCAGCATAGCAACAACTTCGGTTCTTCGGGCATCGGCGGCAACTACGCCGATGTCACCATCAGTGGCGGCACCATCACAGCCACCGGCTATGACACCGGCGCCGGCATCGGCGGCAGCGACAACAACAACTCCAGCAGTATCACGATAACCGGCGGCACCATCACCGCCACCGGCACCAGCGACGCCCCTGCCATCGGCGGCGGCAGCGTCTCCATCAGCAATACCGACTCCGCGCTGGACATCACCGCAACCGCCCCCGACGCCGACAATGCTATCCAAAGCAGCGACGGCAAGAAGCTGGACAAAGTCATCCAGCTCGCGGAAAACGGCAAGAAGGGCCTCGTGAAGCTCGTAAAGAGCGGCACCACCAGCATCTCGCGGCTCTTCCACAACGGTGTCTACGCGGACAGCCATTCCACTTCTCACTCCCCCGACCGCGTAACGCCCGAGATGAGTGAGGCAGAAAAGGCCAAGTACGGCGACATCGCTTCTGTCCACAACTGGAAAGTCAGCGACCATCAGGAGCCGACCTGCGGCAAGGACGGCTACATCGATTACATCTGCATGGTGGACCACTGCGGCACCACGTTCCGCCACACTCTCCCCGCCACCGGCCAGCACACCTGGAACGAGGGTGTCGTCACGAAGAAGCCCACCTGCACTGAGCTGGGCGTGCGCACCTTCACCTGTACCGTCTGCCACAATACCCGGACTGAGGCCATTGAGGCCCTCGGCCACGAGTACGGCGAGTGGGTCATCGACAGGGACGCTACCTGTGTCGAGCAAGGCTCCAAGCACCGTGACTGCATCCGTGGCGACGATACCCAGACCGAGGCCATCCCCGTCAGCAAGACCCACACCTTCGGCGAGTGGGTCATCACCAAAGAGCCTACCTGCACCGAGAAGGGCGAGAAACAGCGCAGCTGCACGGTCAGCGGCTGTGTCGTCACTGAGACGCAGGAGCTGCCCGCCCTCGGCCATCAGTGGAGCAGCTGGACGCCTGTCGAAGGCGACAGCAGCCGCGAGTACCGCATCTGCGAGGTCTGCAATGAGGTGGAGTACCGCGATGTCTCCCACAGCAGCGACAACAGCACCATCTCCACCGGCCTGCGTGTCCTTGACCCGGCTCAGGCCAACATCCTCCAGAACGTCCAGCTGGTCCAGCTGAACCAGATCAGCGATGTTCTCTACATTGATGTCACCCATGAGACGGCATCCCTGCATGGCGTCCTTTCCGATTTGACCGACCTCCGCTCTGAGCGCATCGAGACCGTTGTCTTCTCCACCGAACGCTGCACTTCCACCCTCTCCCTCTCCGATGTTGCAGCCCTCGGTGCGGGCGATACGCCTTTCACCCTCAGCCACAGCGGCTCCACCGCCAGCTTCACCGTGGGCGGCGCAGACCACAGCGCACTGCTGAGGTAAGCAGATCACCATCCTCCATTCCTTCCACATAACGACCAAGGCCCCCGCAGTTCTGTTCCAAACTGCGGGGGCCTTGGTGTTTTATTATGATAAAATCTTACTTCAGCTCCCGCTGTACGGCAGCAAAGTCCTCGAGGGTCAGGGCCTCGGGGCGGATGCGGGCGTCGAAGCCCGCCGCCTCGATGGCCGCGATGACCTTATCTTTCGGCAGTCCGAGGCCGCTGGCGATGGCGTTGGCAGCGGTCTTGCGGCGCTGGCCGAAAGCGGCACGGATGAGGGCGAAGTAGCCGTCCTCGTCCTCCACCTGTACGGCGGGAGTGGGGCGGATGTCCATCCGCACCACAGCGCTGGTGACCTTCGGGGCCGGGTAGAAGCTGCCCGGCGCGGCGGTGAACATCAGCTTTGAGGTGGCGTAGTAGCTCACGGCGCAGCTGATGGCGCTGGACGCCCGGGTGCCGGGGGCAGCGGCCAGACGGTCGGCGGCCTCCTTCTGCACCATGACGGTGAGGTTCCGGATGGGCAGGCGGTCGCCCAGCAGCTTCATGACGATGGGGCTGGTGATGTAGTAGGGCAGGTTGGCGCAGACAGCCACCGGCATCCCGGGGAACTCCTCCTCGATGAGGGCGCGGAGGTCTACTTTCAGAACGTCCTGCAATACCAGCTTGAAGTTCTCCACGCCCGCCATGGTCTCGGCCAGCAGGGGCGGCAGGCGCTCGTCCACCTCGATGGACACCACCTTGGCGGCGCGCCGGGCCAGCTCTTTGGTCAGCACGCCGATGCCGGGGCCGATCTCCAGCACGCCCCAGCTCTTATCGACGCCGCTGGCGTCCACGATCTTGGGCGGCAGGCCGGGATTGATGATGAAGTTCTGTCCAAAGCCCTTGGAGAGCGCGAAATCGTATTTTTCGCACAGGGTGCGGATAACGGAGAGGTCGGTCAGCTCCGGCATAGTGGTTTTCCTTTCTGTTTTTCGGTTGTCATTTGGTAACGTACATGCCAAAGCCTCTCCCTTTGGGAGCAACAGCGATGACCGCCGCCAGCGGCGGAAACAGGGAGAAGCTGTTGGGGCCGCGGCCAGCAGAATGCGAGCGACAGCGAAGCAGACGCTGGGAGCCGCAACCCGGGCAGTGGCATCGCTTGCGATGACGGAGAGGGCAAGGCCGCAGAAAAATGGCCGCTGCACAGCGATAGGCAGCGGCCTTTGTCAGAGCAAGACCATCATAGCCTTGCCCTGTTCCATTTCAGCATCCTTGCCCTCTCAGGCGCTCACGCGCCAGCTCTCCCAAAGGGAGAGCCTTTTTTAAGATGCGCTTTCCGTGCTGGAAGCCTCCTGCTCCCCTTCTGCACCGGTCTCGGAGGAAGCCTCTGCCTCCCCTGCGGCCTCGCTGGAAGCGGTGCTCTCGGCTGCGGCCTCCGAAGAGGCTGCGGCGGAGTCGGCGGCGATGTCAGCGTCGTTCACGCCGCCCACGGTGGTGACGCCGGTGAGCTGCTGTGCGCAGCTGACGGCGCGCTGTATCTGCGGGTCCGTGTCGAGGGTGTAGTCATAGTAGCTGACCTGCTCGTCGGCAGTCAGCGGGCGCTCCACGTCCACGGTCAGGCCGGTGCCGTCGAAGCAGGAGCCGTCGCCGCAGATGAGCTTTGCCACCGTGACCACGACGGCGCTGCCGTCCGAGAGGCGCTGGGGACTGCTCTGGATGGTGCCTTTGCCCATCGTGGTGCTGCCCACGAGGCGGGTGCCGCACAGGGTGCGCAGGCTGGACGCAAAGAGTTCTGCCGCGCTGGCGGTGTTCTCGTTCACGAGGCAGACGGTGGGCTGGCTGATGACCGAGTCGCCGGTGCTGCTGCCCAGCAGGGTACGGTTGCCTGCCTTATCCTCCGCGTAGGCCAGCACGCCTTCCGGCGCGACGAGTTCGATGCAGCTGATGGCATCGTCAAGGATGCCGCCGCCGTTGTCGCGCAGGTCGAAGATGAAGCTCTGGGCGCCGCTGGCGGTCAGGCTGCGGCGCGCAAAGTCCAGCTCACTGGGGGTGGAGTTGTCGAACTGCCAGATCTTGATATAGCCCACATTGCCCTGCACCAGCGCGGAATCGACGCTGTTGGCCGTAAAGCCGGAGTGGGTCAGATCGGCGGTGTGCTGGGCGTTCTCGCTGTCCAGCCAGCCTACGTTGACGCTCGTGCCGCTCTCGCCCCGGAGTTTGTTCTGGACAGCCTCCACGCTGCCCAGACTTTTGATGTCTGCGCCGTCGATGGTGGTGATGTAATCGCCCCGCTGGAGGCCGGCCTCCTTGGCAGGAGACTCGTCATACACTTTGATGACCTTGGCGTAGCCGGACTGGTCGATGGCCAGCTCCACGCCGATGCCCATCAGCTTGCCGCTCTGGGCGTTGAGCAGGTCGGTGTAGGCCGCGGCGGTGTAGTAGCGGGCGTACTTGTCGCCGGTACCCAGCAGATAACCGGCAGTCAGACGGTCGTACAGCATAGTCTCGTCGATGTCGTAGTAGTCGTTGGCGCGCACATAGCGGTCTACCTCGGCCACCTTGTTGTACATGCTCTCCTTTTCCTTCACGCTGGTGACGGTGTGGTCAAACAGCCGCATCGCCATCAGCATCGTGATGGAAAAAGTGACCGTCATTGCCAGAATGACGATGGTCACGGTCATCCCTACGGAAATTTTGCGGTTCATTCAATGTCCTCCCCCAGTTCAGACCAAAAACATCAGGATGACACTGCCCAGTACCGACAGCAGGAACACTCCTGCCAGAATCAGACAGCCCACCCGAAGGATACGCTTGCGTTTTTGCTCGTTCATTTCGCCTTGTGGCCTCCTTTGACCCCTCGACTTCAATTACAGTTGTATTATCTTATTGGAATATAACCGCGGGGATTGACCGCATTGGCCTTGGAGCCGCCCTTCCACACCTCGAGATGGAGGTGGTTGCCGGTAGAGTTGCCGGTGGAGCCCACATAGCCGATGAGGTCGCCCTGGTTGACATACTTGCCCGCCGACGTTGCCACCGAGCGCATATGGCCGTAGAGGGTGGAGTAGGCGTTGCCGTCTGTCATTTTGCCGTGATAGATGACGACATAGTTGCCATAGCCGCCGCTGGACCAGCCGGCCACCTGCACATAGCCGCTGGCGGCTGCGTAGATGGGAGTGCCGGCGGGGGCGGCAAAGTCGATGCCGGCGTGGAGCTTATTGACGCCGGAGACCGGGTTCTTGCGCCAGCCGTACTCGCTGGAGATGCGGGTATAGCTCTTGAGCGGGCAGATAAAGCCGCTGAAGCTCAGCTGGGGCTTGCTGGCCGCTGCCGCTGCGATGAGCTTCTGGATCTCTTTCTTGACGGCCTCGTAGTTCATCTCGTCCGACTCGATGGCCGCCTGGGCGTTCTTCTGGGCCTGCTGGGCCTCAGCGGCGCTCAGACGGGCCTCCTTGACGCTGTTGTTGAGCTCGCTCTGCTTGGACTGCATCTGCTTGTTCTGGGCGTCCAGCTCAGCCTTTTTGTTCTGCAGCTGGGTGCGCTCCTCCACGAGCTGGGTGCGGTCGGCCACAAGGGCTTCCTTCGCAGCCTTCATGTTGTCGAGTATCTCGGTGTCCTTCACCGAGATGTCCTGCATGACCTCATTGAAGGTCAGAAGCTCGTACAGATCGTTCACAGACTGGAGCATGGCGACGCTGCCGCCGTCCCGCAGCTCCTGCATCGCGGCCATGTGGCTCTTGAAATCGTCCCACTGGTCGGCGATCTCCTGCTCTTTCCGGGCGATCTCATTCTGCTTGGCGGTGATCTCCTGCTCTTTGACGCCGATGCTGTTCTGCACCTCGGAGATCTGGCTCTTGAGGACGCCGATCTGGCTCTGGAGCACCGAGACTTTTTCCTTCAGCTCAGACTCGAGGGCCTTGGCAGCAGCTTCCTTCTTTTTGGCGTCGCTCAGCTCCGTCTTATGCTGCTTGATGGACGCAGAGATCTTGTCCAGCTTGTTCTGCAGCGAGCTCATGCTGGTGGCCGCACTGGCCGGGTAGACCGTCACGCTCAGCACGAGGCAGGCGGCGGCCAGAAAGGCGCAGGCGGCGCGCATCATGGCCGAATGGCCCGACGGCTTTGCGTGGCGGGGCGGATGGTGCAGGACAAAGCCTGCGGAATGCTTGTCGTGGTACACAGTAGGCCCTCCTTACACGTTCAGGTGCTTTCGGATGGAGAACATACTGCCCAGACCGCCCACCAGAGCGCCGCCCGCGAGGCTGTAGGTCAGGATGGTGGGCCAGACATTTTCCAGCGGCACCAGAGCCGTACCCATGAGCATCTGCCACAGGCCGCCCAGCGTGGGCGACAGCTGAACGATGTAGGCATAGCCGCCGATGGTGGCAGCTGCCGTCAGGATGCCGGAGAGCAGGCCCATGGTCAGGCCCTCGATGACGAAAGGCAGGGTGACGAGGGCGTTGGTAGCACCGACATACTTCATGATCTCGATTTCACGGCGGCGGGCAAAGACGCTCAGCCGGATGGTGGTACCCACCGTGATGATGCTGACAGCCATCAGCACCAGCACCAGACCGCGCCCGACCTTGGTGACAGCCTGCTGGACCTCCACAAAGGTCCTGGTCATCTCGATGGGAGCCGTGACGCTGTAGACGCCGCTGATGTTCTCGAACTGCTTGCTGATGGTCTCCATCTGGCTCAGATCAGACAGGGAGACGCGGTAATTGGCCTTAAAGGGGTTGTCGTTCTCGAACTCGTTCAGCAGGGCGGCATAGTCAGACATATAGCCCTTGTACTGGTTGAGGACGTCTTCTTTGGACATATACTGCACCCGGCTCACACCTGCGGTGCCGCTGAGGGCATTGCCCACAGACTGGATGGTGGCGTCATCGGCCTCGGGGTCCACGTAGACCACCATCTCGTTCTGGCTGCCCAGATAACTCACCATGCTGTCCACATTGACTTCAATGAGGCTGGCGAAGATGTTCAGGGTCATGCAGACGCTGAGGGAGGCGATGCAGGCGATGGTCATGGCCCAGTGCTTGCCGAGGTTGCGCACGCCGCGCCGGGTGAGGAACCCAAACGTAGAGATTTTCATACGTGTACCTCCTCGCCGAAGCTGGCCGGAACATCGGAGATGATGCGGCCCTGCTTCAGGGTGATGGTGCGGCGGTTGAAGCGGCGCACCAGTTCATGCTCGTGGGTGACGACAAGCACCGTGATGCCCATCTCGCTGACCCGTTCCAGCAGTTCCATCATCTCAAGGCTCATCTCGGGGTCGATGTTGCCGGTGGGCTCGTCCGCAATGACGAGGCGGGGGCTGTGGGCCAGAGCACGGGCCACGGCCACGCGCTGCTGCTCACCGCCGGAGAGGAACTCGGGGTAGACCTTTGCCTTATCTTCCAGATGCACCAGCTCCAGCATGTAGTTGACGCGCTCTTTGATGTCTTTTTTGCCGATGTTGGTGACATGCATGGCAAACGCCACATTCTCGTAGACCGTCATGGTGGGGATGAGGCGGAAATCCTGGAAGATGATGCCCATCTGGCGGCGAAGGAAAGGCACTTTGCCCCGGCGCAGCCGGGCGACGTCCTTGCCGTCCACCATGACGCGGCCCTCGGTGGGCAGCTCTTCGCGGAGGATGAGCTTGAGCAGAGTGGACTTGCCGGCGCCGGAGTGGCCCACCAGAAAGACGAACTCGCCGTCGTCTACATGGAAGTCGATGTCCTCCAGAGCGGGAGTATCGCTCCGTTTGTATATCTTGGTGACATGTTCAAAATCTATCATGAGTATCTTGCTCCTGAAAAATTTATTTGGCACAGAAGTTCCAGACCATTACAAAAGAAACCGGCCAGCATCGGGGTCGAGCGGCCGGTTTCGGCGTCCGCAGCCGGAGCGGCTGAGACGAAATATCAATATTTGGCCGGGTTGTTGGACAGGTACTTCTTGACCATGAGCGCTACCTTGAACACGATAGCGTCGTCGAACTCACGCAGATCCAGACCGGTCAGCTTTTTGATCTTTTCCAGACGATACACCAGCGTGTTGCGGTGGACGAACAGGCCGCGGCTGGTCTCGGAGACGTTCAGGTTGTTCTCGAAGAAGCGCTGGATGGTGAACAGGGTCTCCTGGTCCAGGCTCTCGATGCTGCCCTGCTTGAACACTTCGCGCAGGAACATCTCGCAGACCGTGGTGGGCAGCTGGTAGATCAGACGTGCGATGCCCAGATTGTCGTAGCGGATGATCTGCTTCTCGGTGTCGAACACCTTGCTGACCTCCATGGCGATCTGTGCTTCCTTAAAGGAAGTAGCCAGGTCCTTCACGTTGGCGATGGGGGTGCCGATGCCCACGACAGCCTTGATGTAATGCTCGCCGGACAGGGTGTCCACGATGCTGGCGGCCAGCTTCTCCATATCGGTGCGGTCGATGCCCTTGCGGATCTCCTTGACCAGGACGGTGTCCGTCTCGCTGATGTTGAAGACGAAGTCCTTCTGCTTGTCGGGGAACAGGCTGCTCACCACGTCGTAAGCGGAGATGTCGCCGCCGCTGGTGACGCGGACGATGAACACCACGCGGGAGACGTCGGTGGCAAAGTGGAGCTCACGGGCCTTGGCGTAGATGTCGCCGGGCAGGATGTTGTCCAGCACCACGTTCTTGATAAAGTTGGCTTTGTCGAACTTCTCGTCGTGATACTGCTTGATGCTCTGCAGGCTGATGGACAGCACAGCGGCAAACTGGCCCGCAGTCTCGTCCGCACCTTCCACAAAAACGGCATAATCGTTATGCTTTGCGCTGGAGAACTGCTGGTAGGTGTAGCCATCCCGCACGAAGCGGTCACCGGCCGTCAGACGCTCTGCCATAAAGCCCTCGCGCACCTCGCCGATCAGATTCAGCTCCGAGCAGGAGATGACAGCGCCGGTCTCATCCACCACGCCGACCACGCGGTCGATCGCGTCCTTCATCTGGTAGATCACGCTCTGAAATACTCTATTGGCCATAAATGGATACCCCTTTTCCTCTCTTGTGCAAACCGCAGGTGGGCGGGATTGTGATTTTTAACAATTTCGCCGCATTACATTTTATATTTTACACAAAAGAATTTACTTTTGCAACATATTTCACCAAAAAAAATTCTTCTTTCTTGGTGAAATTATCTTTCGGGGTCATTTTCGGGCCAAAAAGGGCCTTTCTGCGTGGTTCTGAGGGCTATTTTACCGGTAAAATGTGATACTTTTTTGAAAACCGGGTGAAAAGCAGTCCTTTACCCCGTGGTAATTTTCGCCACCTCGTCGGCTGTCAGCTCCCGCCACTGGCCCGGGGCAAGGCTCTCGTCCAGCGCAAGCCCGCCGATGGCGTCCCGGTGCAGGGCGTTGACGCCCGCACCGTAGACGCCGAACATCCGCTTGATCTGATGATACACGCCCTGCCTGAGCAGGACGCGAACCGTCAGCCCGTCGGGGGTGAGGGCGGACACTTCCGCCGGCGAAAGGGCCGTGCCGTCGGCAAGGGTAACGCCTGCGGCAAAGCCGGCCTTCATCTCTTCTGTCAGCGGGGTGTCGATGACGACGGTGTAGGTCTTGGAGACATGGCGTTTAGGCGCGAGGATGTCGTGGGCAAAGCCGCCGTCGTCCGTCAGCAGAACGAAACCGGTGCTGGTCTTGTCCAGCCGCCCGGCCGGGAACAGCTCCCGCCGGGGATAGGCATCCCCCACCAGATCCACGACCGTCGTGTCCCGCTTGTCGGTGGAGGCGCTGACGACGCCCTCGGGCTTGTTGAGCATGAGGTAGACGAACTGTCGGTAGGCCAGCGCTTTGCCGTCCACAGCCACGGCGTCAGCCTCTTTCAGCTGGGTGTCCCCTTTCCTGCAGACCGCGCCGTTGACCGTGACGCGGCCTTTCGCCAGCAGTGCCTTCGCCTCGCTCCGGGTGCATTGGGCCGTCTCGGCTAAATATTTATCGAGTCGCATGAAAACTCCTTCTGTGTGCAGAAAAGAGGCCGTTGCCTGCGGCAACAGCCTCTTTTCCTGTAAAATCACGTTTAGACGCTCAGATTTGCGTGCTGCTCCACAGCATCCGGGTTGGCGTCAAAGATGGGCTTGAGGATGTGAGCAATGAACTCCTCCACCTGCTGGGGAGCGCGGCCCACAAAGTTCTCCGGCACAAGGCCCGCCACGATCTCCTCCTTGGTCAGACCAAAGGCCGGGTCGGCGGCGATGCGGTCCACCATGTCGTTGGGCAGACCCTCTTCCTTGACCTGCTTGCCGGCGGCGATGGCGTGCTGGCGCAGACGCTCGTGGAGCTCCTGACGGTTGCCGCCCTTCTCCACGGCCTGCATCATGATGTTCTCGCTGGCCATGAAGGGCAGCTCAGCCATCAGGCGGCTGCGCACGACCTTCGGGTAGACCACGATGCCGTCGGTGACGTTGAGCATGATGTTCAGGATGGCGTCGGCGGCGAGGAAGCCCTCAGCCATGGCAACGCGCTTGTTGGCGCTGTCGTCCAGCGTGCGCTCGAACCACTGCGTACCGGTAGTGAAGCTGGGGTTGAGCACATCCACCATCAGGTAGCGGCTCAAAGCGCAGATGCGCTCGCAGCGCATGGGATTGCGCTTGTAAGGCATGGCGGAGGAACCGATCTGGTTCTTCTCAAACGGCTCTTCCATCTCCTTGAAGTTGGCCAGCAGGCGCAGATCGGTGGCGAACTTCATGCAGCTCTGGCCGATGCCGGCCAGTGCGTTGAGGATGAAGGCGTCCACCTTGCGGCTGTAGGTCTGGCCGGACACCGGGATGACGGCCTCGCTGTCGAAGCCCATCTCCTCGGCGATGGAAGCATCCACGGCGCGGATCTTGTCGGCGTCGCCCTTGAACAGCTCCATAAAGGAAGCCTGAGTGCCGGTGGTACCCTTGACGCCGCGCAGCTGCAGGGTAGCCAGACGGTGGTCGATCTCGCTGAGGTCCATCACCAGCTCGTTGGCCCACAGGGTAGCGCGCTTGCCCACGGTGGTGGGCTGGGCAGGCTGGCAGTGGGTGTAGGCCATGCAGGGCATATCCTTGTATTCCTCGGCGAACTTTGCAAGCTTTGCCAGCACGCCGATGAGCTTCTTGCGCACCAGCTCGAGGCCCTGACGCATCACGATGATGTCGGTGTTGTCACCGACATAGCAGCTGGTGGCACCCAGATGGATGATGCCTGCCGCCTTGGGACACTGCTGGCCGTAGGCGTAGACATGACTCATGACGTCGTGGCGCACCAGCTTCTCCCGCTCGATGGCGACTTCATAGTTGATGTCGTCCACATGAGCTTCCAGCTCGGCCACCATCTCGGGGGTGATATTGGTCAGGCCCTGCTTCATCTCGGCCCGGGCCAGGGCCACCCACAGGCGGCGCCAGGTGCGGAACTTGTTGTCGTCCGAGAAGATGTACTGCATCTCATCGGAGGCATAACGGGTGGAAAAAGGGCTGATATAACGGTCATGCTGAGACATTGGTTGTTTCCTCCTGAAAATGACTCCCCCAGTCGCCTTCCGGCGACAGCCCCCTCGGTGAGGGGGCCTTTCAGCCTCCCTCTCTGAGGGAGGTGGCATCGCGTCAGCGATGCCGGAAGGAGTTTTTCTCCTATTTTACCATCAAATCTTGAAATAGTCCACGCCGCCCTCAAAAATAGGCTGATACTTGTCGCCGGTGACGTTCTTGTACAGGTACTCGCCGCTGCGCTCCGAATGGCCCATCTTGCCGAAGACACGGCCATCCGGGCTGGTGATGCCCTCGATGGCGAGGACGGAGCCGTTGGGGTTGTACTTCATGTCCATGCTGGGGCTGCCGTCCTGATCGACGTACTGGGTCGCGATCTGGCCGTTGGCGATGAGGGTGTCCAGCACACTCTGAGGTGCCACGAAGCGGCCCTCACCATGGCTGATGGCCACGGTGTGCTGGTCGCCCACGCTGCACTTGGACAGCCAGGGGCTGCCGGTGGAGGCGATGCGGGTGCGCACCAGCATACTCTGGTGGCGGCCGATGGTGTTGAAGGTCAGGGTCGGGTCGCAGGCCGTGATGGGGCGGATGTCGCCGTAAGCGGCCAGACCCAGCTTGATGAGGGCCTGGAAGCCGTTGCAGATGCCCAGCATCAGACCATCCCGGTGCTGCAGCAGGTCGCGGACTGCCTCAGTGACCGCAGGATTGCGGAAGAAGGAGGCGATGAACTTTGCACTGCCGTCCGGCTCGTCGCCGCCGGAGAAGCCGCCGGGCAGCATGACGATCTGGCTCTCGTTGATGGCCTTGACCAGTGCCTCGCAGCTGGCGGTGACGTCAGCGGGGGTCAGGTTGCGGATGACCAGCACCTCGGGGTCCGCACCGGCGCGGGCAAAGGCATGGGCGGTGTCGTACTCGCAGTTGGTACCCGGGAAGACCGGGATGATGACCTTCGGCTTTGCCACGCCGATCTTGGGCGCAGCGGGGGCGGTCAGGCTGCCGTTGATCTTCTCGACGGCGGGGCCGGCCTTGCGGTAGGGATAGACGGGCTCGAGCTTGCTCTCCCAGATCTCCTGCAGCTGAGCCATATCCAGCTTGTCGCCGCAGCACTCGAAGGTGTAGTCTGCGGTGGTCTCGCCCAGCAGCTCACCAGCCGGGGCGTCAGAGACCATCTCCAGCACGATGGAGCCGTACATGGGCTTAAACATATCGTGGGTGGTCATGTTGTTCATCATCTTGAAGCCGATGCGGTTGCCCAGACCCATCTTGAAGAGGGCCTCAGCCAGACCGCCATAGCCCACAGAGGAAGCAGCGGCCACCATGCCATCTTCCATCATCTGCTCAACTTTCTTGTAGTTGGCCTTCAGGGAGAAGAAGTTGGGGCAGCCGGTCTCGGGGTCCAGGATGGGCCGGATGAGGACGACGGTACTCTCCGGCTTCTTGAACTCGGTGGAGACGACGCGGCCGGCCTTGCCGATGGCGGTAGCGAAGGACACCAGCGTGGGAGGCACATCCAGCTGCTCGAAGGAGCCGGACATGCTGTCCTTACCGCCGATGGAGGCGATGCCGAGGCCGATCTGTGCGTCCAGTGCGCCCAGCAGAGCGGCCAGCGGCTTGCCCCAGCGCTCCGGGGAAGTGCCAAGGCGCTCGAAGTACTCCTGGAAGGTCAGGTAGGCGTCCTCATAGCGGAAGCCGGAGGCCACCAGCTTGGTCACACTCTCGACGACGGCCATCCGCGCGCCCACATACTGGTTGGCGCTCATGAGGTAGGGGTTGTAGCCCCATGCCATGCCGGAGCAGGTGTTGGTCTCGCCGTCCACGGGCAGCTTTGCGACCATGGCGTTCTGGGGGGTCAGCTGGCATGCGCCGCCGAAGGGCATCAGCACGGTGGCCGCGCCGATGGTGGAGTCGAACCGCTCAGAAAGGCCCTTCTTGCTGCAGACGTTCAAATCGCCCACCATGTTCTTCATCTTCTGTTCGAAGGTCACGCCGGCCCACTGGGGCTGCCAGACAGTCCCCTTCTCGATGTGGACGTTCTGATGCTTCTCAGCGCCGTTGGAGTTCAGGAACTCGCGGCTGATGTTGACGATGGACTTGCCGTTCCACACCATGTTCAGGCGCTTTTCCTCGGTGACCTTTGCCACAGGGGTAGCCTCAAGGTTCTCCTCGGTGGCGATGGCGATGAACTTGTCCACGTCCTCAGGGGCCAGAGCCACGGCCATACGCTCCTGGCTCTCGCTGATGGCCAGCTCGGTGCCGTCGAGGCCGTCATACTTCTTGGTGACCTTGTTCAGGTCGATATACAGGCCGTCGGCCAGCTCGCCGATGGCGACAGAGACGCCGCCGGCACCGAAGTCGTTGCAGCGCTTGATCATCTTGCAGGCGTCCTCGCGGCGGAACAGGCGCTGCAGCTTGCGCTCGATGGGGGCGTTGCCCTTCTGGACCTCAGCACCGCAGTGCTCGAGGCTGTCCAGCTTGTGGGCCTTGGAGGAACCGGTGGCACCGCCGATGCCGTCGCGGCCGGTGCGGCCGCCCAGCAGGACGATGACATCCCCGGGGGCGGGGCACTCGCGGCGGACATGGGAAGCGGGGGTCGCACCCACCACAGCGCCGATCTCCATTCGCTTTGCCACATAGCCGGGGTGGTAGATCTCATCCACCTGGCCGGTGGCAAGGCCGATCTGGTTGCCGTAGGAGGAGTAACCGGCAGCGGCAGTGGTCACCAGCTTGCGCTGGGGCAGCTTGCCGGGCAGGGTCTCGCTGACAGGCTTGAGCGGGTCGCCTGCGCCGGTCACACGCATGGCCTGATAGACATAGCTGCGGCCGGACAGCGGGTCGCGGATGGCACCGCCGATGCAGGTGGCCGCACCGCCGAAGGGCTCGATCTCGGTGGGGTGGTTGTGGGTCTCGTTCTTAAAGAGGAAGAGCCAGTCCTCATCCTTGCCGTTCACATCGCACTTGATCTTGACGGTGCAGGCGTTGATCTCCTCGGATTCGTCCAGATTCTTGAGGATGCCCTGCTTCTTCAGCTCCTTGGCACCGATGGTGGCAAGATCCATCATGCAGCGGGGCTTCTCTTCACGGCCCAGGTCGGCGCGCATGGCCATGTAGCGGTCAAACGCTGCCTGCACCACGGCATCGTCGATCTGGACATCATCCAGAATGGTGCCGAAGGTGGTGTGGCGGCAGTGATCGGACCAGTAGGTGTCGATCATCTTGATCTCGGTGATGGTGGGGTCGCGCTGCTCGGAGCGGAAGTACTCCTGGCAGAACTTGATGTCCCCCAGATCCATGGCCAGACCCTTTTCCTCGATGAACTTGGCAAGGCCAGCCTCGTCCAGCTGGTTGAAGCCCTCCAGCACTGCCACGGCAGCGGGCACGGGGTAATCCATCTTCAGGGTCTCTTTGGTCTCCAGAGAAGCCTCGCGGGCTTCCACGGGGTTGATGACATACTTCTTGATCTCGGCCACCTGCTCGGGGGTCAGTGCGCCCTCCAGCAGGTAGACACGGGCAGAGCGCACCAGCGGGCGCTCGCCCTGACTGATGAGCTGGATGCACTCGGCGGCAGAGGCCGCGCGCTGGTCGAACTGACCGGGCAGATACTCCACCGCGAAGGACACGCCCTCGGCAGCGGGCAGCTCTGCGTAGGTGTTATCCACCGGCGGCTCGCTGAACACGGTGCTGACGCACTGGTTGAACAGTGCCTCGTCGATGCCTTCCACATCGTAGCGGTTCAGCAGGCGCAGACCGGTCAGGTCCTTGATGCCCAGCAGGCTGGTGAGTTCGTTTTTCAGACCGTTTGCCTCGACATCAAAGCCGGGCTTTTTTTCCACATAAATACGATAGACCATTGGGTAGGTTCCCCCTTTGTATTCTTTCTTACTGCTTCTCTGCCAGCGCTTTCAGGGCACGCAGGCCGATATCGCTGCGCTTGTGCAGCTTTTCAAAGCTGACCTTCTCGGCTGCTTCGTAGGCGTGGCTCAGGGCGTTGGTCAGGCGCGGGCCGGTAGCGGTAACACCCAGCACGCGGCCGCCGTTGGTCACAAGCTGGCCGTCCTCGGTGATGGCAGTACCGGAGTGGTACACCGTCACGTTCTCCTCGCCGGGCAGCTGGCCGTCCACAAGGCCGGAGATGGGCTTGCCCTTCTCGTAGGCCACAGGGTAGCCGCCGGAGGCCAGAATCACGCAGGCCGCAGCACCATCGGAGAACTTGACCTCCTGCTGTGCCAGCGTGCCGTCGGTGCAGGCCTGCATGATGTGCAGCAGGTCGCTTTCCAGCAACGGCAGCACCACCTGCGTTTCGGGGTCGCCGAAGCGGCAGTTATACTCGATGACCTTGGGGCCGTCCGGGGTGAGCATGAGGCCGAAGTACAGGCAGCCCTTGAAGGGGCAGCCCTCGGCGTTCATGGCGCGGATGGTGGGCAGGAAGATCTTTTCCATGCACTCCGCAGCCACCTCCGGGGTGTAGTAGGGGTTGGGGGCAATGGTGCCCATGCCGCCGGTGTTCAGGCCGGTGTCGTGGTCGTTGGCGCGCTTATGGTCCATGCTGGAGACCATGGGCTTGACCACCTTGCCGTCCGTAAAGCTCAGCACGCTGACCTCCGGCCCGGTGAGGAACTCTTCCACCACCACATGGTTGCCGGATGCGCCGAACTTTTTGTCCAGCATAATCTCCTTGACACCATCAGCGGCCTGCTGCTCGTTTTCGCAGATGAGCACGCCCTTGCCCAGTGCAAGGCCGTCTGCCTTGATGACCACCGGGTACTTGCCCTCGGCGCGGATGTAATCCATGACCTTTGCGGGGTCATCGAAGGTCTCGTACTTTGCGGTAGGGATGCCGTATTTCTTCATCAGGTCCTTGGAGAACACCTTGGAAGCCTCGATGCGGGCAGCGGCCTTGTCCGGGCCAAAGGCGGGGATGCCCACCTTTGCCAGCGCGTCCACCATGCCCAGTGCAAGGGGGTCGTCCTGCGCCACCACAACGTAATCGAACTTTTCTTCCACTGCAAAGCCTACCATGGTATCCACATCGGTGGCCTTGATGTTTTTGCACTTGGCGTCATAGCTGATGCCGCCGTTGCCCGGTGCGCACCAGATCTCGCCGCAGTCGGGGCTCTTTTTCAGTGCCTTGATGATGGCGTGCTCGCGGCCGCCGCCGCCCACTACCAAGATTTTTTCAGCCATATCATTCACCTTCCCGTTTTTGAATGACCCTCTCAGTCATTGCTGCGCAATGCCAGCTCCCCCGAAAGGGGGAGCTTTTTTCGCTGACGGCAGGTGCCGCATTCAACGGAAGGAGCATTCCTGCCCGTTTTCCCGCATAAAGCTCCCCCCTCGGGGGAGCTGTCGCCGTCAGGCGACTGAGAGGGTTCGTTCCGCTTACCCGTTATACTTGCTTTGTGCCAGACTTAGTTTACCGTCCATGATGAGCTTTGCGGCGGCTTCAAGGTCGGCGTAGCGGTCGGCGATGGCCTTGGCGTCCTCCGGCGGGAACTTGCCCAGGACCCATGCGGCAAGGTCGTAGTCCGGGTGGGGCTTTGCGCCGATGCCGATGCGGATGCGGG
>ENA-OVGC01001162-OVGC01001162.1-human-gut-metagenome-genome-assembly--contig:-NODE-1162-length-21421-cov-7.101938_pt1 | contig 21421 bp, 23 predicted proteins | sample MGYA00237768_ERZ505415 | MGnify/ENA primary metagenome ERZ505415 (study PRJEB26158, sample SAMN06016382) | human gut metagenome | biome: human gut; feature: ankylosing spondylitis patient; material...
GGCGACCACCGAGATCTACACTCTTTCCCTACACGACGCTCTTCCGATCTTCGGCCTTGTCGCCCTTGGCGAACACCAGGACCCGGACGGTCTTGCCGGTGCCGTGGGGCAGCACGATGGCGCCGCGGACCTGCTGGTCAGCGTGACGGGAGTCAACGCCCAGCTTCACGTGGAGCTCGACGGTCTCGTCGAACTTGGCCTTGGCGGTCTTGCAGATGAGGTCCATGCCCTCAGCGGCTTCATACTGAGCGCTCTTATCGATCAGCTTGGCGCTCTCCTGATATTTCTTGCCTCTAAACAATGTTATTCCTCCTCATAGTGGTTCTTCGGAACTTAGTCCTCCCACTGTATCGAGCGGTCTTTGACCGCACGGCTGTTGTGACCATCAATTGACACGGGCGAATACGGTTTTGGCGGGCAGAAATGCCCCCATGCTTCCGCAGAGCCCTTGGCAATACACCCTGTATTCCCTGCGGGCTTTTTGTCACCTGGACGCATTTCTGCTCCGGCAAAACTGCCCGCACCTGTCAGCGATGGATATTCGAGTGATTTTTGACTTTTGAGATGATGACGAGCTGACGCCCGTCAAGGCGAAAAGGGCAAAAAGCGCCGGAAAGACGCACTGACAGGCGTGTTTGCCCTTGTTAATTGATGGTCTGTTAGTCGCCGACCACAACGCCCATGGAACGGGCGGTACCGGCAACCATGCTCATAGCGGCCTCCAGGCTGCCGGCGTTCAGGTCGCGCATCTTCATCTCAGCGATCTTCTGAACGGAAGCCTTGGAAATAGTGGCGACCTTGTTCTTGTTGGGGACGCCGGAACCAGACTCGATGTTGCACTCCTTCTTGATCAGGACGGCCGCGGGGGGCGTCTTGGTGATGAAGGAGAAGGAGCGGTCAGCGTACACGGTGATGACAACGGGAATGATGAGACCCATGTCATTCTTGGTGCGCTCGTTGAATTCCTTCGTGAAAGCAGCGATGTTCACGCCATGCTGGCCCAGAGCGGGGCCAACCGGGGGAGCGGGAGTCGCCTTGCCTGCGGGGATCTGCAGTTTTACATAACCAGTAATCTTCTGTGCCACGGAGTAGCACCTCCTAAATCATAGATGTGGTGGCGGACGATGTCCGTCTTTGGCGGGGCCGATGGCCCCTCCCACTGTTTGCCGGGGATCCCGGCGGGAAAAATCAGTTCAGGACTTCCACCTGATCCAGCTCCAGTTCCACGGGGGTCTCGCGACCGAACATGGAAACCATGACGCTGACCTGATTCTTTTCGGGTTCGATGTCTTCCACAACGCCAGTGAAGCTGGCCAAGGGGCCATCCACGATACGAACATGGTCGCCGACGTTGTAGCCCACGACGATCTCGTGCTTTTCCATGCCCATGGCAAGCACCTCTTCCTCCGTCAGGGGGATGGGCTTGTTGGCAGTACCGACAAAACCGGTGACGCCGCGGACATTCCGCACCAGATGCCAGGTGTCATCCGTCATGACCATTTTGATAAGCACATAACCGGGGAACACCTTGCGCTCGACTTCTTTCGCCTCACCGGACTCGCTGACCTCTTTTACGGTCTCCACGGGGATCTCCATTCGCAGGATCATATCCTCCATGCCCCGTCCGTTGACGAATTTCTCAATGCTGGTCTTAACGGCGTTTTCATAACCGGAATAGGTATGGATCACATACCACTTCGCGTTTTCCGACATTGCGGCACTCCTTAACCCTGAAACAGGCTCAGGATCGCCTGGATCAAAGAGTAAGCCACGCCGTCAAAGATCCAGATGCACGCGCCGATGAGCAGAGAGCACAGCAGCACGGTACCGGTGTTCTTGACCACGGTCTTCCGATTGGGCCAGGTGACTTTTTTCAATTCGCTTTTCATTTCGCGGAACCAGGCTCCGCGGCTCTTCTTCGCTTCTTCTGCCATAATTCTACACGCCCTTTCTCAGTGTGATCCGCTTTTACTTGGTCTCGCTGTGGAGCGTGTGCTTCTTGCAGAACCGGCAATACTTGTTGAGCTCGAGCTTGTCCGGGGTATTCTTCTTGTTCTTCATCGTATTGTAGTTTCTCTGCTTGCACTCATTGCATCTCAAAGTGACTTTTACGCGCATTAACGGCACCTCCTTATTATTGGTATCGTTCCCGGCGTGCCGGGGATACCGACTGCCTCCCTGCGGTTTTGAAAGCGGCCTTCCTCTGTGCGTAAAGCGAAAAAACGCACAACAAAAAAGCCCTTTTTCACAGGTAATGTTGATTTTAACACAGAACCTTCCCGCCGTCAATCCTTTTTTTGCGAAAAATTGTAGAAATACCGTTTTTTTCCTTTGCAGGCGGTTTTACCGGAGAGCCGCGGATTTTATCCGTCAGATTTTGCCGCTTTTTCCGTTGATTCTCGGCGGGGTCCGCATTATAATGAGAGAAAATTTTCAGATTGCGAGGAAGCCCCCATGAGATATGACCGTGTTTATAATTTTTCCGCCGGACCTGCTATGATGCCGGAGTCCGTTCTGGAGGAGATCGCCGCCGAAGTGCTGAACTATCACGGCAGCGGCATGAGCGTCATGGAGATGAGCCACCGCTCTCCGGTATTTCAGGAGATCCTGTCTCAGGCAGAAGCCGATCTGCGGACGCTGATGCACATTCCTGATAACTATAAGGTGCTCTTTGTTCAGGGCGGCGGTACGGTGCAGTTTGCCATGGTTCCCATGAACCTGATGAAAAACGGCGTGGCCTGCTATGTGGAGACCGGCGCTTGGAGCAAAAAGGCCATTGCCGAAGCCAAGCGATACGGTGAAGTCAAGATCGTTGCCTCCTCCGCCGATAAGAACTTCTCCTATCTCCCCGACTGCTCCGATCTGGACATCCCGGACAACGCCGATTACGTCTACATCTGCGAAAATGAGACCATCAACGGCACCGCCTACCACACGCTGCCAAACACCAAGGGCAAGGTTCTGGTGGCGGACCAGTCCTCCCTGTTCCTCTCCCGCCCCTGCGACGTCAGCAAGTACGGTCTGATCTGGGCCGGCGTCCAGAAGAACGTAGGCCCCGCCGGTATGTCTATTGTCATCATCCGGGAGGACCTGATCCGGGAGGATCTGCCGGAATTCGTCCCCACCTATCTCCGCTACAAGACCCACGCTGACGCCGACTCCCTTTATAATACTCCCAACTGCTGGTCCATCTACTGCTGCGGCAAGGTGTTCCAATACCTGCTGGCCAACGGCGGATTGGAGGCCATGGCACAGCGTAACGAAGAAAAGGCCACCGTTCTGTACGATTTCCTGGACCGGAGCCAATTCTTCACCGCCGCTGTCCGGAAGGAGGACCGCTCCCTGATGAACGTTCCCTTCTTCTCCCCCTCCAAGGAGCAGGATGCCGAGGTGGCGGCCTCCGCCAAGGCCGCCGGATTTGACAATCTGAAGGGCCACAAGAGCGTCGGCGGTCTCCGGGCCTCCATCTACAACGCCATGCCCAAGGAGGGCGTGGAAGCGCTCGTCGAGTTCCTCAAGAACTTCGAAGCCAACTACGGCAAATAAGAAAACCTACAAGGCGCGGCATATCCTGTCGCGCCTTATTTCACAGAACAAATATAAGGAGATTTTATCATGCGTATTCTCGTAACTGATGGAATGGACAAGACCGCAATGGCGCAGCTGCGTGAGGCAGGCCACGAGGTTGTCGAGCAGTTCTATGCTCCCGAAGAGCTGGGCGCGGCCCTGCGTGAGTTTGACGCAGTCGTCGTCCGCTCCAAGACCAAGGTCCGCGCGAACCACATCGACGAGGCCAAGGGCGGCAAGCTGAAGCTGATCATCCGCGGCGGTGTCGGCGTTGACAACATCGACGTGAAGTATGCCGAGGCCAACGGCATCACTGTCAAGAACACCCCGAAGGCTTCCTCCCAGTCCGTCGCAGAGCTGGCCATGGGCCATATGTTCTCCTGCGCACGCTATCTTTCCATCGCGGGCCACACCATGCGCGAGGGCAAGTGGGAAAAGAAGGCATACGGCAAGGGCATTGAACTGCAGGGCAAGACCCTCGGCATTGTCGGCTTCGGCCGCATCGGCCAGCATCTGGGCGTCATGGCCAAGGCTATCGGCATGACTGTCATCGCCTTCGATATCTTCCACATCCCCGGCATCGAAGAACAGCTGGGCATCCCCTATGTCGAGATGGACGAACTGCTTGCCAAGTCCGACTTCATCTCCGTCCATGCCCCGGCAGTTGACGGCGGCGCACTGATTAACGCAGAGCGCATCGCAAAGATGAAGGACGGCGTGTGCATCATCAATACCTCCCGCGGCACCAACGTCGACGAGGCCGCTCTGCTGGCCGCGCTCGAATCCGGCAAGGTCCGCGCCGCCGGTCTGGACGTCTACGCTGACGAGCCCGCCTCCAACTCCGCGCTGTACTCCCATCCGATGGTCTCCTGCACGCCGCATATCGGCGCTGCCACCGTTGAGGCGCAGAAGCGCATCGGCGCGGAGATCGTGGACATTATCACGAATTTCGGCAAATAATTTCAGTCATTTCGCACAAGGCGTTTGCGCTTGTATTTCTGGCGCGGATGCGATATGATAATTTTGAGCAATCTGCAAAAGGATCGCAATAGATTGGTACAATTTTTTGAGGAGGATTTACCAAAATGAATGCTTATGTTGCCAGTGTCATCGACTATGTCAAGCAGGCACACGGGAATGAGCCTGAATTCGTTCAGACTGTAGAAGAGGTTCTCTCTTCCGTTTCCCCGATCATGGATGCGCATCCCGAATACGAGAAGGTCGACCTTCTGAAGAGAATGGTCGAGCCCGAAAGAATGTTCACGTTCCGCGTCTGCTGGATGGATGATAAGGGCGAATATCATACAAACCGTGGCTGGCGCTGCCAGTTCAACGGCGCGATCGGCCCGTACAAGGGCGGCATCCGCTTCCAGAAGAACGTTTACGAAGGCATCATCAAGTTCCTCGGCTTCGAGCAGACTTTCAAGAACTCCCTGACCGGCCTGCCCATGGGCGGCGCAAAGGGCGGCTCCGACTTTGATCCTGCCGGCAAGTCCGACGCGGAAGTCATGCGCTTCTGCCAGAGCTTCATGACCGCTCTGTACCGCTACATCGGGCCGGACATCGACGTTCCCGCGGGCGACATGGGTGTCGGCGGCCGTGAGATCGGCTATATGTTCGGCCAGTACCGCAGACTCAAGGGTGTCTGGGAGAACGGTGTTCTGACCGGCAAGGGCATGAGCTACGGCGGCTCCCTGATCCGTCCGGAAGCAACCGGCTACGGCGCAGTTTACTATTTGCAGGAAGTCCTGAAGCATGAGAACGACACCATCGAGGGCAAGCGTCTTGCCATCTCCGGCTACGGCAACGTCGGCTGGGGCATCATGAAGAAGGCTGCCGAGTTGGGCGCGAAGGTCACCTATTTCGCAGGCCCCGACGGCTATATCCATGATCCGGACGGCGTCGTCGGCGAAAAGCTCGACTTCATCCTCGAGATGCGTGCAAAGGATCCGATGCACTGCAAGCCGTATGCCGACAAGTACGGCGTGGAATTTGTTCCGGGCGAAAAGTGCTGGGGCGTGAAGGACGTTGATGTCTATATGCCCGCTGCGACCCAGAACGACGTGCGCATGGAGTCCGCAGAAAAGATCGCCGCTTCCGGCGTTAAGTATTACATCGAGGTCGCCAATATGCCGACCACGAACGACGCTCTGAACTATCTGCGCGCGCAGAAGCACATGGTCGTCGCTCCGTCCAAGGCTGTCAACGCGGGCGGCGTCGGCGTTTCCGGTCTTGAAATGAGCCAGAACTCCGAGCGTCTGGTCTGGACGGCTGAGGAAGTCGATGCGCAGCTGCACAAGATGATGAAGAACATCCACAAGGTCAGCGCAGAGGCTGCCGAAGAGTACGGCCTCGGCTACGATCTGGTTGCGGGCGCCAACATCGCCGGTTTCAAGAAGGTCGCACAGGCCATGTACGAGCAGGGCGTGTTCTGATCTATTTCCATTCCATACACAGCAGCCCCAGCGGTTTTCGCCGCTGGGGCTGTTCCATTCTTTTCAGTGCAGCACTGGCGCGGGAACGTCAAAGGCTCCCCTTTGCATAAAGGGGAGCCTTTTGCGTGTCTATGGCTTTATCTCCGGTCATTTCATCTGCGCGATATCGCAGACGATCTCGACGCACTTGTCAACGCCGAGCGTGCCGCTGTCGAGGCAGACATCGTAATTCTCGGCCTCGCCCCAGTTGCGGTTGGTGTAATGCTTGTAATAGACCTTGCGCTTGCTGTCCTTCTCCTGCAGGCGCTTTTCCATGGGCTTGCTCGTCTCGCCGTAGCGTTCGCGCACGCGGGCGGCGCGGTGGGCCATGTCGGAGTGGATGAAAATGTGCAGGCAGTCCGGCTGATCCTTCAGGATGAAGTCGGCGCAGCGGCCGACGATAACGCACGGACCCTTGCTGGCAAGATCGCGGATGACGTTCGTCTGGCAGACGTAGAGCTTATCCGACACGGACATGGTATCGACCAGACCCATCGGGTGCGAGGAGACGGCAATATTAAACAGGAAGCTGCTGGTGACAGAGGCGTATTCACCGATCTCCTCGATGAACTCATGCGAGAAGCCGCTTTCTTTGGCGACCTTGTCGACCAGCTCCTTGTCATAATAGGGGATGCCGAGCTTCTCAGCCACCGCCTTGCCGATGCTTCGTCCGCCGCTGCCAAACTGGCGGCTGATGGTGATGACCTTATTTGTCATAGGAACTCCCCCTTTATTTTGGTGGCTTCATTATACACCAAAATCGGCGGGTTGACAAATAAAAATTTTTCGCCTGCGCGATGGTCTCTGTGATCTCAGCAGGAGCGGGACGCTGCTCCGCCCGGCAGACTGCATTGGTTTTATAGGAATTTACGGAAAATTCGCAAGCACCTGCCTGCTCGCCCGTTGGGAAGCTACGAATTCGCCGAAAATTTCCGTTAAAAACGGTGCATCCTGCCGGGCGGCGAGAATCCCGTCCCTTGCCAACTGCATTTGGTTTTTACAGATACGGCCGCATATCCTTGACCAGCTGGTCCTCCAGACGGATGAGCGACTGGGCGAGGCCCCGCGCGTCCTCGTCCGCTGTGGGGTACTGGTTGCAGTAGCGGGCGAGCGACTTGATGCCCATCGAGCAGCCGGTCGAGATGAGATCGGCTGTCGTCGCGTCTCCGGGCTTCATGGAAAGCATTGCCTGCGTTTTCAGATACGACATGGCGCGCGCAGCCGGGTCTGCGCGCTTCGGCTCCTTGCCCTGATGGCGCAGCCGGTCCTCTGCCTGTGCGGCAAGCTGCTCGTGCTGGCGCTTGCTGTCAAGCAGGCGCTTTTGCAGCGGGCTCTCCGCGCTGTTTTTCAGCACATCCTCCAGTGAGCGGATGGCCATATCCGTCCCCGCCGCGCACTCCGACAGCAGATGCAGGGTATCTTCGTTCATATACATCTCCTCCTTCTGCGAGTATTGTGTTCCAAAATAGAAAAAAGTATGATACAATACGAAAAAAGGAGGCGCTGCTATGCGTATGGAACGGACGGTCCGCGAGATCGCGGGCGATTATGCCGTGCTGGAAAACGAGACAGGCGGCACAACGGAGGTCGCGCTGGCGCTGCTGCCGGACGGCATTGCCGAGGGCACGGTGCTGATTTTTGAAAATTTTGAATACCGCATAAAGGAGAATATGCCATGATCCGTCATATCGTCATGTGGAAATTCCGCGAGGGAGAAGCGGAAAACCGTGAAAAATTCCTGTCTGGCCTGCAGGCGCTGGACGGCGTGATCCCGGAGATCCGCCATATGGAGATCCACCGCAGCTGCAAGCCCGGCAATCCCTACGACGCCTGTCTGATCGCCGATTTTGACGATCTGGACGCGCTGTCCCGTTACAAAAACGACCCGCGCCATGTCGCGGTGTCCACGCTCTGCAAGTCCATCCGCGAATCGCGCGGCGCGATCGACTACGAGCTGTAAGCCCAGTATATCGATTTACCGTTTCAGGAGGGAGCTTCATGAAGACCAAACATATTCAGAAGCAGCTGGATTTCTTCGTCCGCGATAAGGCGCACCATGCCTACCGCAAGCCCGCAGGGGACGCGCACGCGCTGGCCGCAGAGCTTGCGGCGCAGGGGCTTGACGATATGCAGCGCTCGGTCGCACGGCTGCGCTATGTGCTGGCGCAGGAAACGCCCGTCGTTTTCCCGGATGAGCGCATCACGCTGCTGCGCACCGTGCGCACCATTCCGGAGATCCACACAGAAGAAGAGGACAGGCAGCTGCACGAGACGCACGCGTTCCATGAAAACGGCCGCGTATTCAATATGTGCCCCGATTACGGGATGCTGATGGCGGACGGCTTTACGAAAAAGGCCGAAAAGATTCGCACGCAGCTGGAAAAGGCAGAAACGGCGGAGCAGAAGGAATTTCTGCAGGCCATGCTGGACGTGCTTTCCATCGTGACGGACTTCGCCGCGCGCTACCGCGAAGAGGCGCTGCGCGTAGGCAACCAGACGGTTGCGGACACGCTTTCCAAGATCCCCGCCAACGCGCCCGAGACGCTTCTCGAAGCGCTGCAGTTCCTGCGCCTGCTGCATTACGCCATGTGGTGCAACGGCAACTATCACAATACCATCGGCCGTATCGACCAGTTCCTGTACCCCTATTACTGGCACGATCTGGACGCAGGGCTTCTGACAAAGGACGGGGCGCTTGAGCTGCTGGAGGAGTTTTTCGTCTCCTGCAACCGCGACAGCGACCTTTACATCGGCATCCAGCAGGGCGACAACGGGCAGACCATCGTACTGGGCGGCTCGAACGAGGACGGCTCCGACGCGTATAACACCCTGTCCGAGCTGTGCCTGATCGCCAGCCGCGAGCTGTGCCTCATCGACCCCAAGGTCAATCTGCGCGTACACAAAAACACGCCGCTGTCCGTCTATGAGCTTGCCACGACGCTCACACAGAAGGGCCTCGGCTTCCCACAGTATACGAACGACGAAATTGTCATTCCTGCGCTGCTGCGCTGGGGCTATGAGAAGCAGGACGCGTATAACTACACGCTGGCCGCCTGCTGGGAAATTCTTGTGACGGGCTATATGGATCTTGTCAACTGGGACAGCCTGAACTTCCTCAAGACCGTGCAGGACGCCTGCGAGCATCTGCCGGAGTGCAAAACATATGAAGACTTCGCGGCGCTTGTGAAGCAGAATCTCGAGGCGCAGGCCGGGGCGCTCATGGCGGAGACGAAAAACGTCTATAAAGAGCCGTCGCCCCTTGTGAGCCTCATGTGCCCGGACTGCCTCGAAAAGATGCGCGATATCTCGAAGCCCGGCAAGTATAATAACTACGGCTTCCACGGCGACGGGCTTGCCACAGCCGCCGATTCCATGGCCGCTGTCCGCAAATACGTCTACGACGAGAAGACCTTCACGCCGGAAACCATGCTCGCCATGCTGCACGACGATTTCAAGGGCTATGAGCGCGAACAGAATATGCTCCGCTACGAAGGCCCGAAGTTCGGCAACGACGATGATTTTGTCGATTCCATCGCCGTGCAGCTGCTCGACTGGTATGCCGACGCGCTGGAAGGGAAGAAAAACGACCGCGGCGGCTGCTTCCGCGCGGGCACGGCCTCGGCCATGTATTATATCTGGCATTCGAAGGACGCGCCTGCCTCGCCCGATGGCCGCAGCGCGCATGAGGCGCTGCCCTGCAACTACTCGCCGTCCCTCTTTGCCCGCTGCGAAGGCCCGATCTCCATCATCAAGTCCTTTGCCAAGCCGCATCTGACGCGCGTGGCAAACGGCGGCCCGCTGACCGTCGAGCTGTCCGACACCATGTTCCGTAATGAGGACGCCATCCGCAAATGCGCCATGTTCGTCAAGAGCTTCATGGACATGGGCGGACACCAGATGCAGATCAACGCCGTCAACCGCGATAGGCTCCTTGACGCGCAGAAGCACCCGGAGAATTACCGCAACCTCATCGTGCGCGTCTGGGGCTGGAGCGGCTACTTCGTTGAGCTGAACGAGGTCTATCAGAACCATATCATCAAGCGCTCGGAAATGAGCCTGTAACATCGAAAGAAAGGAAGCATCACTATGCTGGAAGCACTGAAAGAACAGGTATTGAAAGCCAATCTGGCCCTGCCGAAGCACGATCTTGTCACCTTCACCTGGGGCAACGTCTCCGCCATCGACCGCGAAAGCGGCCTGATCGCCATCAAGCCGTCGGGCGTGGAGTACGATGAGATGACCGCCGACGACATCGTGCTCGTGAGTCTGGAGACCGGCGAACGCGTCGAGGGCCGTCTCAAGCCCTCGTCCGACACGCCGACGCACGTAGAGCTGTACCGGGCCTTCCCGTCCATCGGCGGCATTGTCCACACGCACAGCCGCTGGGCGACCAGCTTTGCGCAGGCCGGTGTCGGCATCGACGCCATGGGCACCACGCAGGGCGACTATTTCTACGGCCAGATCCCCTGCACCCGCAGCATGACGCCGGAGGAGATCAAGGACGCGTATGAAAAGAACACCGGCCTTGTCATCATCGAGGAATTCAAGCGCCGCGGCATCGACCCAGCACAGGTTCCCGCCGTGCTCGTCCACAACCACGGCCCGTTCACCTGGGGCAAGGACGCGGACGAGGCGGTCTACCACGCGGTCGTGCTCGAAGAGGTCGCGTTCATGAACTTCCACGCCAAACTGCTGAACCCCGCCGCAGGCCCCATGCCGCAGGTGCTGCTCGACAAGCATTACCTGCGCAAGCACGGCGCGAACGCCTATTATGGACAGGGCTGAGGCGCAGAAGGCGCTGCAGGCCTGCATCGCAGATGAGCAGGCCTATCAATTCACGAGCTTTTCCCACCGCGACGCGTGGGAGCTTGGCCATGCGCTGGTGGACGCGTGCGAAAAGATGGGCGCGCCGCTTGCCGTGGAGATCGAGATCAATCACGTGATCGTCTTCCGCTATTACCCGGACGGCACGGGCGCATATCACGAGCAGTGGCTGCGGCGCAAGCGGAATCTGGTCAACCTGCTTGAAAAAAGCTCCCAGCGCGCGTATTACGAGCTGGAGGTCAATTGCGAGGATCAGGAACGCGACTGGCGGCTGCCGCGCAGTGACTACGCCGCGTGCAGCGGCGCGTTCCCCATCCGCATCCGCGGCGGAAGCGTCATCGGCGTCGCCGCTGTCTCCGGCCTCCCGGACCCCGGCGACCAGACCGCCCTTCTGAACGGCCTGCGCGCTTATTTTGAAGCGCATTCATAAGGCTTATTCTATGCGCTGTCACAGAGACTTCTGTATCCTGCACAGTTCAGCGCGCGCTGAATTCTGCGGCAGAATCCCTCCGCTATTGACGCGCCGACAGAACAAACGGCTCCCGTATGCAGCTGCATACGGGAGCCGTTGGCTATATGGATAAGCTGCTGCTGTCGTTGCAGCAGCGCCTCATAGGGGATCTGAAGCGCTTCGTGGAGCGCTTTTCATTCATCGGGATAAACGCTGCGCTGGCCGCATTCGATTTTTGCCAATGCACTGCGGGTCAGATCACAGCCTGCAAGCTGTGCCTGCGTCATGCCCCGCGCAAGCCGTGCGGCCCGGATCGCCGCGCCGACGGCCTTACTGTATTCCAAATCCATGCGAATATCATCCTTGCTCTTAATATGCCGAAAAATCCGCCGTGGAGCGGATTTTTTGGTTTGCAGATCACTCGGCAAGCTGCCACATGAGTTGGGCCAGAAGGTTCGTGATGGTTTCCATGTCGTCTGCGGGGATGTACTCAAAGCGGCCGTGGAAGTTTTCGCCGCCGGTGCACAGGTTCGGGCAGGGGAGGCCCTCAAAGGACAGGCGTGCGCCGTCCGTGCCGCCGCGGATGGGGACGACCTTCGGCGTGACGCCGACGGATTCCATCGCCTTTTTCGCGTTCTCGATCAGGAACATACACGGGGCGATCTTTTCTTTCATATTATAATAGCTGTCGCGCAGCGTGAGAACAGCGGTGCCTGCGCCGTAGCGGCGGTCAATTTCCGCGCAGGCTTTTTCCATGACGGCCTTGCGCGCTTCAAATTTCGCGCGGTCGTGGTCGCGGATGATGTATTGCAGCTCCGCCTGCTCCGTCTCGCCGCGCATGGCGACAAGATGATAAAAGCCCTCGTATTTTTCCGTGTAATACGGCGTCTCCAGCGCCGGGAGCAGGCCGTGCAGCTCCATGGCGACGAGCGCGGCGTTGACCATCTGGCCCTTCGCAGAGCCGGGATGGATGGACTTGCCGCAGATCTCGATCTTCGCGCTGGCCGCGTTGAAGTTCTCATATTCCAGCTCGCCGAGTGCGCCGCCGTCGACGGTATAGGCGTAATCCGCGCCGAAGCCCTTCACATCAAACCGGTCGGCCCCGCGTCCGATCTCCTCGTCGGGCGTAAAGGCGAGTTTGACGGTTCCATGCGGCTTTTCGGATGTAAGCAGCAGCTGCGCGGCGGACAGGATCTCCGCCACGCCCGCCTTGTCGTCCGCGCCGAGCAGCGTCGTGCCGTCCGTGACGATCAGGCGCTTGCCGACAGAGTTTTTCAGCTGCGGGTATTCCTTCGGAGAAAGCATGATGTGCTTCTCTTCGTTCAGGACAATATCGCCGCCGTCGTAAGGCTCTGTGATGCGTGCGCGGATGTTCTCGCCGGGGGCGTCGGGCGAGGTGTCCATGTGGGCGATGAGGCCATAGACGGGGATTTTTTTGTCACAGTTCGCCGGCACGGTGCCGTAGACGTAGCCGTCCTGATCGACGTGCGCGTCGGCAATGCCCATGTCCTGCATCTGGCGGACAAGCTCCTGCGCAAGCGCAAGCTGCCGCGCGGTGGACGGGCAGGTCTCGGAGGCTTCGTCCGAGGTCGTGGGATAGGAAACGAGCTTCAAAAAGCGTTCAACGACTGTCATGTGTGTGTTCTCCTTTGTGTCAGTATTGGAAAATGCTTCCGCCGACAAACTCGCGCACGATGGAGTCGCGCGGGACATACGGCGTATCGAGCGGCGGCAGGCTCCGCACCACGTCCATCAGGACGGTCAGGCCGTGCTCCGCAATAAACGCGTCGTCCAGATCGGACGCGAACTGTGGGATCTGGCGCAGGTATTTTGCCAGAATGCACAGCTCGTAATCGTGGAACGAGTCGATGTGGATGGAGGCGTTGGGTTTGTTGGGCGCGATATACTTCTGTTCGCCCGCGTTGACGGATTCGGCGCGGAGGATCGTGTCGCGCAGGGAATTGCCGCGGCCCTGATAATTGCGGATCATGCGGCGCGCCACGCGCACCTGCTCGGGGTGGATGATGCGGTCGCCGGACGTGATGATACGCGTTCTGGGCGCAACGTAAATGCCGGTGGCGCGGTCGCGGATGGGATCGAAGAGCAGGGGATTGAGCATATGGATGCCCTCGGCGATGATCACAGCCTCGCGGCTGCCCTGCATGGGGGTGTAGCCGCCGGTGCGGTTGTTGGGAAAGTCGTACCACGGCACCTGCACCGTCTCGCCGTTCGACAGACGGTCGATGGTGTCAAGCAGCAGCTCCCGGTTGACGCACAGGGGCGACTCCCAGTCGGTCAAGTCCTTTGGCCGCTCGGAGAGCGGCAGAAAGAAATTGTCCATGCTCAAAAGACAGACCTTGACGCCCAGATTTTCGAGATACGTCTGCAGGCGCATCGCCGTCGTCGTCTTGCCGGAGCCGGAGGGGCCGGTCAGGCAGACGAAGGGCTTGCGCGGCTGTGCGCTCAGGATCGCGGCGGCAGCGGAGCTGATCTTGTCGTGAAAGACCTCCTCACAGCGCAGAACGAACTGCGTCTGGTTCCGCATGGCATAGACAACGTCTTCAATATCAATAACCCGCATTTTTTTCCTCCTTATGTGTGTTCCACCGCGCCATCATGCGGCGGTAGATCAGAATAAAGCAGAGCACGTGCACCGCGCTCGTCACGACCCAGCTGACAGGGTAGGACAGATACAAAACGTCAAGCGTGTGGTGCGTCTGGAAGATCGTGTAGATCCAGATGATGCGCAGCACGCACGCACCGAAGATCGTCACGACCATCGGCATCCAGCTCCGGCCAAGCCCGCGCACCATGCCGCAGCACGTCTCCATGATGCCGCAGACGAAATAGGTCATGCCCATATACGTCACGCGCACCATGCCGCTGGCGATGACGGAGGCATAGGCCGGGTCGTCCTTTGCAATGTAAATGCCGAGCAGCGGCTGGCCGAAGAAGTACAGCAGCGCGCACATCGGCACGCCGATGAGCAGGACTGTCAGGATGCAGTCGCGGTAGACGGGCTTGATGCGCTCCGGCTTGCCTGCGCCGAGATTCTGGCTGGTAAAGGTCATGGAGGCGTGATAAACGGAGTTGCAGGCCGTATAAATGAACGAGTCGAGATTGCCTGCCGCCGTGTTCGCCGCGACCACGTCCGCGCCGAAGGAGTTGATCGAGGACTGGATCATGACATTGGAAATGTTGAAAATTACGGACTGAAGACCCGCAGGCAGTCCGATCTGGATCATACGCAGGGCCTCGTCCGGGTAAAAGCGGAGTTTTTTGAGTTCCAGCTGCGCGCAGCCCTCCAGCCGCATCAGGCAGACGAGCACGAGCGCCAGCGCGAGATACTGCGAGACGACGGTTGCGATCGCGACGCCCGCCACGCCGAGCCGGCAGACGATCACGAAGAACAGATTCAGCAGCACATTGACCGTGCCGGAAACGGACAGGAAGAAAAACGGCTTTTTCGTGTCGCCGAAGGCCCGCAGCACCGCCGCGCAGAAGTTATACAGAAGCGAGGCGGGCACGCCGATGAAGTAAATTTGCAAATACCGGTCGGACAGGGGCAGAACGTCCTCCGGCGTATCCATCAGGCGGAGCAGGGGACTGGCCAGGAAAAAGCCCAGCAGGAAGACCACGACGCCAAGCCCAAGCCCCAGCACGACCGAGGTGTGCACGGAGCGGGAGACGCGCTCGTCATCCCGGCAGCCGAGATAGCGGGCAACGAGGATGTTGACGCCGACGGAAATGCCGATGAACGCGCCGATGAGCAGGTTGATAAGCGACGTTGTCGCGCCGACGGCGGCAAGGGCCGTGCTGCTGTCAAATTTTCCGACGACAATGACGTCGGCGGCGTTGAACAGCAGCTGTAAAATGCCGGTCAGCGCCAGCGGGACGGAAAAGCGGATGATCTGCGGCAGGGGTCTGCCCTCGGTCATCACGATCGAATTTGCTTTTGTTGCTGCCATGGGGATGGTGCCCTCCTATTTCTCTTTCAGAGTGTCAAAAAATGCGAGCCACGGTTCAGCCTGCGGCGGGTCATGCGCGAAGACGAGGCGTTCATTCGTCTGCGGGTGGAAAAACGCGATTTGATACGACCAGAGGCCGAGCGGGCCGTCTGACTGTGCGCCGTATTTCCGGTCGCCGCAGAGCGGCAGGCCGCGGGAGGAAAACTGCGCGCGGATCTGATGCGTCCTGCCGGTTTCCAGCCGGATACGCACAAGCGCGCGCCCGTCCTTCACGCCAAGCACCCGGTACGAAAGCCGGGCAGGCCGTGCGTCCGGGCCGGGGGTGTGCGTGACGAAGGTTTGCTTTTTCGCTGCGTCGCGCGTGAGAAGATCGGCCAGAACGCCCTCCGGCGCGTCCGGGATCCCCTCCAATACGGCGAGATAGCCCTTTTCAAATGTATGCGCCTGCACCTGCCGGGACAGGATGCTGTCAGCCATGCGCGACCGCGCGTAGACCATCACGCCGCCCACGGGCCGGTCGAGCCGGTGCACGACGCGCACGCAGCCGGTTTCGCTTTCTCCCAGCGCCCGGCGCAGCAGCTCCGGCATACCGCCCGGCTCGTCAGTGGACAAAACGCCCGCAGGCTTGAGACAGACGACGATTCGATTGTCGGTGTATAAAAGCTCCATTTGCGGTTCCTATGGCGGGTGATTTGTGAGGTGATGCACGGGCGCGTGCATCTATGCTCAAGTCATTATAGTATAGCACGCTTTCCCCGTTTCGTCACGCAGTTTTGCGCACGGGATAAAAAATGTCTTAAAAATTCTTAATTCTGCCCGGAAGCTTGCGGAAGTGTGATATAATAGCGCCACAAAAAGGAGGGAGCAGCCATGGAAGAGGCGATCCGCATTCTGGTGGTAGACGACGAGCCGGATATCCGGCGTATCTGCCGGATCTTGTTGGAGACGGGCGGTTATACCGTGTTGGAGGCCGCGACGGGCGCGGAGGCGGTCGAGCAGGTCCGGCAGCACCCGGAGCTTGATCTTATTTTAATGGATATCATGATGCCGGAGCTGGGCGGCTATGACGCGTGCAGCCGCATCCGGTCGTATTCCACAGCCCCGGTCCTGTTTCTGACCGCCAAGACGCAGGAGGGCGACAAGCGCCGCGCATATGATTCTGGCGGCGACGATTTTCTCGCCAAGCCGTTTTCCCACGCGGAGCTGATGATGAAGGTCGAGTCGCTGCTGCGGCGCTACCGGGTGTATAAGAGCAAATCGAGCGGGCGGACGCTCCGGCCCGGCATTGTGCTCGACGAGGAAAACCGCCGCGTACTGGTAAACGGCCAGCCGCTGGAGCTGACGGAGACGGAGTTTTCCATTCTCCACTGCCTGGCGGAGAACCGGGGCCGCGTCGTGCCGGTGCGCACGATCTATGAGACGGTCTGGCATGAGACATATATGCCGGCGTCAAACAATACCGTGATGGTGCATATTGTGAACCTGCGCAAGAAGCTGGAGGAGGATCCGGCCAACCCGCGCCTGATCCGCACCGTCTGGGGAAAGGGCTATCAGATTGACTGAAAAGAAGAAGCATTTTGTTTCGCTGAGCGTCAAGCCGCTGTTCGTGCTGCTGCTGGGGCTGGTGCTGGGCGTGTGCGTCTGCCTGCTGGCGAACTTCACCGGCGAGCAGATCATCGAACGCAGCTATATGAGCGACAAGGCTGTTTTGAAGCGCACGAACAGGGCTGCGCAGGAGTTCCAGTCCTTTGTGCGGCAGAACAGCATCTCCACGCGCGACACGGATATGCTGGCCCGCTGGGGCGAGTCGAGAAAAAACTATTATATCATGCTCTACCACGACCAGCGGCAGATCCTCGAGATCGGCTGGTGGGGCGCGGACAGCGCGGCGGTCGACGCGTATTCGCTCAAGGAGCAGATGGCCAGCGTCGTCTATCCCATCGTGTTCCGCGACGGCACGTTTTACGCCGTGATCTATGATAATTCCGATTCCGGGCTCTACGATCTGTTGTGGATCGTTTCGCTGCTGCTGGGCTGCGCGGTTCTGGCGCTGACGCTGCTGGCGTATAACCGCCGCATCGCGCGCAGAGTCGTCGCCATCTCGCAGGAGGTGCAGTCCATCGGCGCGGGCAATCTCTACTTGCAGCTGGAGCCGAAGGGCCGCGACGAGATCTCACAGCTGACAGCCAGCGTCGAGCAGATGCGCCTGTCGCTCCTGCGCAAGACCAGCGAGGAGCAGCGTGCCCTGCAGCAGAACAGCGACCTCATCACCGCCATGTCACATGATATCCGCAACCCGCTTACCGCGCTGCTCGGCTATCTCGATCTTGCGAAAAACGGGCAGTACCGCTCGGAAGACGAGCTGCAAAGCTATCTGGACGCCGCCTACGGCAAGGCCGAGCAGCTCAAGACGCTGACGGATGAGCTGTTCCGGTATTCGCTGCTGTTTGGATGCAAGGAGCTGCCCATGCAGATGGAAATCTATGACGCGCGGCTGCTTCTGGAGCAGCTGCTGGGCGAGAGCCGTGTCCAGCTGCAGCAGCAGGGCTTTATGGTGCAGCTGCTGCTGCCGCAGCAGGAGGTGCAGATCGAGGCCGACGTGATGTATCTGAAGCGGGTGCTCGACAATCTCTTCGACAACATCCGCAAATATGCCGACCCCGCCCAGTCTGTCGCCATCGCCGCCCTGATCGAAGACGGCGCGCTGCACATCTGCCTGTCCAACAGCGTGAACCCCGCCTCCGGCCGCATCGAGTCCAATAAGATCGGCCTTCGCACCTGTGCAAAGATCATGACGCAGATGGCAGGCGGCTTCCGGCGCTACACGGAAAACGGAAAATTTACCGCCGAGGTCATCCTGCCCATCCGGGCAGCCGAGGTCAGTTCTTAAAAAAATATGAAAAATGCAACGCCGGGCTTTCTTTTGCGTCTTTGTTTTGGTATGATACAGACGGCAAGATAGGCCGCCTGTACTGTGCGTCAGCACAAGATATAGATTATGGACATTGGGCATGAAATGAAAAGGAGTATTACATGAAAACAAAACGGATTTTTGCGCTGCTGCTTGCGGCGCTGATGATCGTGGGCCTGTTTGCGGGCTGCTCGAAGGACGGGACGAAGGACCCCGGCAAGACCGACTCCGGCGACTCGCTCATCGACCAGACCAAGCCCTCTGCAACGACGGCAAAATATGCGTACCAGGCGGATTATTTCGACCTTGCCGTTCCGGACGGCGTGCAGTACGTCAACCAGATCTGCGCCGCCGGAACGACGCTCTATGCCTCGGTCGGCATACAGGGCGAGGAGATCATCAACACCGACCCCACCACGGGCGAAACCTGGTCGTATTACAACTCCCGCTTGGGCGTTCTGACCATTGACCCGGATACCGGCATATGCACAGAGCTTTCCAACCTGCAGCTGCCGGAGGTTCCGGAGGGAGCGGAGGGCAGCGTCGACTGCTACAACATGATCGGCTCTGACGACGGCACGCTCTGGATGCTTGTAAACGTCTATGCGACGCAGTATGAGCTGCCCGACGATTTTGACCCCAACACGGACAGCAAGTGGAACTACCCCTCCACAGATATCGGCGGCTCGTATCTGATGCATGTTGCCGCCGACGGCAGCACGATTGCAAGCATCGATCTTTCCGATACGAATGCAGATGACACCGAGGACGGCATGAGCAGCAATCTTTCGTCGTTTGCTGTCGACGCCGCCGGCAATCTCTACGTCAGCGACTATAATAATATTTACGTCCTCGATGCAGAGGGCAACGTGCAGTTCAAGCTCGACGGCAGCCAGTATAACGGCAGTCTGAACCGGCTGAACGCACAGCAGGTTGGCGTTATGTGGTACAACTACACGGACGACGTGAATGCCGCCGATGAAAACGGCCAGTATTTCGTCCCCATCGATCTGGAAACAAAGGACTGGGGAGAGAAGGTCAAGCTGCCGTCCAACGTGTGGAGCATCTTCCCGGGCGACGATGCCTATGACTTCTACTACGCCTACAATAATAACATCTATGGCTATACCGCAAAAACGGACACGAAGGATAAGCTCGTCGACTGGCTGGCCTGCGACGTTGACACCAACAATATGTCGGGCTATGCCATGCTCTCCGACAGCCGCGTGGCAGCCCTCATGCAGGACTGGAGCACCGACCCCACGACCTATCAGCTGATCGTCCTGCACCGTGTGGACGCGTCTGAGATCAAGGAAAAGAAGGTTCTGACGCTCGCGTGCATGTATCTCGACTGGAACCTGCGCAGCATGATCGTCGAATACAACAAGACGAACGACGAGTACCGCATCAATGTCGTCGACTACAGCGAGTACGCGACCGACGACGATTACAACGCCGGCGTCACCAAGCTCACCACCGAGATCATCAGCGGCAGCGTGCCGGATATTTTCCTGACCAGCAACCTGCCGATTGATAAGTACGCCGCCAAGGGCGTCATCGCCGACCTCAATACCTTCATGGACGGCGGAAACGGCCTGAGCCGCGACTATTTTGTCCCACAGGTCATGAGTGCGCTGGAAAAGGACGGCAAGCTCTATGAGCTGCCCACCAGCTTCTCCGTGCAGACGGCCTACGCGCTGTCTTCCATCGCGAGCCAGTATGACACATGGAACGTCGCTGCCGTGCAGGACGCCATGACACAGCTGCAGGAGGGCGCGACGGTCTTCTCCAACGGCTGGACGAAGAACAGGGCTCTGTCGAACTGCCTGTCCCGCAACCTGTCTGCTTTCGTCGACTGGACGACGGGCAAGTGCGAGTTTGACTCCGAGGCGTTCCAGCAGCTGCTGGCCTTCTGCAATTCCTTCCCGGCAGAAACCAGTGACGGTGACGGCGCGATTGCTTATGCCTCCTCCGCCGATATCGCCGTTGACGACGCGATGTGGGAATCTGACGCGACCCGCATCACGAACGGCAAGCAGCTCATGTCGACGACCGGGATGTACAGCTTTGACTCCTATATCTGGAACGTCTACGCGATCCGCGACAAGATCACCTTTACCGGATATCCGACCGAGGACGGCTCCGGCAGCTCGTTCGGGCTTCAGATGCCGATGGCCATTTCCTCCGTCACGAAATACCCCGACGCCGCGTGGGACTTCGTCTGCTCGATCATCAAAAAGATGAACACGATAGACGAGAACAATTACTATTACGGCTTCCCCATCAGTCAGGCCGCATTTGACGCAGAAATGACCGACATCATGACCGAGCAGTACCAGCTGGACGAAAACGGCGAACAGGTCGACTGGGACGGCGACGGCGAGCCCGACAAGGTCATCCGGGGCGGCTATGAGACCATGGAAAACGGCGAAAGGGTCTATAAGGATGTCTATGCGCTGACGCAGGAGGACATTGACCAGATCCTGGGCGTGATCAACAGCACGCGCAGCGTCTATGACTACGATCAGGAGATCCTCGACATCATCACCGATGAGGTCGCCGCCTACTTTGCCGGAGACAAGGATGTTCAGACCACTGCCAACATGATCCAGAGCCGCGTGAACCTGTACGTGCAGGAGCAGCGGTAAAACAACAAAAAAAGCTCCCCTTGCCGCGCCTAACGCGGCAAGGGGGAAGCAACTGCGAAACAGCTTTTGTAGGGGCCGATGCCCACATCGGCCCGTTGGGGAGCTGCGAATTAGCCGAAGGTTTCCGTTAAAAGCAGTGCATTCTGCGCGGGCCGATGTGGGCATCGGCCCCTACAAACAAGTGCGTAAGTACATGCGGATTTCCCACCCAGAAATGAAAATGCCGATAAATTCCGATTGAGATTCGGTCGGGAGTTATGAGCATTTTCCAACGCAAAGGAGACACGAAAACGTGCAGAAGCTATCTCTCCGGTCGCGCGGGAAATATGAAACAAGACCGTCCGGGAAAGGGCTTTGGACGCGGATGAACAACAAGGTGCGCGATTTTCTCGCGTCCATGTGCTTCTCCGGGCCGAGCTTTCTCGGCATGCTGGCGTTTTATATTATCCCGTTCCTGATCGTTGTCTACTATTCCTTCACCGCGGGTCTGACCGACCACAGCTTCGCGGGTCTCAAAAACTATATCAACGTCTGGCAGAACGGCGCGTTCAAGATCGCGGTCAAAAACACGTTCACGT